>Ga0209755_10002760_pt1 | contig 23301 bp, 19 predicted proteins | sample TergutCo191P1_FD_187301 | JGI IMG/M metagenome (GOLD analysis project Ga0209755, IMG submission 187301) | Cornitermes sp. P1 segment gut microbial communities from Petit-Saut dam, French Guiana - Co191P1 (SPAdes) (version 2) | ecosystem: Host-associated > Arthropoda: Insects > Digestive system... | reverse complement strand
GCAGATTGCCGCCCCTACACGCGACGAAGTATTATCATCAAGGAGTTTGTATGCAAGAATATTTCAACGGCGAGCTGCCGCAGAATGTCATTTGCACATTTTGCGGCAAAAGCCAAGCCGCAATCGATAAACTCATCGCAGGGCCGGGCGTGTTCATTTGCAATGAATGCGTGGAGTTTTGTGTGGACATCCTCAACGAAGAACACGACGAACTGCCCGCCATGGAGCCATTGCGCCCGGTGTTCAACAACCGGCTGCTGACTCCCGCGGAGCTCAAGCGCAAGCTGGACGACTTCGTGGTGGGGCAAGAGGCCGCCAAAACCGCCCTTGCTGTGGCGGTGTATAACCACTACAAACGCATTGGCCATCTGGGGCAGCGCGCAAGCCGCGTGGAAATCCAAAAGAGCAATGTGCTGCTGCTGGGTCCCACGGGCTCGGGCAAAACGATGCTGGCGCAAACCCTCGCGCGCATCCTGGACGTGCCCTTTGCCATCGCCGATGCCACCACACTAACGGAAGCAGGCTATGTGGGCGAAGACGTGGAAAACATCCTGCTGCGTCTGATTCAAGCGGCCGACCACGACGTGGAACGCGCCGAGCAGGGGATCATCTACATTGACGAAATTGACAAAGTTGCCCGCAAAAGCGAAAATCCGTCCATCACGCGCGATGTGTCGGGCGAGGGCGTGCAGCAGGCGCTGCTGAAAATCCTCGAGGGCACGATGGCCAGCGTGCCGCCGCGCGGTGGGCGCAAGCATCCCGGCGATGAACTGCTGCAAATCGACACCACCAACATATTATTCATCTGCGGCGGCTCGTTCGCAGGCATTGAGTCCGTCATCGAGCGTCGCGTGGGCGGCAGCTCCATGGGCTTTGACGCGCCCATCAAACTGCGCGAAAAAGAGCGCGTTGACCACATGCTGTCGCAAGTCATCCATCACGATTTGGTCAAGTTCGGCATCATTCCCGAGCTCGTTGGTCGCATGCCCGTGATTGCCTCGCTTGAGGAGCTGGACGTGCCAAGCTTGGTGCGCATTCTCAGTGAGCCGCGCAATGCGCTGATTAAGCAGTTCGCGCAGCTGTTTGCCTATGATAACGTGGAGCTGGAGTTCGAGCAGGACGCACTGGTGGCCATCGCCGAGCAAACCTTGGAGAAAGACACCGGCGCGCGTGGTCTGCGCAGCGTGATGGAAGCGCTGCTGCAGCCGCTGATGTATGAAATCCCCAGCGACCCAACCGTGGAACGCGTGGTGGTCACCGCCTCGTGTGTCACGCAAGGCGCCGCCCCGCAAGTGGAGCGCAACCCCGTGCGCATGAAGCGCAAGGTGGGGTAAGTAAGACGCGTGCCACTTTTTTGAAAAAAAGCCACCTGCGGTGGGGCACTGTCGCTTCGCTGTGTTCTAATCTAGCCCCATAAAATTCCCCCGCGAAGCGGTCTAGGTTTTTTGGTTCTTTTTTGCAAAAAAGAACATATCTCCCGTATGAAGAGTTCAAAACTTTTTCGCAAATATTTCTCCGCGTTCATGATAATCTTGCTGAGTGCCTTTACGTTTTTGGGCTCGGCGTTGTTGGTGTTTTCCACGCAGTTTTGGACGCGTGACCGGCTGAGCTTGCTCACCGCAAACGTGAACCAAGCCGCGCAGGACATCAGCAGCATCTACGCGGGCACATATCAAGCCTACCTCGACGAAATCGATCGCCAGCAGGCCATCGCACATGTTCTAATGCATGCTTCGGTTGCGTTTGAGGCGCAGGTGTTCGTGTTCAACAGCGACGGCCGTGTGATCGCCTGCCCCGAAATGGTGCACGACACTTGGTTGCCGTCACCTGTGCTGTGCCCGCTGCACGGCACTTGGCGCATGCCGTGGGAGGTCATCTCCCCGGCGCTCATGGGCAATTTTACGCAAGTGGGCAACGCCGGTGGGCTGTTTGACCAAAGCATGCTCATCGCCGCGCAGCCCTTCACGTTGCAGGGCGAAACGGCCGGGTTTGTGTTGGCCGCGCAGCCGTTTAGCGCGGGTCTGTTCGAGTATCTTGGTGGGATTTTACGGCTGTTTTTGCTGTCTGCGCTGGTGATTAGCGTGCTGGTATTCGCAGCGGTGTTTCTCATCACACGCAGGCTAATCAAGCCGCTCAACGCCATGATTGCCGCCACCAAACGCTTCGCGCAGGGGGACTTCCGCCACCGCGTGACCTCGCCGGACAACGACGAACTGCGCCTGCTGGCCAACGCCTTCAACGCCATGGCGATCAATCTCGCTACACTTGAAGCCAGCCGCCGCAGCTTTGTGGCCAATGTGTCGCATGAGCTCAAAACCCCCATGACCAGCATCGGCGGATTCATCGACGGCATGCTCGATGGCACGATTCCGCCCGAAAGCCACGAGAAATATCTCGCGTTGGTCAGCGGCGAAGTGCGCAGGCTCAGCCGTTTGGTCACGGGCATGCTCAATCTGTCGCGCATTGAAGCCGGGCAGCTGCAAATGCAGCGCAGCACCTTCGACTTAAGCGAGCTGCTGTTCACCACGCTGCTTTCGTTTGAGAAGATGATCGCCGAAAAGCATCTGGAGCTCGGTGGCCTCGACGACCTGCAGCCGCTGACGATCATCGGCGACCAAGACTTGCTCACGCAGGTGTTCTACAACCTCATTGACAACGCCGTGAAGTTCACGCCGCCGGGCGGGGAAATCACCCTGCATCTGCAGCAAACGCCCACCAGCAACCGCATCACCCTGCGCAACACGGGCGGTGGATTGACGCCCAACGAGCTCGACCGCATCTTCGAGCGTTTCTACAAAGCCGACCAATCGCGCAGCTACGACACCCGCGGCGCGGGGCTGGGGCTCTACCTCGTGCAGACCATCGTGCGCATGCACGGCGGTGACATCACCGTGGATAGCGACCACAAAAGCTGGGTGGAGTTCGCCGTGGAGCTGCCGCTAGACTAATGCTGAGAGGTGTGCCATGCGATTATTTCATGTGAGCGAAGAATCGAATATCGCGCAGTTTGTGCCGCGTATCCCTGTTCGCGATGACTTGGATAAGTCAAAAGGGCTGGTGTGGGCGATTAACGAAGCCTGCTTGCCGAATTTTTTCACGCCGCGCGAGTGCCCGCGCGTGACCTACCATGCGGCAGCGCACACCATTGCAGCGGATATGGCGCAGTTTTTCTCGTCCAACAGTCGCCATTGCCTTGCCATTGAGCAAGCTTGGCTCAAGCCAATGCTGAACACCACGCTGTATCTTTACGAGTTTGACCCCGCTGGCTTTGTGCTGCAAGATGCCTGCGCGGGCTACTATGTGAGCGAAAAGACCGAAGTTCCTATCAGAATAACGGCAATTGATGACTTGTTCGCGGCCTTGTTTGCGCGCAACGTTGAGGTTCGACTGGTGGATAATCTTTGGCCGCTGCGCGATGCCGTCGTGGCATCCACACTCAACTTTTCCATCTGCGTCATGCGCAACGCGCAACCACGAATCCAGCCCAATTAAAGGAGCAACCATGCAACAACCCCTCGCCGAGCGCCTGCGCCCACACACCCTTGACGACATGGTCGGCCAGCCCCACCTGCTGGACGAAGGCCGTGCCTTGCGGCGCATTGTGCAAAGCGGCACGCTGCCCAACTTGATCTTCTACGGCCCCAGCGGCGTGGGCAAAACCACCTTCGCCAACATCATCGCCAAGCAGACCGACCGCACGCTCGTCAGGCTCAACGGCACCACAGCGGCAACGGCGGACATCAAAGCCGCAGTGGCGCAGACGAACACGCTCATGGCACCAAACGGCGTGCTGCTCTACCTTGACGAAATCCAATACTTCACCAAAAAGCAGCAGCAAAGCCTGCTTGAGTGCATCGAGTCCGGCGCGGTCACGCTCATCGCCAGCACCACCGAAAACCCGTACTTTTACGTCTACGGCGCGATACTCAGCCGCTCCACCGTGTTCGAGTTCAAGTCCCTCACAGCGGAACAAATCGTGCCTGCAGTGCAACGTGCATTCGACTTTCTGCGCGACGAGCAAGACGATGATTTCACCGTGGAGGATGGCGTGCACGAACACATTGCCCGCGCCTGCGGCGGCGATGTGCGCAAGGCAATCAACGCAGCCGAGCTATGCTTTCTTTCGCGCGCAGATGGGCAAATCACACTGGAGCTTGCCCGCGAGCTATCGCAAAAATCCGCCATGCGCTATGACCGCGAGGGCGACGAGCACTACGACATTCTGTCGGCATACCAAAAGTCCATGCGCGGCAGCGACCCGGATGCAGCGCTGCATTATCTCGCGCGGCTGCTCGAAGCCGGCGACTTGCCCAGCGCGATGCGCCGTCTCATGGTCACCGCTTGCGAAGACGTGGGCTTGGCTTGGCCGCAGATTATCCCCATTGTGAAGGCCGCGGTGGATGCCGCGCAGATGATCGGGCTGCCGGAGGCGATGATTCCCCTGGCGAACGCCGTGGTGCTGGTGGCCACCGCGCCGAAGTCCAACACGGCGTATGCGGGCATCGGTGCGGCGATTGCGGATTTACGCGCGGGCAACAGCGGACCGATCCCCCGCCAGCTGCAGAACAAGCACTTCGACGGCGCAGATGCCGACGACCCCGGGCAGCACTACAAGTACGCGCACGACTACGCCGACCGCTGGGTGAAGCAGCAGTATCTGCCCGATGTGCTGCGCGACCGTGTGTATTACACCCCCGGTGACAACAAGCACGAGCAGGCCACCAAGGCATATTGGGAGAGGATTAAGCATGACAAAAGATGATATGCTGCGCATTGTGCAGGCGCAGTTGGCGCTTGATCTTAACTGCACGGTTGAGCAACTCAACGGTGAAAAAGACAGCCTTGTGTTCGTGCACGCGCGTGATAACCCCGGTCGCAGACCCTTCCCGCGTGGCGAGCAACACTTCGACATGCTGACCATGGGTCGTGCGATTGTGGTGAGTGCCACGCCGGATATTCTCGCCACGGTGCAGCCCGCGCTCGCTGGCAAAAGCCGCGATGAAGCGTTTTCCATGCCGTTTGTGTATGGTCATGCGTTGCTCTACCTGCCGGACTTAGATAAGCTCAAATTGCTTGACCCACCTACCGGATATACATATGAATTTGTAGAGCGAGATAAAATCCCGACACTGTGCCAACAGGAACTCTTCGAGCATTCCATTGGTAATTTTGGAGACCACCCGCGTCCTGATGTGCTGGTTCTGGTTGCAAAACAGGATGGTCAAATTGTGGGTATGGCCGGTTGCTGCGAAGACTGCGCAACCATGTGGCAAATCGGCATGGACGTGCTGCCCGATTTTCGCAGCCGAGGTTTGGCTGCATACTTGGTCAATGCGCTGATGCTCGAAATCTTGCGCCGCAACAAAGTGCCCTACTATTGCACATCCCCCGCTAACATTCCCTCGCAGCGTGTGGCACACCGCGCAGGGTTTGCACCGGCTTGGGTGTGTGCATACAGAGGACAGTTCTCGGGCTGCAGCGGCAAGTTTGATGGCATGACCGCACCGACAAATTAAAAGGAGAACCACCCCATGACCACCAAAGACAAAGCCACACAACTGCACCGAAAAGTCAACAGTTTCATCCTGTCCTGCGTGGACGAAGATGGCTACCCGCTGACCAAGGCGGTTGTGCCCGGCAAGCACCGCGACAGCTTGAGCGAGCTGTATTTCTGCACGAACACGTCGTCGAACTTCGTGGCTGCCATCAGCAGCAACCCCAAAGCCGCAGTGTATTTTTACCGCCAAACGCTGCGCTGGCAAGGTTGCACCCTCAAAGGCAACATGGAAATCGTGACCGACATGTCCGTCAAAGCAAAGTTTTGGCAAGGCAAATTCAAAGGCGCGTACGAGCAACAAGCCTACACCGACCCCGACTTCTGCGTGCTCAAGTTCACGCCAACCAGCGGCCGCTACTACGCCAACTACACCCTAGAAGATTTTGCGCTATAGATGGAGCATTCATGAAAGACGAAAATTTCCTCTCCGCAGGCGTCGCGCCCGGCGGGCTTTATTGCCGCGACGAAATCCGCACGCTGCTGTGCAACTTGGCAGCGCAGCTCACCATGCCCTTCACCGTCACGCAGGCCGAGGCCGTGTTCGTGGGCGAGGGGCTGGCGAACTACTTCGAGTTCCACGCCGCGCTGCACGAGCTCACCCAGCAAGGCAAGCTGCTGCTTGAATCCAAGCATGGGCAGCTGTGCCTTGTGCTGCCCGAAAGCCACCGCCAAGCAACGGCTACCCTTGCGCAGGAACTGCCCCGCCGCGTGCGTGACCGCGCCCTGCACGCCGCCGAGCAGCTGCAGCTGCACGCCACCCGCGAGGCCGACAACCGCATCTCCGTTTATCCCACCGACGGCGGCGGGTTTTACATCACCTTTCGACAAGGCGAAAGCGATGACATGCTGCTCAGCGTCACCGTTTATGCGCCCGATGCCGCCGAAGCCGAGCGGGTGCGCACGCGCTTTCTCAACAACCCGGGGCGGCTTTATGGCGCGGTGCTAAGTGCGTTGTAAAAAACACTTGCAATCCGCCACAAGATATAGTATAATAGATGTCAGTATTGATAGGGAGAGGATTACAACGATGAACGTGCTCAACAAGAAAACCGTCGAAGACATCGCCGTGGCCGGCAAAAAAGTGCTGGTGCGCTGCGATTTCAACGTGCCGCTAGAGGGCGGCGAAATCACCAGCGACCAACGCATCCGCGCCGCGCTGCCCACGATTACATACCTGCTGGAACAAGGCGCAGCGGTGATTTTATGCTCGCACTTGGGTCGCCCAAAAGGTCAAGTGATGGCAGAGTTTTCGCTTGCACCGGTGGCAAAACGCCTGGGCGAGCTGCTGTCTGCACCCGTGACGATGGCAACTGATGTGGTGGGCGAAAGCGCGAAAACCCTTGCCGCAAACCTCAACGCTGGTGAAGTGCTGCTGCTGGAAAACGTGCGCTTTGAAGCAGGCGAAACCAAAAACTGCCCCGAGCTTAGCAAGCAATTCGCCGCACTGGCGGAGGTGTTCGTCAACGACGCCTTTGGCTCGGCGCACCGGGCGCACAGCTCCACCACCGGCGTGGCAGATCACTTGCCTGCGGTGTGCGGCTACCTCATCCAAAAAGAGTTGGAGTACATCGGCGGCGCGCTGGGCAATCCCAAACGCCCGCTCGTGGCGATTTTGGGCGGCGCAAAAGTCAGCGACAAAATTGGCGTGATCGAAAACCTGCTCGATAAAGTTGACACCCTCATCGTCGGCGGCGGCATGGCCTACACTTTTTTGGCTGCCAAAGGCAACAAAGTTGGCATGTCGCTGCAAGAAAAAGATAAGTATGACTTGGCGCTTGCGCTCATGGATGCTGCCGGTGACAAGCTCAAATTGCCCATTGACCACGTGGTGACGCAACAATTCGGTCCAGACGGCTTCAACAAAGTGGTCTTACGCAACGAAATTGAAGAAGGCTGGGAAAGCCTAGATATCGGTCCGGCAACGCGCGAATGCTTCGCAAATGAGCTCAAAGGCGCAGGCACGGTCATCTGGAATGGTCCGATGGGCGTGGCGGAATGGGAAGCCTATGCGCATGGCACCATCGCCGTGGCAAACGCTATTGTGGATAGCGGCGCGCTTTCTATCATCGGTGGTGGTGACAGCGCAGCGGCCATCAAAAAGCTTGGCTACAGCGACAAAGTTAGCCACGTGAGCACCGGCGGCGGCGCGTCGCTTGAGTTCATGGAGGGCAAAGAACTGCCGGGCATTGCGAGCCTCAACGACAAGTAAACTACATAAAATCAGCGGGTGGATTTTCTTCCACCCGCTTTTGTTATTTCATCGTCACAATTGTCACTCCATGTTCGCCCTCACCGAACACGCCCAAGCGGTGGCTTTGCACGTGCTTGCAGTCTTTCAGGTATTTCTGCACCGCCGCACGTAGCGCGCCCGTGCCCTTGCCGTGCACCACGGTGAACTCCCGCAGGCTGGTGCGCAGCGCTTGGTCGATGAACCGCTCCAGCTCCTGCAGGCATTCGTCCACCATCAGCCCGCGCAGGTCAAGGCGCGTGCTATCCACCGCAGCAAGCTCGCGGTCGCCGGTGCGGCGGGCTTTCTTGCTGTCATCGCGTGAACCAGCCTTCAAGCCCATGCTTTGGAGCTTCGCGCGCGCGGCATCGAGGTCAAGCTCTTCGTTTGTCGTGTCGCTGAGCTCATCCAAGCCCTGGTTGAGCACGCGCTTGGCCTGCCGTGCGGTTTCGGCGGCGTTTTGAGCGTCAGCTTGCTTCTTGAGGTTGTCCAGCTCGCCCACCAGCGCATAGGCCTCACGCCGCGCTTTGTCGGCGATTTTCTGCGCCGCAGCACGTGCATCGTCCAAGATTTTCTGCTGCTTGGCATCGCTTTCTGCCTGCGTTTTTTCGGCTTGCGCGAGTGCTTGCTCGGCGGCAAGCTTCGCAGTTTCCGCCTCTTGCAGGGCTTGGTCGGCTTGGGATTGCCGCGCTTGCAGCTGTGCAATCACGTCTTCAAATTCGGCGTCTTCGCGGTTCACCAGGCGTTGCGCCCGCGCAATAATCTCGCCCGGCAGCCCCAAGCTTTCGCTGATGGCAAAGGCGTTGCTGCGCCCCGGCACGCCGATGAGCAGCCGGTACGTCGGCCGCAGGGTTTGCACGTCGAACTCGCAGCTGCCGTTCTCCACGCCCGGCGTTTGCAGGGCATATGCCTTGAGCTCGGCATAGTGCGTGGTGGCAGCCAAGCGCGCGCCTTGCTGCCGAATCCGGTCGATAATCGCCATGGCAAGTGCCGCGCCTTCCACGGGGTCAGTGCCTGCGCCGAGTTCGTCAATGAGCACGAGACTGTCTGTGTCTGCCGTGCCGAGGATGCTCACGATGTTCGTCATGTGCGAGCTGAACGTGCTCAAGCTTTGCTCAATGCTTTGCTCGTCGCCGATGTCCGCCAGCACCTGCTTGAACACGCTGATGTGGCTTTGGTCAGCCACGGGCAGCAGCAGCCCGCACATCGCCATCAGGCTGAGCAAGCCGAGGGTCTTCAGGCTCACGGTTTTACCGCCGGTGTTCGGTCCGGTGATGACCAGCGCGTCAAAGTCCACGCCCAGTGACACATCAATTGGCACAACCTTGTCTTTGTTAATCAGCGGGTGACGAGCGCGCCGCAGCAGAATCTCGCCACGGTCGTTGAGCTCGGGCACGCTGGCGTTCATGTCATAGCCCAAGTTCGCCTTGGCGAAAATCAAGTTGAGCTCCACCGCACAGCTGTAGGACAGGGCAATCGGCTCGGCAAAGCTGCCCGCAAGCGAAGAAAGCTCGGTGATGATGCGGTCGATTTCCTCCCGCTCGCGCCCCTTGAGCACCTTCACCTCGTTGTTGGCCTCCACCACGCCCATGGGTTCCACGAAAATCGTCGCGCCACTGGCAGAGGCATCGTGCACCAAGCCGGGGATATCCGCGCGGTGCTCGGCTTTCACGGGCACCACGAAGCGTCCGCCGCGCTGGGTTACAATGGCCTCCTGCAAAAACTTCGCATAGCTCGCGCTGCGGGTGATTTGCTCCAGCCGCGTGCGCACGGCGGCTTCTTTCTGGCGCATTTTCCGGCGGATGTCCGCAAGTGTGGGCGACGCATGGTCAGCGATGTCGTGCTCGTTGAGCACCACCGTGCTGATGCTTTCCTCCAAGTGCTTGTTCGGGTGAATGCCGCTGAACAGACCGTCCAAGCAGGTTTGCGTGCCCGCGCAGTTGTCGCGCCAGCTCGCCAGCCCACGGAACACCCGCAGCAGCTGCGCCACATTGAGCAGCTCGCGCAGCGTGAGCACGCCGCCGGCATGTGCTCTGGCGAGGGCATGGTTGACGCTAATCAGCCCGCCAAACGGCGGCCCACCGAAGCGCGCCAACAGCGCATGCGCATCGCGAGTCTGGTTCAGCAGCGCTTGCGCCAGATGCAGGTTCGGCTCAGGCACAAGCGACATCGCCAGCTCGCGAGCGTCTTCACATGCACACTTTAGCGCAAGCAGCGCCAGTATTTTGTTCAGCTCAAGGGTGTTGTGGTGTTTGTTCATGGTTTCCTCGCTAAGTATAGGGTGTATATGTCGTTCAGCTTGATATAGTCGCCGTTGTTGCGCACAACCTGCCGCAGCCCCTCAAAAAGACCTGTTTTGTGCGGTTCTTGCAAGGTCAAATGGTCGGAACTCGTGCCGCGCAGCGCCACAAAGTCGTCCGCGTTCATCTCACGGTACGCCGTGTATACACGCTTCTCCAAGTCCACAAAGCCATATTTGTCGCCCGCTTGATAGTCCAGCTTGCAGGTATACGGAATTTCGGGGAAGAAATGCTTGTCGTAGACTTCTTGGCATTGGCTGTGCTGCGGTTCATCCGGCACGCCACTGTTACCCGAAAACATCGCGAGCACGCCACCGCTTTTCAGCAAATCAAACGCCTTGGGATAGCCAATTTTTTCGGGTATCCATTGAAACGCCTGCGCAGAATACACTAGGTCGAACTGTGCGCCACCGAAGTCATGCGTTTCAAAGTCAGCGTTGACGATTTGAAAGTTGTCGTAAGCACCAAACTTGTTCGCCATGAACGCGGTGAAGTTTTCGCCCAGCTCAATCGCGTGGTACGAGCACCCGGTTTTGAGGACCGGCTCGGTCGCCTGCCCTGTGCCGGGGCCGATTTCCAGCACCGACTTGCCGGGTGCGAGCTGTGCGCACGCGATTAAGTCAGCGAACAACGCATCGCAATAGCGCGGCCTGTGCCTGTCAAATGCATCGGGAATCGTGTTGAAAATTTTTCTGAAGTCGTTCATGTCAGTTCAATCCAATATCGTTGAAATAGTTTGCTGCTATCTTCGGGGCGCGGGCGTTCATCTTCCAGCACGCCGCCGTTGTTGATAATCACGTTCGCCGAGGCGGTGTTCGCTTTGTTGCAGGTCACCAGCACGCGCGTGATGCCCATCTCTTTGCAGATTTGCAGCCCCAAGCGCAGGGCTTCGGTCGCGTAGCCTTTGCGCCGCTCGCTGGGCACGATGGCATAGCCGATGTGCCCGCCGGGGTTGTTGAGCAAACTGTCATTTAGCTCGTGGCGAATGTTGAACGTGCCGAGAATTTTCGGATTGCCGCGCTGCATGATGAAATACGTGGTGGCAGACACGAGGCCCTGTGGCAGCGCTTTGCCGCGAGCATGGTTGCGCGTCATGCGCAGATACTGCCCGAAGCGTTTGCAGCCGCGCAGGCCGAAGTTCTTGGCATCGCCCGCTTGCGTGAGTTCATCCTGCAGGGCGTGCCACGCGCGGCGATGGCGGCGGGCAGGTTGGGCGAGATAAAGATTGTTCACTTTCATGGCTATAGTATAACAGAAAGTGCTTGCAAATGCAAGAAATATATGTTATAATTGTTAAATATTATGTGGCACCGCCACTCAGAAAGGTGAACCATGAACCTCAAAACCTTCACAAAAAAAGAACGCAACGCCTTCTTCACTGGCCTAGCAGGCCAAAACATCATCTTCACCATCATGGGCACGTTCGCAACGTACTTCCTGCGTGACACCCTGCTGTTCCCCGCAGCGCTGCTGGCGGTTATGCTGCCGGTCGTCATGGTGTTCGATGCCATCACCGACCCCTTCATGGGCGTGCTGATTGACCGCACGAAATCCCGCTTGGGCAAATGCCGCCCGTGGCTGATGGCCATGCCGGGCATTATCTTCGTGTTTGTCATGCTCAGCTACATGGGGCAGCCCTACGACGCCACCGCACGCAACGTGGGCACGCTGATCTTCACTTTTGCGGCATATCTGCTGTGGGGCATCTTCTACATGGCTGGCGACATCCCGCTGTGGGGCGTCACTTCGCTGATGACCGAAGACGAAAAACAACGCCAAACCTTGCAGTCTCACGCCCGCATGGTGGCAGGCGTTGGTGCTGCCGTTGCGATGTTCGGCTTTCCCGCCATCGCGGTGGGCTTGGGGCAAGCATTGGGTGACGAGCGCATGGGCTTCATCATCGCCGCGCTGATTTTCGCAGGCGTGGGCTGTGCAACCTATCAGCTCGTGGGCGTTTTCGTCAAAGAGAAAATCTCTCCGCCGCCCCAAAAGACGAACGTGTGGGAAAACTTCCGCATGGCATGGGCAAACAAGCCCTTCCGCCGTGTGCTGCTTTCCGGCATTTTTGCCGCACCGCGCAACCTCATCATGATTGTGTCCATGCCGCTGATTACCTATTACTTCGCCGACCGCAACCCCATACTGATGGCGTTTTACACCGTTGTGCTGGGCGGCGGCGTGTTTGGCGGCATGTTTGTGGCGATGATTATCCTGCCCAAGCTGCTCAAGCGCTGGCGCAAGAAAACGCTATACAACGCATCCTTGCTCATCGGTGTGCCGGTTAATCTGCTGTTGTTCGGGCTTTACGCGCTCTCCATTGTGCTCGATAGCAGCCTCACCCGCGTGTGGTTCATCATTCCGCTTGTGCCCATTTTCGTGCTCATCGGCGCAACGAACGGCTTGTTCACCGTGCTGCAAACGAACATGATCACCGACAGCGTGGACTATGAAGAATACACCAACCACCGCCGCCCGGATGGCTTTTTCTTCAGCGGCCAAACCTTTTTGGCCAAAGTGGGCAACGGCATTTGTTTGATGATCTACAACGCACTGAGCGCCATCGTGTTGTTTTCGGGCGACAACATTCGCATTTTGCAGCACATGGCCGAGTCCGAATACGCCCAAATCCCGCGCGACATGATGCAACGCGGCAGCGAAGTCGTGGCGCACTACATGCCGAGTGTTGGCAGCCTAACCGAGAACAACCTGTTCTGGTTCTTCTTTGTGCTGTTCTTCAGCGCGAGCGTCGTGCCCGCCATCGGCTGCGCGCTGGGTGTGATCCCCACACTCAAGTATGAGCTGACGGAAGAAAAGCACGAGGAAATCCTCGAAGAGCTGCAGCGCCGCCGCCGCGAAGACGGCACGTCCGGCGAGCTCGCATAAACGCAACCACCATGGGCGGATGAAAATCCGCTCATCTTTTTTTGCCAAAAGCATTGACATTTCTCCCGCAACTGTGCTATACTATGGTATTGTTTTATTTTTTGCAGGAGGCTCAACCATGTCATATACTCTATCTGTACTGGATTTTTTGAAGGAAAACTTTTATGCCCAACCCGAGTTCCTTCAAGCTGCCACGGAAATTCTCGAGTCCATCCAAGGCTACGTGGATGCTCGCCCGCAATACGAGGCCGTTGGGCTGCTGGAGCGCCTGGTGGAACCGGAGCGGCAAATTGTGTTTCGTGTGCCGTGGATTGATGACAACGGCCGCGTGCGGGTCAACCGTGGCTATCGCGTGCAGTTCAACAGCGCCATCGGACCTTACAAAGGCGGGCTGCGCTTTCACCCCAGCGTGAACATGGGCATCGTCAAGTTCCTCGGGCTGGAGCAAATTTTCAAAAATGCGCTCACCGGTCAAGCCATTGGCGGCGGCAAGGGCGGCGCGGATTTCGACCCCATGGGCAAAAGTGACCGCGAAGTGATGATGTTTTGCCAAAGCTTTGTGAGTGAGCTGTTTCGCCACATCAACCACATGACCGACGTGCCTGCGGGCGACATCGGCGTTGGCGCGCGCGAAATCGGCTATATGTACGGGCAATACAAACGCCTGACCAACAGCTTTGAAGGCGTGTTCACCGGCAAGGGGCTGCTCTATGGCGGCAGTCTGGTGCGCAACGAAGCCACGGGCTACGGCTTGGTTTATCTCGTGGAAGAAATGATGCGCCAAAACGGCAAGAGCATCGCGGGCAAAACCGTGGTTGTGTCCGGCGCGGGCAACGTGGGCAGCCACGCGGTGGAAAAAGCCCAGCACCTGGGCGCGAATGTCGTTGCGGTGGGTGAATACACCGGCACGATTCTCGACAAACAAGGCGTAGATCTCACCGTGCTGCGCGAAATCACGGCACGCCGCGGCGATTTTGCCGACTACGTGCATGCTCGCCCGCATGCAGAATTCCTGCCCGGCGCAAAAGTGTGGAACGTGCCCTGCGAGGTCGCGCTGCCCTGCGCCACGCAAAACGAGCTCAACGAAAACGACGCCAACACCCTCGTAGCCAACGGCTGCATCACCGTGGGCGAAGGCGCGAACATGCCCGCCACCCTCGAAGCCACAGAAGTTTTCCGCAAAAGCGGTGTGCTGTTTGCGCCCGGCAAAGCGGCAAATGCGGGCGGCGTGGCCACCAGCGCGCTTGAGATGAGCCAAAACAGCGCACGTGTGTCGTGGAGCTTTGACAAAGTGGACGCCAAGCTCAAGAGCATCATGGTGGACATCTACCACAACGTCGCGCAGGCCGCACAAGAAGTCGGTCACGACGGCAACTACGTCATCGGCGCGAACATCGCGGGCTTCAAAAAAGTGGCCGACGCGATGATGGCTCAAGGTGTTGTTTAATTGTTCTTTTTTTGCAAAAAAAGAACCAAAAAAACCTAGCCCGCCTTCGGCGGTGGATGATTGTAAGATAAGATAAACCCCCATTTCCTGCCACGCAGAGAATGGGGGCTTTCTGTTTTCATAATCAAGCATCGCGAAGCGACTAAAGTTCTTTTTGGTTCTTTTTCTTTCAAGAAAAAGAACAGGGCAACACCCTCGTCGTCGCCACAAGATCCACGCCGGTGCCTGCGATGTCGCGCAGCAGCACGTCGCCCACAGCAATGGGAGCGTTGGCGGTGATGTCACGGGTGGCCTCGGCGCACGCCATGAGTGTGCTTTTCGGCACGGGCGCGGCGGTTTTCACGCTCACCATGGGCAGGTCACCGCCTGCCACACGCAAGGTGGAGTGAAAGCTGCGCGCAGGGTTTGCGATTTCAGCGCGGGCATAGGCTTCGCCGCGACGGCAGCGGTGGCCGGCGACGCTCACGAGGGTTTCGTGTTCGTCCACCGTGGCAGTGATGCTGCAGCCCATGGGGCATGCCGTGCAAACGATGTTCAGTTCATTCATAATAAATATCCTCCTTATAAGGCTCCCCAGCTTGCGGGGGAGCTGGCGCGGCTTGCCGCGGCTGAGGGGGCAACTACGCCACCTCCACGATAAGTTCGCTGCATCCTGCAAGCTGTTCGGGTTTGACCACAAGGTGCTCCATTTCGCCGGGCGTGATGCGTGCGCGGCGCTCCTTTGCGAGCACGGTATCACCGTTGCGCACCTGCACGGTCGCATCGGCATACACCTGCCCCACGCGGAAATACAGCGTCACGGGCTTGCCGGCGTGTTGGTTCACCCGTTGCGGCACCACATAGCGCACGCCGTTTTCGCCGCGCGTTGTGACGTAATCGCCCATTGCGCATTGCGAATTACGCATTGCGAATCGCGCAGCATTCGCGCCAGCCACTTCGGCTTCCAACGCAACATAGTCCACCAGGTCGTGCACATGCAGCACATTGCCGCACGCGAACACGCCGGGGATTTCCGTTTCGCAGGCTTCGTTCACCTGCGCGCCGCCGGTGATGGGGTCAATCGCCACGCCCGCCGCGCGGCTGAGCTCGTTCTCGGGAATCAGCCCCACCGAAAGCAGCAGCAGATCGCAGGGCACGTGCTCTTCTGTGCCGGGGATGGGTCGGCGGTTGTCGTCCACCTGCGCGATGGTCACGCCGGTCACGCGGTCGCCGCCGTGGATATCAATCACCGTGGTGCTGAGCTTGAGCGGGATGTCGAAGTCGTTCAGGCATTGCACAATGTTGCGCGTCAGCCCGCCGGAATAAGGCATCAGCTCGCACACCATCTTTACTTTAGCGCCCTCGAAAGTCATGCGTCGCGCCATAATGAGACCGATGTCGCCGCTGCCCAAAATCACCACTTCGCGTCCGGGCAGATAGCCGTCCATGTTCACATATTTCTGTGCCGTGCCAGCGCTAAGCACGCCCGCAGGCCGCGCCCCCGCAATGTTGAGCGCGCCGCGTGGGCGTTCGCGGCAGCCCATGGCAAGCACGATGGCTTTTGCGCTCAGCTGCATCAGCCCATCTGTTTTATTCACCGCGACAACTTGGTTTGGCTCACCGGGTTGAACGTCTAAGACCATCGTGTCCAGCTTCACTTCAATGGCAGGGTTGGCTTCAACTTGCTCAATGAAACGGTGCGCGAACTCCGGGCCGCTAAGCTCCTCTTTGAAGTAGTGCAGCCCAAAGCCCGTGTGAATGCACTGCATGAGAATGCCGCCCAAAAAGGTGTCGCGCTCCAGAATCAGCACGCGGGCAGCGCCGTTTTCCTGCGCCTTGAGGGCGGCCGCCATGCCCGCAGGCCCGCCGCCGATGACAATAACATCGTAGTTCATTTACTTAGTCCTCCCCAGCAACACTTGCGAATTTCCGCCGGATTTCGTCACGCTTTCCATGGGCATATCCAGCTCGTGGGCGATAATCTCCAGCAGCTTTGTGCCGCAGAATCCGCCTTGGCAGCGACCCATGCCGCTGCGTGTGCGCCGCTTGATGCCGTCCACATCGCGCGCGCCGGCAGGGGAGTGGATGGCGTGCAAAATCTCGCCCTCGCTGATGGTCTCGCAGCGGCAGATGATGCGCCCATAGGCGGGCTGCTCGCTCACCAGCGCGGCATATTCATCGGTCGTCAGCTCGTGCACGCGCACGGGCTTAGCGCGGCTGGGATTCCAATCTTGCTTAGCCACTGCATCGCCCTTCGCCAGTTCAGCAAGCGCCGCGGCAATCGCGGGTGCGGCACTCAAACCGGGGGATTCAATCCCGCCAGCGTGAATGAAACGCGGGTTCACCGCGCTCGCTTCAATCACGAAGTCGTGGCGGTCGCAGCGCGCACGCAGCCCCGCAAACGACGTAATCGTGTCGCGCACTTGATAGCCGGGCAGGCTGCGCTTGGCGGCTTCTTGCACTTCTTGCAGCGCGGCGGCGGTGGTCGTGAGGCTCAAGCGGTCGTCAATCGTCTGCGCGTTCGGACCAACCAGCACATTGCCGTGCACCGTGGGGCTCACCAAAATGCCCTTGCCCATCGGCGACGGACACTGGAACACCACCGTGTTCACAATGCCTTGCTGGGTTTTGTCCAGCAGCAGATATTCGCCTTTCACCGGCGTGATGCCGAACGACTCATCGCCAATCATGCGGGCGATTTCGTCGGCGTGCACACCGGCTGCGTTGATGACAGTTTTCGCTTGAACTTGCCGTCCATCGGCAGCGTTCAACGTGAACTGCTCGCCTGTAAAGTCGATCGCCTTTACAGCAAATTCGCGCACGAACTCCACGCCGTTGCTCGCCGCGCACTCAGCGCCTGCAATCGCCAGCTCATACGGGCACACAATCCCCGCTGACGGCGCCCACAACGCGCCCGTGCAATCGGGGTTGACGTTGGGTTCTTTGGCAAACAGCGCCTCGCCCTCCAGAATTTCCAGCCCCGGCACGCCGTTTTGCTCACCGCGCGCCTTGAGCTCGTCGAGGGTCTTGCGGTCGGCTTCGTCAAACGCCAGCACCACACTGCCCGTGTTTTGGTAGGGCACATGCAGCAGCTCGCACAGCGCAGGCATGGCCGCCGTGCCCGCCACGTTGTACTTCGCCTTCAGGCTGCCGGGCGGGGCATCAAAGCCCGCGTGCACAATGGCGCTGTTGGCTCGCGTCGTGCCAGCGCCCACGTCGTTGAGACGGTCAACCAGCACAATGCGCAGGTCATAGCGGCTCAACTCGCGCGCAGCGAGTGCACCCACCACGCCCGCGCCGATAATCGCAATGTCGTACATCTGATACTCTCCTTTTCTCGTTCTTTTTTGAAAAAAAGAACCAAAAAACTTTTTACTCGCTTCGCTGTGTTCTATCCAAGGCTGTGCGCGTTGGCTTGCGCTACCGCGTGGGGGATTATTTTTTATGTGTTGTGCAGGTGTTGCCAAGGCCTCCCCCTTGGGGGAGGAAAGCACGTCGCAAGGCGTGACTGAGGGGGCAATATGCGCGCGGTTTTCGCGAACAATTAAGCATTGAGCATTAAGCATTAAGCATTGCATTGAGCATTCACTCTTTCCCGCAGCCCCAACAGCCACTCGTTCGTGCGCGGATACTCGGTGAAGGTGATGGGCGCAATGCCGTCTTCCACTAGTGCTAGGGTGGCATCGTAGCCGATGTTCGCTTCCAGCAGTTGCAGCGCGCGTAAGTCTTGCAGCGCCTCGCGAAAGACCTTCAAGCGAGTGCTCGCAAGGGTTTCGCCGTCTTTGTTGGGGTACACCACAAAGCCATCGCCGGAAGCAAAGCCACCGCCTGCGTCCGTGACCTCGAAGGGATTGATGGGATACACAGAAAACTGGCTGTTGTAGAAGTTGAAGCCCCAGTGCAAAAAGCCCACGCATTTGAACTTCCACAGCTGCACGCCAATGATGCGGTTGCGCCAGCCCGGCATCGCCATGAAGCGGTTGGACTCGCCGCACTTGCTCTGCGCGCAGCAGTAGTACGTCCACAGTTCGGGCACATTGCCGATGAACGGCTCAATGTGGTTGTTCGCGGGAATGGGGCGCTGGATGTGCCCCTGCGCGTAAAATTCGTAGTCGCTTAGCGCGTCAATGAGCTTGAGCCCCGAGAAGATGCGCTGGATGAACGCGGCATGCCGTGCGTAAATCTCCAAGTGATGCATGCACGGCTCGTCCGACACATGCACATAGCACTGCTCTTTCACGCCCTGCTCGTCGAGATAAGGCAGCAGCGCCGTGGCAAACTGCTCCAAAAAGTCCATGTATTCCGCGCCGTCAGCGTCCGTTTCCCATCCGTAGAGCTTTTCGCCGGTGCTGTCCACAACCTTCGGCGCATGCGCGGCACCCCATTGGGTGTAGAGATGCGACAGCTCGTAGGCAGCAAAACCAATCGTTTTGCACAAGTCAAACCAGCGGGTGAGCAGTGCAAAATCAAACGTGTATACATCACCGATTTTCGTCACGCCAACGAGCTGGGTGGTCAAGCGCTCGCCGTTGACTTGCGTGTCAAGCGGCGGCGTGAACAGCGGCGTGAGGATGAAGTTCACGCCATGCTCGTGCGCGCAACGCAGCTGTTTTTCGAGAATCGCCCAGTATTCCTCGCTCCACACGGCAACATCGTAGAACTGCGCCAGACCGTCGCAGTGAAACCAGTTCGTATAAAGCAGCGTTTGCGCGGGCAATGTTGCGGGCAGTTTGGTGACGTTGAACGTCTGGCTTTGTTCGCCAAGCTGCACGGTGATGTCGTAGTCTCCGGCAGCATAGTCGCAGGCGAACTCCACCCACAGGCTGCGCCACACGCCGGGCTTGGCTTGCAGCGGCGCAGTGACCGGGCGCAGCACATCGGGATACATCCCCGGTTCGCGGCGCAGGAAGTATTCGTCGCTGTCCTCATAGCACGCCTGCCCAACGGGCACGTCCTCCACCCAGTAGGCGGTGCAGCAGCCAGCGCCCGTGCCGGTGATGACGGGGCTAATCGTCGTGTCGCAGTCTGACGAAAACGCCAGCTGGAACGCCAGCACCTCGCCCTGCAAGCAGGTGAAGCGCGACACCGGTGCGGCGGCGGGTTGTTCATCGGCAAAGACTTTTTCCAGCGACGACAACGGGATGAGTGTGAGCATGAGCAACTCCTCTGCAAAACATTCTATATAAGATTATACGACATAAAACGCAGCTTGTCAAGGTGGCGATGCAAAAAAAACGGCAGAGCATGTCACTCCGCCGTTTTGGTGATGCTGGGAAACAGGAAATTATAAGCCAAGCATAATGCGCACAAAGCGGAAACTCGCAATGGTGTTGATGATTGACAGCAGCACGACGCCAATCACGCCAAAAATGCTCAACCAGTTTGGACCATAGGGCGCCGGCGGATGATTGGCTTGCGTTGTTGTTTCAGCCGCAGTGGTTTCGGCGGCGCTGGTTGTCGTTGTCGTTGTCGTATCTTCAGCCGTGGTCGTAGTGTCTTCAGCAGTCGTCGTGGTGTCTCCAACTGTGGTTGTGGTGTCTTCCGCTGTGGTCGTCACCAGGTCGTCTGCCATTTCATCGCCAATGATGACGATGTTGTTGATGGAGGTGTTGCCGTTTGTGCGGTCTGCCAAGGTGCTGTTCACCATGTATACGCGCAGATACACAACGGCTTGGTCTTCTACCGCTGCGGGCAGCACAAACGCGGTGAACGTGTTTGCGCCCGGGAAGTCAAAATCTGTGTAAGCGTTATCGCGGAAGCCTGATGGCGATTGCACGTTGCCGGTTTCTGTGCCTGCGATGGCCGTGAACGAACCAGCAGAGCCAACGCGGTAAGCTAAGGCGAAGTATTGCGGACCGCTGCCGGTGGAGCGTTGGCGAGCCGTGAAGCGGATGTTTTCGTGGTCGGTGGTTTCAAAGCGGATTTGGAAGGCCGTGGCAGTGTCTACGGTGACATCGTCGTCGATCGGCATCGGGCCAACCGAGCGGAAGCCGTTGTCGCCTACGGCATTGCCAACCACATTGGCGTTATGGATGGCGATGGGCGCACGAGCGTTGCCTGGGTCGCCAATGGCGATTTGCGCATTGTTGTTCCAAGCAGTCAGATTGGACACAGCAGCAAACAAGCCGCTGTCAGCGTTGAACTGGTTTGCGCCGTCCGGCACTTCGTACGAGCCCGTGCGGGTCAGCGCCATCAGCACAACGTCCGTTGCGAGGTTGTCTGGCGAGGCGGCTGTACCGATGACGAAAATGCCAACACCCAGCAGCACGACCATTGCGATTGCGAGAATACGTTTCATGTGTTTACCCTTTCATTGCAATAAAAATTTGGTTTTTCGCCACAATTATATCACATAAACTGGGGCTTGTCAAGAAAAAAATTGTATGTTATAATAAAATCACCTGCAATGGGGTTTTTTTGCTTCGCTGCAACCCCTTGCAAAGCAAAAAAATCCATTATTATGCATGCAAAGGAACTTATTTCCATGAACCACAAAACAACCTATCACCAGCCCGCCACACAATGGACGCACGCATGCCCCATCGGCAACGGTCGCCTGGGCGGCATGATTTTCGGCGGCGTGAACGAAGAACGCATCGCCCTCAACCACGACGAAATCTGGTCGGGTTATCCCAGCAACACCACCCAGCCCGGCGCGGCGGCGCTCTACGCCCAAATCCGCGATCTCGCCCTCGCCGGTGACCTCGTCGCAGCCAACGAGCTCGCCTATCAACTGGCGGGCGAGCGTTGCGCGGCTTATCTGCCGCTGGGCGACCTGCAGCTCAACATCAGCGGCAGCGGCGAAGTGACGAATTATCGCCGTGGGTTGTGCCTGCAAACCGCCACTGCCTTTGTGGAATACACCCAAGGCGGCGTGGACTACCGCCGTGAATATTTCGCGTCATATCCGGACAATCTCATGGCAATCAAACTCACCGCAAGCGCGCCGTTTGATTGCGATGTGTCGCTGCACAGCATCCTCAAGCACGAAACCGAGCGCAACGGCAGCGAGCTTATCCTGCGCGGCGAATGCCCCGGTGAATTTCCCGAGGGCGGCGACTATTTGTATAATGGAAAAGGCATTTGCTTCACCGCAGGCGTGCGCGTGACGAAAACACCCACGGAAATCGTGCTGTTGTTTGGCTGCGAAACCAGCTTCAACGGCTACGATAAAATGCCCACAAAGCCCATTGTGCCGCTGCAACTTCAGGGCGATTACAACACCCTGCGCGCGCGGCACGTGGAGGACTACCAAGCGCTATACAACCGCGTGCACTTCGAGCTCAACTGCCCCGCGCCCGACCTCCCCACCGACTTGCGGCTGGAGAACCACGCAGCACACAACAACGACCCCTCGCTTGCCGTGCTCTTGTATAACTTCGGGCGCTACCTCGCCATCGCGGGCAGCCGACCCGGCACACAGCCGATGAACCTGCAGGGCATCTGGAACGACAACCCCAACCCGCCTTGGCGCAGCAACTACACCACCAACATCAACACGCAAATGAACTACTGGCCCATGCTGCCCGCCGCCATGCCCGAGCTCACCGAACCGCTCGTGCAAATGCTGCGCGAAACCGCAGTCACCGGCGCGCACTGCGCAGCCGTGCACTACGACGCCCCCGGCTTTTGCGCGCACCACAACCAAGACCTTTGGCGGCAAGCCACGCCCGCGCCGGGGCATCCGCAGTGGCTGTTTTTCCCGCTGTGTGGCGCATGGCTGGCGCGGCAGCTGTGGGAGAACTACCGCTACCACCAAGACGCAGACTTCTTGCGCGCAACGGTGTATCCTATCATCAGAGAGTCCGCACGCTTCATCTTGCACATGCTCGTGGAGCACGACGGCGAGCTGATTTTCCCCGCCGCAACCTCACCCGAGAACTTGTTCTTGGTCGAAGAACATCGTTTAGCTGTGGGCAAAACCAGCGCTTGCGCCAACGCCATCGCGCAAGACACCTTCGAGATTCTCACCAAGTGCGTTGACCTGCTCGGCATCAACGACGACTTCGCCCAAGAAGTTCGCGCAGCACTGCCCAAGCTCAAGCCGCACAAAATCGGCACGCAAGGACAAATCCTCGAATGGGACGCGGAATACCCCGAAGCCGAGCCCACGCACCGCCACCTGTCGCACTTGTATGGTCTGCACCCGGCGCAGCTGATCACCTTGGACGACACGCCGGAGCTCGCCGCGGCTTGCCGTCGCACCCTTGAGCTGCGCGGCGATGACGGCACCGGCTGGAGCTTGGGCTGGAAGGTTAGCATGTGGGCGCGCCTGCGCGAGGGCGACCGTGCCGCCGATTTGCTCAACATGCAAATGCGCCCGGTAGACACGCCCAACTGCAACACCGAGCCCTGGCGTGGTGGCACCTGTACGAACCTCTTTGGCACGCACCCGCCCTTCCAAATTGACGGCAACTTCGGTCTCGTGGCGGGCATCCACGAAATGCTCCTGCAATGCAAAGACAACGGCGAGCTATTGCTGCTGCCTGCGCTGCCCGCGTGCTGGTCAAGCGGTAGCGTGCGCGGTCTTGCCGCACCGGGCGGGCGGCGCGTGGACATCACATGGCGCGACGGCAAGCTTGTCAGCTCGCGTGTATCTTAGAGCAAATGAAAGATTGACTTTCGTTTAGCAAAAGACACACCCGGGCGCGTGTGCAGCTTTCTGCAAAAAAACCGAAAAAACCCCTTGACAAGCCCCCGCGGATGTGGTATGATATATTTCGCGCCGCAGAGAGCCATTAGCAAATCTTGGTTGATTGCACGGCAATTTGTGACACACCATGCACCTTGAAAATTAAACAACGATTCGTTGGTCGTGAAGTTTTCGTGTTTTAGCGAGGCAGAGGATTTAGGTCTTTTGTTGAGCGCGAACGGGAACAGCGAAGCGACTAACAACCCTTAAGATTCA
>Ga0209755_10002759_pt1 | contig 23303 bp, 16 predicted proteins | sample TergutCo191P1_FD_187301 | JGI IMG/M metagenome (GOLD analysis project Ga0209755, IMG submission 187301) | Cornitermes sp. P1 segment gut microbial communities from Petit-Saut dam, French Guiana - Co191P1 (SPAdes) (version 2) | ecosystem: Host-associated > Arthropoda: Insects > Digestive system... | reverse complement strand
CGCGCAGTCTGGCGCGGAAGACCAGCGTAATAAACCTTCGGCTGATATTGAGCGCTATTACATGAGGGAGTATACGCCCGGGGATCGTTTCCGCGACATCAACTGGAAAAGCTCGGAAAAAATCGACACTCTCATTACGCGCATTTCTACTGATAATCAGGAAAAAATAAGCAGACTGGAAATACATTTTAGGAATTACAAAGCAGAGCTTGGTAAAAAAACTTCGCTGCAGGAGCTGTGGCTTTTGGACAGGGCAAAGGCGCGTCTTTCTTATTTCCTGCGAAGTCTAATGGAACAAAACTCTTCGTTTGTTTTTGATGTGCGCTCTCCAAGCGGCAATTGGGAAATAGAAAATATGGACGATCTTGACGCGTTCTTTGAACAACTTGCAGGTCTATCATTTTTGCCGCCTCAGCATGAAACAATAACGCAAGCCGGAAAAAGCGACATATATGTTTTTTCTACAGCCTGCGATTTTGGATTAAATAATTTTCTTGTTTCCAACAGCCAGCGTCCTATAACGCTTTTCCTTATGCAACCGGAAGAAAAAAATATAAGAGGCTTGGATACAGAAATACTGCGTATATCTGATTTTGATTCAAAGGGAATTGCCTGTGACTTTCGCCGGACTGTCAAAGGCAATGTAAAACCGCTTGCGGCGCGCGCAGGCAAAACAGAAATGTTCTATGCGGGGTTTAGATATGAATAAATCTTCTAATGTTTTATTTGCGCTAAGGCTGCTTCTTTATTTCAGCGTTATATTTTTAATTTTTATACATCCGGGAATTACCGTTAAATTTGATCGCATCGGAATAATACAATGGTTTTTAATCATTCCTTTAATGGCAATAATGGCTTATATTCCCGGGCGCAGAATTAAAATGCGTAATAGGCTCATCGTTTCCTCCGCGCTGCTGACTTTGCTTTCGCTGATTGCAGGAACTTCAATTTTAATTGTGCTGCAGCTTTTTGCCGCAGGCGTTATAACTTATGGGCTGACGTTTTTATTATTTAACAGAAGAACTAAATTTGAAAGGCTTGCAAAAATTACTTCGCTTGAGCCGTTTTTTCTTGCGTGGGTATGTTTGCGTCTTTTGTCACTGTCCCGATCCGGCGAAGATATAGCAGGGCAGAGCGAGGCGCTCACTCAGTTTATTTTAGTGTGGACAGCTGTTGTTTTTCTTTTTCACAGCGCGATTATTTATTTATGTCTCTATCCAAACAGCCGCGGCAGAGTATGGAAAGAAAGCCTTATTTTTGCTCTTGGCTCCGCCGCAGTTTTGATTGTTCTGCTTGTTGTAATGCCGCCGGATTTTGTCCGCAATACGGTAATTGATAATCTTGTTTCTGAACGCATACCGCAAGTAATTCGTCCGTCTGAACGCGGAATACAAGAGAGAGGGAGCGGACGCAGAACTCTTCCGAAGAACGAAGGCGGAAACGGAGAACTGCGCGGTATGTCCGAGGGAGACTGGTCAAACAGGGGAGACGGATCCGGGGAACAGCGGCAGTATCTGGTAAAAATTGTCGCGTCAGAGAGAGAACCTATTTATATGGGTGATAAATTCCACGGACAGCTTGATTCTGTGCAGGGTTTTATTTTAGACGCGGAAGAGCCGTTGAATGAGATTGCAAGGCAAAGATTATTTGTAACATGGACAGATAAAACAATAGAGAGAGACAAGGGCAGACAAGAGCAGGAAATATTTTCTCTTTCAATAAAGCAGCAAAAATATTTTCCTTACCGCCCTGTTTCAATTGATCCCACTATATTGAATGAAAACGCAGGACCTCTTCGCTACATTCATCAGGTTGTGTCAAATACTCATTTTGGCGATCCTCTTATGCTTGTTAATAAATCAATTCGCCGTTTTTCGGAGTATGAAAGAAGTGAGCTTTCTCATTATTTGCAGATTTCATTGCAGCCGGAAGATAAAATAATTTTTGATGAGTATTTACGAAACGCGCTTTACAATTGGCGCGTTAATAAAGAAGAAATTGTCAAAGGAGATCGTTATCTTACGCATATTTACTCTGCAGAACAGGAAGAAACAGGCGGCAGTGATTACATGGAAAATATTATCGCGCTGATGGCAAGTTTTTCCAAATATCAATATAACCTTAATCCGAATGACAACAGCACTATTGCAGCATTAAATGAATTTTTAAAAGAATCAAACGAAGGCGACTGCGTTGAGTTTTCCAACATACTTGCGCTGCTTGGAAGGCTTGCAGGTATTCCTTCACGCGTTGTTACAGGCTATCTTGCCGCAGAAGGTTTGCAGCAGCCGCCGCATCTTCGCGGTCTTGCATTGCTGAGAAGTCAGATTCCTGTGCTGCAGCAATTTCCTTTTGAACATTTATATATGGTAACAAGCGTTCATGCCCACTCATGGACTCAATTTTATATACCGGATTACGGCTGGCTTGATTTTGAATCAACAACTTTTTCCATGCCGCCTATGGAAATGGGAGACTTTAACAATTGGGATGTTGTTATTCCCATGCTGGATAAGGACAGGACTTTTTCCAATGTGAGAAAATTCCCGTGGCGCGCGGCGCTTAGAACATTAATCGCTTTGGTTATTATTGCGCTTCTTGCCGCGTATCTTCTGCGTTACGGACGCGAGTTCGTTTTATACATTGGTTCGCGAAACAGCGCCGATTACAAAAAGCGCGCCAGAAACTTGTATCTGCTGCTTCTTACCCGTCTTGCCGCTGACGGTCAGCCGATCAAACCTGCATCAAAGACAGCGCGTGAATACGGTGAATTGTTCAGAGGAAGAGAGAGTTCCTGCTTTATTGCGTTTGCTGATATATATTCAGAAATCAGGTGGAGGGAGTTCGCAGACCGGTCTGAATTATCTAATCGTTTTTATTCTTTAAAGCAGGAATACCATAACATTCTTAAAACCACTAAACGAAAAGGTCTGCACCATTGGTTTAAACGCATTATAAGTTTACGAGGACTGGCATATTTATGAAAAGTAAAAATAACATCAGAAATGTACGCTTAAAAAAATATTTGGAGTTTGGGCGCGGAAAATACCGCTTTAACCGAGTAATTCCCGAGGTGAAAGCGGTATGTTTCGGCGCCCAAACATTAAAAGTTTTAATGCGTACATTTCTGCTTTGCTTGATATTTTTCATTTTTAATGCTTGTACGCGTAACACAGACTGGGTGCAGTTCCGCGGCAAGAGCGGCAGCGGCGTAAGTTCCTCGCGTATAGTGCCGCCTCTTGGAATTAAATGGCAAATCAAACTGCAGTCAAGCGAAAAAAAAATACGTTCGCTTAATCCGCCTGTGGTAATCGGCGACACAATTTATTTTGGCTCCGATGACGGCAATTTTTACGCGCTGGATGCAGAAAGCGGTTACATGAGGTGGGTGTTTAAAAGCGGCGCGGAAATCAATTCAATTCCAACAGCAGACAAGGATAATATTTATTTTGGCAGTAAGGACGGCAAACTCTACGCTATTTCGCGCGAAACAGGGCAGCAGGCTTGGGCTTTTCAAACAAATAGCCAGATAAATTCGCTGGTTCAGCGTTATGGTGATTATGTTGTTTTTGTAGGAGACGCGGACGCAATTTATTTTCTTACTCCTCAAGGCGAAGAAGTTTTTAATATTTATAATCCCGGCTGGTATAATTACACTTTTTTAGTTGCAGATAACATAATGTATATGGGAACAGGTCCAGTAACCGAGCTTGTCGGTCCTTATGATATAAAGAAAAGAGAATTTCTCTGGTTTCTTAACTATTACGAAATGAATGCTGCTTGGTATTCATATACCGCAATTAAAGGAGACCTCTTATTCATGGGGACAGCGGATTATGTCGGCGAAATGCTTCTTGGTTATCACGCTTATAACAGGCACACAGGCGAATTGATCTGGCGTGAGTACAAAACAGGCATATTGAACTTTAGAGCTCCCGGTGAAAGCTGGAGTTATTTTGAAAGAAATATTCATACCCTGGATTTTATGGCTCCTGCAGTATGGAAAAATTCTGTTATCTTTACAGGAGGAGATAAAGCAGCCCGTTCCTTTAACGCAAAAACCGGAGAGATGCGATGGGAAAAAGTGTTTAATACGCCTGTCAGCTCTCCTCCGACAATTGCGTCAGGCAGGGTTTTTTTTGGTCTCCTTGGAGATTTATATAACCCTCCGCAGCTGCTTTGTATTTCAGCTAACGACGGCAGCATTCTCTGGCAGATGGAAACAGACGGTTCAATTTTATCCGCTCCTGTAATATCGGGGAAACGAATTATTTTTGGGACTGATAAAAGCGTCTTTTATGTTTTAGAACAGGTATTTTAATTTGAGCAAAAAAAAACTGCCGGATTTCTCCGGCAGTCTTCTTCAGTTAATTAATTAACTAGTTGGATTTGTAGTTTGAGTTGTGGAAAATAATTCCGGTTAATTCGATGAAAGCAGGAGCTGCCTGAGCTGCCTGTACAATCATGCCTGACGGAGCTACTGAACAACCATGTCTTATTCCTCTGTCCTTATTAACTAAGCCTGAGAAACCGCCGACATTCTGTGCTTTAAGCGGAGTGTTTGGTCCCGGATCATTGGGAGGTCCTCTCCAATCGCCGTTGATGTCTTTTACAAAGTTAACCTGAACCTGTGAATCAGAAGGTTCAATCGGGTTACCGCTTGCATCATAAACTTTAACAGTTATTGTAACTCTCTGATACTTGGATACATCAACAAAGTTTTCCGGGAACAGAACAATAAAGTTATCCCAGGGTTTTGTAAAGGCTGTTTCATTTTTAAGACCGCTAAGAGTTTTTCCTACTTTATCTCCTGATGCTACTTCAGCAGCAGATAATGTTTTGAGGTCAACAATAAACGGAGCTTCTCCGCTTCCGCCGCCGGAATCTTTCTTGCCGCCGGCAAATGCCAACGCCGAGGTCATTAATAAAACAACCGCAATTAATAAGACTTTCTTCATAAAAATTCTCCTTCCTTATGAGTTTTTTTGACAGGAGTAAATTTGCTTCCTGTTAACGGTTATTTTACCTGAATTGATATAATAAGTCAATCAATATTTAATGAAAATTCGAGAAAATCATAAAAACTGTATGAAAAATTATACATTAAATAGCAGTAAAACGCTGTTTATTTCCGAATTTACGCACTTTTTTGAACTCAAGAACCGTTTCTTTATAATTAATTTATATTAATAAAAAAACCATCTGACAATGTCAGATGGTTTTGTTTAAATAATATCTTCTCTCTTATTTCTTACTTATAATTTCTTCGGATACAGGGCTTCTCTTTCTTTAAGTACTTCTTGTGCTCCTGATCTCATCCAGTCTCTCATGCCATTATCCCAAACACGGTTAAAATCGCTTGATTTTGCTGAAATTGCAAGAGAGAGCAAGTCGTCGGCTTTTTCCCGCAAGTCGCCGTCGTACTGGTTAACCCTTGTTGTAGCCTGCCAAACAGCCGGTCCGCGGGCGCCGCGGATAGATATCTGATATGCGTTTGAGATAGTTGCAGGCGGTGTGCTGCCGTAGCTAAATCCAAGAGCTCTTCCGTTAAGATCATCGCTTCCAAGTTCAACGCCGTTCATGGGCATTGTTAAGTCAATGTTGTTGGGGGAGTTCTGGAACCACTGGTGTCCCGGAGGTGTTGAAAGAGTTCTGGGAATACCGTTTACCATCTGATGATTTACGCCTTCTGTACCAATCTGCAGGAATTTGTAATTTTCAGGTTTTGCGAGCCAGTTAAGATATTTCAAAGCTGCGTCTTTATTGGGCGAAAAATTAGGAACGAAAATGCGAAGACCGGGTTTATCCATTACTTCTCTGTTGTTTGTAACAGCAATAGGGATATATTCCGCGCCGGGAACATTCTTTCTAAGATCTTCTGTGATGTTAATATCTGTTCTGTACGGGAAGTCCCAGTTCTGGCAGAATGCGCCGACAACGCCGCTCTTTATCTGGTTATAGAAAGCATCAGCAGTAGTCATTAAGGGGAAATCTTTAAAGAGAAGACCCTCGTTATACCACTTGTTCATTTCCTGAACGCCTCTCTTGTAACCTCTTAAGTTAAGATGACGATCTGCAACAACGTTTACCCATCGATCTCTATCGCTCATGGCAGGGTCCATAAAGTGACGGATAAGGTCTGCAAGACCCCAGCGAACATCGTTATTTACGCCGAAAGGAACAACTCTGTTTTTACCGACTCCGCCCGGATCGCGATCGCGGAAAGCGACCAATGCCTGGTAAAGCTGATTAAAGTTTGTCGGGACAGGCATTCCAAGTTTGTCCAGCCAGTCCTTGCGGATGAATACATTGCGCTGGGCAATTGCAACGCGGTAGCTTGGAACAGAATAAATGCGTCCTGTTCTTGGGTCTGCATCACGGCTGATTAATTCTTTGCCGGGGAATGACGGATCCGAGCCAAGAAGTTTTCTTAAATCGGGCAGATGTGAACTAATATATGGAGCCAAGTCCATAATACCGCCCTGATCCCTGAATGTATTAATCATTCCAAGGTTATATGTATAACAAAGATCCGGAGCGCTGCTGGATGCCATTAAGTTGGTGATATCCTGTTCTTCTGACCAGCGTCCTACAGGGACAAAGGTAACATCGATGTTAAGATCTCTTTTTGCTTTTTCTTTAATCCAGTTTGTCCAGGCATTATTGTGAGCCTGTGTTCTTCCGCCGTCTGAACCGCGATCAAAAACTTGAACAGTAAGTTTTCCTGTCGGTGTAAGAGGCGCAGCAGCAGCAGGCGCAGTTGGTCTTCTCTGCTGTCCGAATACCAGCGCTGCGGTCATTAAAAGTATGACCAAAGCTAATACAATTTTCTTCATTTTATTTCCTCCTGAAAAATATATAATTATGCCTATTTTCATGGGCAATAATCCTAAATTAAATAACCGCATAAACGATGTTTATACGGTTATATTAATTAACCTTTTACTGCTCCGATGGTTACGCCGGCAATGAAGTAGCGCTGGAGCCACGGGTAAACGATAAGAATGGGAACTGTAGCAAACATAATTGCAGCAGCCTTAATTGCGTCTGATGCTCTTGGTATGCTGCCTGCGACCATTTCTACTGTGGTAACGTCAATAGATGTCATGTTTTGGATTAGCTGCCACAACTTCAGCTGGATCGGCACCCATTGAGGCGCAGCGTTAATGTATAAAAGTGCGTCAGAAAATCCGTTCCAGCGTCCTACCGCATAGAACAGCGCGAGAGTTGCCAAAACAGGAGCGGATAACGGAAGGTAAATTCGAACCAAAACCGTAAATGGATTTGCTCCGTCTATTTCCGCCGATTCACGCAAGCTGTCAGGAATTCCGAAGAAGAAGCTTCGAAGAATAATCATATTAAATACCGAAAGACAGTTTGGAATAATAAGTACCAAAGGATTATCAAGCAGTCCAAGGTCTTTCATCAATATGTAGTTGGGAATTGTTCCTGCGCTGAAATACATTGTAAAAATGATAATCGTGTTTATAAATATTTTTCCTCTTAACCAGTCATAAGTAAGCGGATATGCGCACAAAACAGTCATTACAAGCGAGACGATAGTGCAAATTACTGTAAGAATTGCCGTCCACCACATTGACCTTGTAAATGACGGATCCATAAATACATATCTGTAATGTTCCATTGTCATGCCGAGTCTGAAGTTATGCTTTGTAGCTTCGCGCGCGGAAAACCATTCGTCAAAATCTTCTGTAACTACTTCGCCGTAACCTGCTTCGCTGTAATCTCCGTCGGCATAATTAAATTCATCATCTTCAACATAGACATATTCGTCACTGTCGGAGTAAGCGTAATCGCCGAAGTGAGAGTCGTCATACGTAAAACTTCCTTCATACGAGTAACTTTGTTCATCATAAGCCAGACTGTAATTTCCATCGCTCCAGCTGTATGGGTCGGTCTCAGCTGCATGTTCTTTTCCTTCTTCAGAATGAGTATTAATTTGATTGACCTGTGCGCCTGCTCTGTTTATAACGGGCATAAAGGTAACTCTTCCGTTTATTACAGCGTCGGAACTGCTGAGAGACTGAGCAAGCAAGTTTATCATCGGCATAACACAGAGTAATATTACAAAGATACAAATCCCTACAACAACCCAATCGCCTATTTTTGCTTCTTTTGATCTGATATTCATGGCTGCCTCCTACCAAATTCCCCGTTCGCCGAATCTCTTTGCAAGAGAGTTAGCTGCAACAAGGAAAACAACGCAAATTATCGATTGGAACAATCCAATAGCCGATGTCAAAGAGAATTGGAAGGACCTGATACCTACGCGGTATACCAAGGTTGAAAGAACGTCCGCAACATCCATGATAACGCGGTTTGCCATTGTATACGGACGATCGAATTCAATTCCTAAAATACGTCCGATATTCATTATTAATAGAACAACGATTGTCGCTCTAATTCCGGGGAGGGTAACATTCCAAAGTTTTCGCCAGCGTCCTGCACCGTCAACTTCTGCGGCTTCGTACAACTCAGGATTAATTCCGGTTATAGCCGCAAGATAGATAATTGTTCCCCATCCCATTTCCTTCCAAACGCCGAATGTAATATATGTTGCTACCCAATTCGAACTGTCCATCAGGAAGTTTATAGGTCTGACGCCGAAATTTTCAGTAATAAAGATGTTAACTACACCGCTTGTTGTAGCCAATAACCTCGTTGCTATACTTGATACAATAATCCACGACAAGAAGTGAGGCAGATATATGATTGTTTGGGTTATCTTTTTAAATCTTTTAAAAATTAATTCGTTTAAAATAAGGGCGAGAATGATTGGAGCCGGAAAGCCTACTATTAGGTCTAAAATATTGAGCATTAATGTATTGCGCATTGCAAGCCAGAAGTCTGTTCTGCCGAAAGCGTTTCTGAACCAGTCCAGACCTACCCAATGGCTGCATCCTTCTATATGACCGTTTTGAGTTCCGGGATGGCAGTATCTTTCAAAACCGCAAAGATGTTCGTTACAACCGGGTAAATGCTCTCCTGTTAAAATACCCTGACAGTAATCCTGCCAGCCGCAGTGCAGCTCCCCAGGCGGATAAAATGACGAGTTTAAACGGCCTTCTTCATCAGGAATTGGGTTTAGCGGGCAGCTTGGTATATGTATTCCGGAAATTTCGCCTTCGCATAATACTTGAAAACCGCTGATTAGCTTATCGCAATTTATATCATGGGTGCCATTTGCTGCACTGTTACATAAAAAGGAGCTTCCCCTTGCCCAAATTCCGTAATTTAAGTTGTAATTTTTAAAGGCAATTACGATGTTTGTCATGGGTACATAACGGAAAACGGCAAAAAAGACGAGAGGCAGCAATAGCATAAGATACAGTATCCACGAACGTTTTGTGTAGCTTATAAGGCTTATTTTTGGCTTTACTTTTGCTGCAACAGCTTTTTTCTCGACAACCTGCCCTTCGGCAGTAATTTCAGTGACATCTTTTAATTTCATTATTTCTTCCTAGACGTACCATCATATAATCAAACAGGCATCTTGTCAAGAATTAATAATTATGGTGTATTTCATTAAGAGGCATTTTTATGGAAAAAGGACTCCAAAACAGGCTATTTTTCCCAAAAGATTTTATTTGGGGCACTTCTACAGCCAGTTATCAGGTTGAAGGCGCATCGCATGAAGGCGGCAGGGGCGAATGTATCTGGGATACCTTTGCGCGCAAGCCCGGAGCGGTTTATGCAGGTGAAAACGGCGATGTTGCCTGCGATCAATATCACCTTTATAAGGAAGATATTGCATTGATGGCGGAATTGGGCTTTAAAAGTTACCGTTTTTCCATTGCCTGGCCTAGAATCTTCCCTGAAGGACGGGGAAAGATTAATCCCGAAGGAATAGTCTACTACCGCAATCTCTGTGAGGAACTGCATAAGCATGGTATTCATACCTGTGTAACCCTTTACCATTGGGATTTACCTCAAACTCTCGAAAATGAAGGCGGATGGACTAACCGTTCGATTTTAAACGCATGGGAAGAATACATTAAGGTTTGTTTTAAAGAATTCGGCGATTATGTTGATATGTGGATAACTATTAACGAACCTTTCTGTGTTGCATATTTAGGATATTTATGGGGAGTACATGCTCCGGGGATTCGCGATCAGAAAAAAGCGCTTGCCGCCGTGCATCATGTAAATATGGCGCATGGAATAGCTGTAAGAGAATACCGAAAATTGGGATTAAAAGCGCCGATTGGCATTACATGGAACCCCAATACGCCGCGTCCTGCAACTTTAAGCGAAGCTGATAAAAAAGCGGCAGATATTTCCAGAGCGTTTACCACTGAGATTTTTATTTTTCCATGTCTCGGCAAGGGTTATCCTGAACTTTTAAAAGGCAGGGTGCTTGATTCCATTCCAATGGAAGCAGGCGATCTTGATATAATTGCGCAGCCTATCGATTTTATTGGAGTAAATTACTACATGGAAACTCCCGAAGCTGCAGCTGATACTGCCGATGACAATACTTTATTAAAATATGCATCCAAACCTTCATGGCAGGAGACAACAGACATGAACTGGCCTGTAACGCCCGGAGGTCTTGAAAGGCAGTTGTTTTGGATAACAGAAATCAGCAAAGGCGCGTTCGGCAAAGATGAGATTCCCATTTACATTACCGAAAACGGCAGCGCATACAATGACACTGTAATAAACGGCAGGGTACATGATAAGGGGAGAATAAAATATTTTCAAAAGCACCTTGCAGTCTGCGCCGATGCAATAAAGAGGGGAGTGCCTTTAAAAGGTTATTATGTCTGGTCGTTACTTGATAATTTTGAATGGGCATGGGGTTACACGAAACGCTTCGGCATTATTCATGTTGATTTTAAAACGATGAAGCGCACGCCCAAAGACAGCGCGTACTTTATGCGCGATACAATTGCCGGTTACGGCGAGTGGTAAAAATTATTTAAAGAGCCTTATTGTATAATTAAACTGTTTTCTGTTATTACGGCTTTGCCGCTGCTTCCGTAACCTTCAACTTTCATCATTGCTTCATATAATGTTCCGCTCATATCCAATCCCATTTTCTGCCATTCTTCAAAATGTTTAGTAACAGAAATTGTTCCGCTTGAGCGTTTTTCTGTGCGTACGCTTATGTATTGAGTAAAATCATATCGTCCGGAACCGGCAATGGCAGGCTGCTGATACATTGGGCGCGTATATACATCATAAGTTCCTTCTCCTTCAATTGTGAAAGAACCTTTTTTTGTGCCCCAGCTTCCCGGATGATTGCTGCCGTAATAATTGTCTACTATGTAATATTCAATTAAAGGATTTTGCGTCCATCCGTAAATGCTTAAATAAGAAGTGCCGTTTGGTGAATATTTTGCGGCATAAGTAAATGTTATTTTTCCAACTTGCGCATGAGTCCGCGGCGAACCGAATCTTTTGCCTGTGCGGAATAAAATATTTGAACTGCCGCTGAGGCTATCCCATGTGCAGCTGAAAGTACCTTCTTCTCCGATTGTCATTTTGCCTGATGCTGTGCTGTTCTTCCATAATTCATAATCGTAACCGTCTTCAGATCCTCTTTCGTTTTCATAAATTGTAAAGCCTTTGCCTTTAATTGAGGGCTGCTCTGTATTTCCGCTGCTGCCGCCCGATGCGCAGCCTGTTAAAAATAAAAGCGGTAATAACAAAGATAAAAATGAAACTCGTTTAATAAACATCTGGTTACTCCTGCGTTTTATTATACACCGATATATAATAAATTAAAAGCCTGCCCGTTTGATCTCTCATGCAGTATCAGACGGACAGGCAAAGTATTCAGTCTGGCAGTTGTTTAAGCTGCATTAATTTGAATAGTCCTTTTTTGAGCTTCTGGCCTTTTTTTAATTTCCAGACTGAGTACGCCATTTTTGAAATTTGCATTTACAGTTTCGGAATCTGTGTTTTCCGGAAGTTTGAATGAACGGCTGAATGAATTAATCCTTCGTTCGCGCAGAATATAAGTGCCTTGATTGATGTCTTGATTCTCTCCGCTCGTTTTTTCTTCTTCCTGTTTGGAAGCAATTGTTAAACCTGAACTGTCAATATGAACATTAATGTTCTTTTCGTCATATCCCGGAAGATCCATTCGGAGAATATACGCATTCTCTGTTTCTTGAATGTCTACTGCAGGCATTTGATTTAAAAGTCCCGATGCGGGCGCCATAAATGAATCTCCGAAGAATGATTCAAAATAGCGGTCAAAATCGCTTAGAGCATTTTGAATTGTGTTTGGGCGGTAAACTGATAAAGTTCTCATAATTTTTTCCTTGTCCTACGCGGAAAATTTACGGATTTAATGATTCAACGAACCATCCTCCTTTCGGCAGGTTTTCCGTTTGTCCTCGTTGACATATATTTATTAGCAAAAACTATGCCAAGTTTTCTGTTTTCATCTTAAAATACCGCCAGTGAGCCGAAACATGCCTCCTTTTCCTCGGGAAGAAACTCGGAAAAGAAGGACATTTTCCGCTCACTGGCTATAATAAAGATAAAACCGATAAATTTTTTCTTAATTTTTGCTAATTGAGACATCAGATATGTTGTTTTTGTGTAATAATGACACAGTGAAGAAATTTTTGCAGAATTTTGGGTCAATATGACACAAAACGCAGTTAAAATTTAATTGAAAAATCCCAATTTATGATATATTCTATAAATACTATGGGAGGACACAGATGCAATACGGTTATTTTGACGATAATGCCCGCGAATATGTAATTACACGCCCTGATACGCCTTATCCCTGGATCAATTACCTCGGCAGTGAAGATTTTTTTGGAATTTTTTCAAATACTTCCGGCGGATATTGCTTTTACCGTGATGCAAGAATGCTGCGTCTTACGCGTTATCGTTATAATAATGTTCCGACAGATGCAGGCGGCAGATATTTCTACTTGCGGGACTCATACACAGGCGATGTGTGGACTCCTTCCTGGATGCCGATGAAATCCCAGCTTGACAGTTACGAGTGCAGACACGGAATGGGTTATTCGCGTATTTCATCGTCGCGTAACGGGCTTGCTTTTTCGCAGGTTTCTTTTGTTCCGCTTCATGATAAATGCGAAATTCACAAGGTAACAATTACCAATGAATCCAATATTGATAAATATATCGATGTATTTTCTTTTGTTGAATTTTGTTTGTGGAACGCAAATGATGATATGACAAACTTTCAGCGTAACTTCAGCATCGGCGAAGTTGAAATTGAATGTCCGCCTCACGGCAGTTCAGCTATCTATCATAAAACTGAATACCGCGAGAGGCGTAATCATTATGCTGTTTGGGGCGTTAATGTTCCTGTTAACGGTTTTGATACTGACAGGCAAAGCTTTCTTGGTTTATACAATGGTTTTGATTCCCCTGCGGCTGTATTCAACGGACAGGCGGGCGATTCTGTCGCTTCCGGCTGGGCTCCGATAGGGTCGCATTATATTAAAGCAAAACTTTCAGCAGGCGAATCAAAAACTTATGTTTTTGTTTTAGGTTACTGCGAAAATCCTGAAGATCAAAAATGGGAAGCCCAAAACAAGATTAATAAAAAACCGGCAAGAGACCTGCTTGAAAAATACAATACGCCGGAAGCTGCGGATAAAGCGTTAGCCGATTTAAATGCTTACTGGACAAATCTTCTTGGAAAATTTACCGTAGAAGCGGATGATAAAAAAATGGCGCGAATGGCAGGCGTATGGAATCAGTATCAATGTATGGTTACGTTTAACATGTCCCGCAGCGCGTCTTATTTTGAATCAGGCATCGGGCGCGGCATGGGCTTCCGCGATTCGAATCAAGACTTGCTTGGCTTTGTTCATCTTGTGCCGGAACGCGCCCGCGCGCGCATTCTTGATATCGCCGCGACTCAGTTTCCCGACGGCAGCGCGTATCATCAGTATCAGCCGCTAACAAAGAGAGGCAACAACGAAATCGGTTCCGGTTTTAACGATGACCCATTGTGGCTGATTTGCGGCGTTGCAGCTTATATAAAAGAAACAGGCGATTATGGTATTCTTAATGAGAATGTTCCTTTTGACAATAACGAATCATTAGCTGATACTTTATTTACGCATTTAAAACGATCTTTTTATTTTCCTGTTACAAATACCGGTCCTCACGGACTGCCGTTAATAGGACGCGCTGACTGGAATGATTGTCTTAATTTAAATTGTTTTTCAAAAACACCGGGTGAATCGTTTCAAACAACTGCGAATTATGAAAGCGGCGTTGCTGAGTCAGTTTTAATTGCGGCAATTTTTTTATTTGTCGGTCCTGACTTTGCAGAAATTTGCCGCCGTACAGGGCGCAATGACGATGCCGAACGCGCAGAAAGAGCAATTGCCGGAATGACTGAGTCTATTAACAAACACGGCTGGGACGGCAGCTGGTTCCTTCGCGCTTTTGACGCTTACAGCAATAAAATCGGCAGTAATGAATGTGAAGACGGAAAAATATTTATTGAATCAAACGGCTTTGCGGTAATGGCTGGAATAGGCATCCATGACGGACGCGCAGTTAAAGCTCTCGATTCTGTAAAGGAACATCTTGATACCAAATACGGCATTGTTTTATTGCAGCCTGCGTACAAGAATTATCATATTGAGTTAGGTGAAGTTTCTTCTTATCCTCCCGGATATAAAGAAAACGCAGGTATTTTCTGCCACAACAATCCCTGGGTTACAATTGCGGAAACGCGTCTTGGAAGGGGATACCGCGCGTTTGAAACATACACAAAAATTTGCCCTGCATACCGCGAGGACGACAGCGATCTTCGGCGTACAGAACCCTATGTGTATGCGCAAATGGTAGCCGGAAAAGACGCAATACGCCACGGCGAAGCGAAAAATTCCTGGCTGACAGGAACCGCCGCATGGACATTTGTGAGCATTTCGCAGTACATTCTTGGAGTGCGCCCCACATTTGACGGTCTTTTAATAGACCCGTGCATTCCTTCGGATATGAAAGGATTTACTGTTACGCGCCATTTCCGGGGCGCGGATTATCACATCACCGTGGACAACAGCGCCGGTAAAGAAAAGGGAATAAAGTCAATAACTGTTGACGGTAACGATTACAGCGGGAATATCATACCAGCGTTCGGCGACGGCAAAGTGCATAAGATTATAGTAACTATGGGCTAGAGGTGTGAAAAAAGAAAAATGGCTGTTAAACGAAATTGATTCATGGCAGCAGTCTGCATTGATCGACTCGGACACTGCGGAAAAACTGAGACAACGCTATACGCCTAAGAAAAATATAAACCTATTGATAATAATGTTCTCTGTTATCGGTTCGCTGCTGATTGGCGCGGGCATTATATTAATACTTGCAAAAAACTGGCAGTTTTTACATATATCTTTGCGGGTAACGCTTGCGTTTTTACCGCTTGTTGTGTCTCAGGCGCTTGCGTTTTATACCGTAAAATTTAAGTATGAAGTCTTGCATTGCGCGAATCGGCTGCAATATTTTTGACTGCGGCAATTTTTGCAGCGAACGCTCTGATAGGTCAAATATTTCATCTGCCGGGTGATTTTGGAACATATGTTCTTGCCTGCGGATTGTTATCGCTTCCGGCTGTTTTTATTCTGAATGCCGTTTCGCCGCTTGCTGTGTATTACTGGACAATATTTAATTGGGCTGCGTTGAATCATTCATCAGCAAACGCGCTAATTCTTTTAGTTTTATTCGCGTTCGGAGCGTTGTTTTTATTTATTAAGTACAGGCAATCCGATGCAAGGCTTGCTTACATAAGCTGGCTTACTGTTATCGCAGGCTTCGTTTTTGTATTGATCCTGGGAGCCATATTGGATTGCAGTTTGCTTTTAACCGTATTATGTTACTTTATTTTACTGCTTGCGGTTAAAAAATTGCCGGAACAATTGCTTCTGCCGTTTAAAATTATCGGCACTATAGGCGGGCTAGTTACAGTTGCTATTTTAACCTATCAGGGAATGTGGTCGTATATTGAACGTCCGGCTTATGCCGGCAATGCGGTTATGATTGGCATAATGCTTGCAGCTGCGTTATTTTTTGCTATTATGATTTTTAAACAAGATAAGTTGAAATTTTCGCTTGTAACAATATTTATACTCTTGGGTGTTATGCGTTATATATGGGCATTATACAAGCTTGACGATTCTCCCTATGATTCCATTATGTCGGTTATATCAAATTTAATTTTACTTGTAATCGGCGTAGGTTTTATTGTTCATGGCGTAAAAAACTTTTCTTTGACCCGTGTAAACATTGGAATGGCAGCAGTTTGTACTTTGATTATAATGAGATTCTTTGACAGCGATATGGATTTTTTCTGGCGCGGAATTGTATTCTTGATGCTGGGCGCAATATTTTTGCTTGTTAATTTAAAAATTCTGCGGGTAATAAAACAGAGAAAACAGGAGCCGCAGATATGAAGAAAATTCTAATGGCGGCGCTCGCTGCGTTAATAATTATACAGTTGTTTGTACCAATTTCCGGAATAATTAAAAAGTTCAATATTCTTAAAACCGGTGCGGAGTTTAAGTTTAAAGTATACCCGGTAGATCCTTACGACGCATTTCGCGGAAGGTATGTGTCGCTTAACGCACAGCAGAGATCGAACGGCAGCGGAAAATACGGCGTGATAGCGCTTGATAAAGACGGTTTTGCCGAAATTATTTACATATCAAATAACAAACCGGCTTCCGGCCACTATGTAACAAGCATCAAACGCGGGTGGTTTACGCTTCCGATAGATCGTTATTACATGGACGAAAAATTTGCACCCAAAGCAGAAAGGCTTACCCAGCGGAGAGAAGCTGGTACTGAAGCGTATGTAACAGTCAGGGTAAAAAACGGAACACTTGTTGTTTCAGGTCTCTATATAGACGGCGTCGCTATTGAAGATATAATCAAGCAAGAGATGCGATGATTGAAATTGATAATGTTTAAGGCGCTAATGTCTCATGCGTTTCTGCAAGCTGTTTGATAATCGGCAGTTTCTGCGGACATTTTTCTTCGCATGTGCCGCAGGATACGCACTTTGATGCGTCCGCGCTTTTTATCCAGCTCCAGCCCTTCATCATTTCCAGGTATGCCGCTTTTGCATGTTCTTTTAAATCGTAAACTTTATAACGGTTCATAATTTCAAAAAGATACGGAATGTCGATTCCCTGCGGACATGGTTTGCAGTAATTGCAGCCGGTACAGTAAAGTTTTGCAAGATTTTTATTTTCTTCCATCATTTTTTTGATGTGCGAAAGTTCTTCGTCTGTTAAATGACCTGTGCGTGATGCGATTTCGAAATTTTCCTTTAGCATGTTTATGTCGCCTATGCCTGAGAGAGCCATGTCAACATTTTCGTTTGCAAGCACAAAGCGCAGCGCCATTTCCGCTGTGCTGACAGGAGCTGTACCTGTTTTATTTTTTAACAAGCCCTGGATTTGTTCGCTTGGCGCGCCGAGGCGTCCGCCGCCGACAGGACCCATTATAATTGTGCCTAACCCTTTGGATTTTGCGTATGCGATGTTTTCTTCGTTGGAACGGTCGAGCATATTGTATTGAACTAAAGTGGATTCAAAAATTCCAGAGTCTACTATCGGTTTATAATTTTCCGGCGCATCATGATACGAAAACGAAATGTGTTTGATAAGTCCCTGTTCCTTCGCTTTGTATGCGGCTTGAATGGGACCGTAGCTTTCTTTTTGCCAACCCTCAAAACTTTTTAAAGAAATTCCCCAGAAGTGATAGAAGTCTATATAATCGGTGTCAAGTTTTTTTAAAGATTTTTCCAATCTCTCCATCCAATGATCGCCTGAGTTATCTTCGATTGGGTTTTTTGTAGAAAGATACACTTTATCACGGTAACCTTTTAACGCCTTGCCGACCGCAACTTCACTTAGTGTTTCGCAGTACAGCGGCGCGGTATCGACATAATTTATTCCCATGTCAAACGCTTTTTGCATGAGAGGAATTGCGAGTTCCTCGTTTACGGTTTTTTTGCCGTCCGCTTCGAGCATGGGCAGCCTCATTGCGCCCAAACCAAGAGCGGAAAGTTTAATTCCTGTTTTACCGAATTCTTTGTAGATCATTTTATTCTCCTTAAAAATCAAACTCATTGAGCCATGATTTTACGGATGACTGCGAAGCGTTAGCTGCAAAACGGATACCGGGAAGCCAGACTGTATTCGCTGAACTTATTTTTTTAAGGTTGTCCGCGCTGGAACCGATACCGCTTGTGCCTGATGTGCAGAACGGCACAATTGTTTTACCGGAAAAATTATGGCTCTCCATAAAAGCATAAACGATTTTAGGCGCTTGTCCCCACCAAATGGGATAACCTATAAATATAATATCGTAATTTTCCATATTTTGAACACTTCCCGATATAGATGGGCGGGAAGATGGATCTGCGTTTTCTTTACTTGCCCGGCTTGAATTATCTCTCCAATTTAAATCATTTGATGTGTAAGGCACTTCCGGTTTTATTTCGTGGAGATTTGCAATTACGGTTTTCGTATTTAATTCGTCTGCTATGTGTGATGCCACAGCGCGGGTATTTCCAGTGCAGGAGAAGTATGCTACCAGTACTTTGGGCGTATCCGTAGAATTTTTCATATTTAGTTCTCCCTGTGAAGTTGTTGATTCGGTTGTTTTTACTTCAGTTCTGGAAGAGTTACAAGCTGACAAAAACAACAAAATTAAAATAAGCGCAAAAATTGGTTTTTTCATTCTGATATCTCCTTATCATAATTGTAATACAAATAATTATATTCCTAATAGACAAAGATGTCAAACCTGTAGTATTTTTAAGGGGGACACCAGGCAACTACGGTGCCAGGTGCTGAATCAATCTGGAGCAGATTTAATATTAATGATAAAATTAATATGGGAGTATATAATATGAAGAATTGCCTTTTTATTATTATTGTTATTTTGGCTGCAGGTATTTGCTATTCGCAGGAAATACAAAGTGTTCCATATAGTAATAGTTATGCAATGGATATGATTGGTACGGTAAGTTTCATGCCGGAGTCAACTATAAAAATTATATTATATGAACCGGAATATCTTGAAATGTTTAGATCGTTTTCTGTTGAAACGATAAGCGGAATATCTTTTATTAATTTTGAGATTGAAAACAATAAGAACGATAAATTTTTAATATTATCTAATGAAAATATATGTGAAATATTTTCAGATTCAAATTCAATTTTTAAAAGTCAAGTATTTTTTGGGATTAGCGGAAGACATCTTGAAGGCGGCGGAGATAACGTATGGCTTTTACCAATCCCCGATAAAATATTTGCCAGTTCTTATTATAAAGAAGGAAACATTTTATTTGAGCCAAATCAAGAAAGAGAATTACTCCAACCGCTTTGGGTAGAAGGAGCTGCTGGCAATGGTATTAATGAAAAATTGTTCATTTCTGCAAAAGCATGTTTTGCATTACATATATCAATTGGGTATGTTTCATATAAAAAACCTGAATTATATTATGAAAATTCACGGCCTAGCAGGATTCGATTATATGTAAAAAATAAATTTAATATTGAATGCGAATTAGAAGATACGCCCAATTATCAGATAATAAATTTGCCAAGACCATTAGGCGCTGATGATGTTTTAGAATTAGAGATACTGGATGTGTATCAAGGTACAAAATATACGGATACTTGTGTTAATGAAATTTATTATGATTACATTCCATGGAAAGAAATAGATAATGCTAATTTGTATGATTATATCCCGTGGCAAAATTGGGGAAATATATCCTCACTTTCTTCCATTGAAGAAATTGATAATAAATTAATAATTTCAAGTAAAATATGGTTATTATTACTAATTCTTCCATTGTTATTAATAATACTATATTTTATAAAAATTAAAAAATAAAGAGAGAAATTTTAACAAAAGACATCACACAAAGGCACCAAGGATATGGATACAACTATCTTAACCTGAATCTCTATTTAATTAATTGGTATAAAATTTATTAAAATCGAGATAAAAGTAAAATGTCATTTCTAATTCCTCCGTGTCTTTGTGCCTCCGTGAGAATCTCTTTTCTCTATAATTCCAGCACAATCTCATTTTCTGCTTTTAACAACGAGGCAGGAATGTAATTGCCTTGCATTGCCTCTCCGTTAACTGTCAATTTCTTGCAGCCGCTTTCCTTGCCGTCGGCGTTGTTTACCTTTATGTTTAATTTTTTGCCGCGGAAGATTTTTTCAATTGTAAAAGATTTCCATGCGGCAGGAATTGCGGGCGATAAACGCAAGCCGTCGATGTCAGGGCGTAAACCTAAAATGCCTTCTACGCTGCCGACCATTACTGTGCTTGCGGTTCCTGTCAGCCAGTGAACATGACTGCGTCCTTCAAAGGGGCTGTCTGTGCTTTCTGTAAACTGCGAATAAACATAGGGTTCCATTAAACGTGTCTCTGCGATGTTGTTTTGCGCGGCGGGGCAGCTTTCCAAATAATATTCAACAGCGCGTTCTCCGCGTCCCAATAGCGCTTCGGCTAAAATGATCCAACCCTGCGATTGCAAAAATATTCCGCCGTTTTCTTTTGTCGAAGGATTGAATAACAACGCGAGCGCTCCGTCGAAAGCGTGTTTAACGTAAGATGGAGCCATGAGGCGTGCGCCGTATTTTGTGTTTAACTCTTTGTGTACTAAATCGAGTATCGCTTTGCCGCGCCCGCCTGAAGGATTCGCTTCATCAGCGAAACCGGAAATTACCGCCCAGCTCTGCGGATTAAGCCATATGCTTGCTTCCGGGTCGCCGCCCTTACCGACAATTTGATCTTTCTCTGTTATGCCGCGAATAAATCGATCTTTATCCCAACAGCGATCTTCGATTATTTTACCGAACTTTAATTTTAATTGCTGCATTTTCTTCTCTGTCGCATTGTCTTTTTTATGTTTTGCGAAACGAATCATAATCTCAAATGCGTAATACAATTGGAATGCGACAAATACAGATATACCTTTTGCACCTAACCTAAGGCAGTCGTTCCAGTCGGCATGAAGACCTGCAGGAAGACCGTGGATACCAAGGTGATTGAGCGAAAAATCAATCGCTTTTAATAAATGGTTAAAAAGCGAATCTTTTCCTTTATCGGCGTATGGTATAATTTCGTCTAACAGCGCGGTGTTGCCGGTTTCCGCGATATATTTCCAGACAGTGGGGAAGAGCCAAAGCGCGTCATCGGCGCGGTAAGAAGGATGCCCTGTGTTCTGGCGGTATGATTCATCTTCGGGTTTATCTTCATGTCCCGGATTGTGGCTGTACTTTACAAGCGGAAGAGCGCCGCCGTGATTTACCTGCGCGGAGATCATGAACTTAATTTTTTCCAGAGCCATGTCCGGATCAAGGTGAATGATACCTTGAATATCCTGAACAGTGTCGCGGTAACCGTAACCATTGCGAAGACCTGAGTAGACAAGAGAGGCGGCGCGCGACCAGACAAATGTGATAAAACATTGATAAGCGTTCCATGTGTTGATCATGTTGTTGAAGTTATCGTCAGGTGTTGTTACTTTAAGGTTTTCAAGTTTACTGTGCCAGTATTTTTTTAATTCGGTAATTTCGCGGTCAACGATTGACTTGTCTTCATAACGCGCAATTATTTCCTTTGCCTGCGCTTCGCGTTTTTGTCCAAGAAGGAAAACAAATTCTGTGCTTTTGCCGGGATCGATCTCAAGGGTTGTGTGGAGAGCGCCGCAGGGATTCATGTTGTAATTTAAAGTGCCGTCCAGTTTGCCGTTTTCTACGGATACGGGATTTCCGTAGTCGCGGTAGTTACCAAGAAATTTCGCGCGGTCGCCGCAGTAACTTGCAACCTTTGCGCCTGCCATGCCGAAGATGCGTGTGTCTACTCGGCTTTCGTTGACGGCGTTGAGACAGTTCTCGTTGATCGTTTGTAATATAAATTTTTCTTTAAAATATGTACGCGTAATAAACTGCGTGTATTGAAGATTAACTTGATCCTGCTCGTAAAAACTTTCGCAGGTGAATTCAACAAAACCAAAAACAGAAATTTTTCTCGCCTTCGATCCCTTGTTCTCAACCTTGAGCCGCCAAACTTCGTAATCGCCGGAACTATGTTCCGACTTGTGCGGCACATAATATAAAGCTTCGGAATGGATGTCTTTATAATCGGCTTCGATCTGAGTGTAACCTGTGCCGTGGCGGCAGATCGATTTATATTGATCGAGCGGCTTACCTACAGGCTGCCATGACGCAGACCAGTAATCTCCGCCGTCATCATCACGCAGGTAGATGTAACGTCCAGGGCGATCCTGTTCGTTAAAGCGGTAACGAATCAATCTTCCTGCTGCTCCGCTTTTTACAAAGCTGTAGCCGCCCGCATTGTTGGAAATTATCGCTCCGTACGCAGGGGAGCCGAGGTAGTTCGCCCAAGGCGCTGGCGTGTCGGGCTTATCTATAACATATTCCCGTTTTTCAGGATCAAAATATCCGTATTTCATAAATAACCTCCGTATTGATTACAAGTGAAAATCATTTTATCATAAAACAAATGGATTTGGAACAGGAAGAAGCGCTGTACGAATTTCTCGAAAACGCGGCAGAGCCGTTTACGCTGGATGATATTACTGTCTACGTGCAGGCTTCCGGGCAAAAAGCCAATAAAAAATTGATAATGGAAATTAACGCATATCTTGATGCGCGAAAAATTGCATTTAAGCAGGATAATAAATATTGGATTTCCAGGCGAACCTGTTTTGAATCGTCGGTGTTTACAATAACCCCTTCGCGTGTGGAACTGCTGAACGGCATTTTGATTCCCGGGCACAGATGTGTTCCGTTTGCAAATCCTTTAACGCTTCCGAACCGATATACATTTATATGGAAGGGCGAAGTTGTTCCTGCTACAACCACAGAAGCGCCGCCTGAAGATTTGTATCCTTATTTTTGCATTTACGGCGAAGAGTTTGCGCCTCAATATATTGCGCGCGATAATCCAAAAAACGAAGAAGCGTTTAATGCCGATCCTTACGAGGATCCGCCTGAAGTATCGATACATACATTGGATATGCGCGTAATTTACCGCGAAAGCGGTTTTGTGCCGGGTGATCGTTTTATTGTGCGTATATTGGACTGGAAGGAATGCCGCTTTGAACTTGAGAAAGCGCCAAAAGATAAATGGAGCCGCGCTGAAATGGACAAGTGGATCGAAGCTGCCGAAAATGGATTTGAAGACAGCTTTGCACTTCTCGGTCCCGGAGCCGGAACAGAAGAGCAGGTTGCGTTCGCGTATTGGTTCGGCGGAAAGAGAATGAG
>Ga0209755_10002758_pt1 | contig 23307 bp, 15 predicted proteins | sample TergutCo191P1_FD_187301 | JGI IMG/M metagenome (GOLD analysis project Ga0209755, IMG submission 187301) | Cornitermes sp. P1 segment gut microbial communities from Petit-Saut dam, French Guiana - Co191P1 (SPAdes) (version 2) | ecosystem: Host-associated > Arthropoda: Insects > Digestive system... | reverse complement strand
TAATAAAGGCTGGTAACATTTCTAAAACACCATTGCCTGTAGGGTTATAGGCTAGTGACTGCATTGCCCTATTTGCAAAGGGGGCTAAAATTTGTGAAGCAATAATTGCACCTGCTCCAAAACCTAATAAAACAAAACCATAATTGGTGGCTAGGTTTTTAGAACCAAAAAGCTCTGCGGTTAATGCTGGGAAAATTGCTAGAATACCACCATAACAAAGCCCTATAATAGCTATAATTACAAAAACAACCGGACTATAAGGCGGCGGGACTATTGCCACAAATGGTGCCAAAGCTGCCGTAACGCCCAATAAAATAAAAATTGTGTTGATTCTGCCTAGCTTGTCGCTAATTGCACCCCAAAGAAGTCTACCGCCAGCATTAGAAATGCCCACCGCTAAAATTGCTAAAAAGGCTAAGTTTGTTCCGCCGACATCGTCTAAACCATGTAGCTGTGCGATTGGCCTTGCAAAATTTATTAGCATAAGACCACCCATTGTTGCTAGTAAAAACGCAAAAGTAATTAAATAGTATTGCCCTTTTTTTAGCATTTGTAATGGAGTTAAGTTTCTAAAAACAAACTCTCTTGGCTTTGGCCTTTTAATTTTTCTAATAGTAGGAGTTAAGCCGTAAACAATTGGTTTGTCGCAAGGGACACAATCTTCTTCCTCTTGTGCCGTCAAATCATCAGTGTTTGGGACTTGACCGCCATTATCGCTAACTAAAACGGTTTGTTTTAGGCTGTCATTATTTTCCCCGGCACTAGCTAAAACTACTTGCTCCTTTGATTGATTATTTTCTAAAACATCATTTTTTTCTTCGCTTAATCCTTGGCTTTCTAGGTATTGTCTTGCGACTAAAATTTTTTGCCCATTGCTACGCTGAACACTATCGCTAATTTGCCCAGTTGGAGGCGTACAATTTTCGCACTCTTTAATTTTGCCAGGCAATCTATCTTTCATGTAGCCTTCTGGTGGGTTTTTCATAAATAGTCCACACACAACGCCAACAACCAAAATAATTCCGCCGAGTATCATAAAGGTAAAGCTTTCGCCGCCTAGTCCAGCTACAAAGCCATCGCTTCTGCCTGCTTGCCAATTAGATATAATCGAATAAAAGTTTTGGACTAGATGCTCTACAAGCGGAGTAAACGCAACCGTGCCAAGACCTAGTGCCGCCACAACAAGACCTGTTACAAGTCCTCTTTTATGTGGGTACCATTTTTGAGTACAGGCAATAGTAGTAGCATAAGTAAAGCCCATGCCAGCACCGCCCAAAATTCCGTAAGTAATCCAAAGCAACCAGCCAGTCCACACGCCGCCAATATAAGGCTGAACTAGCCCCGCCGTTATAAAACCTATTCCCGTTATTATACCCCCTGCTATTACAACAACCTTTGTACCAAACTTTGCCGCTAATCTTCCGCCAAACACACTGCTTATAGTAAGTGAGGCGATAAGCAACGAAAATGTGAGTGACGCCAGCCCTTGGCTTTCGTTAAATAATCTGTCGGCCACCCCAATTTGAAAAGCGCTCCAAATATAAGCTAACCCAACGGTCAATTGAATCATAATTGTTGCAATTAAAACCGCTATGCCTCTTGTGCTTGTTTTCATATCTTTATATTATAGAGTTTTGCCGTTAATTATGTCAACGGATTTTCATGACAAATAAATGGTATTATACCGCAGGGCAAGCCCTGCACCCCATCGCCTATGGCGATTTGTTCCGCTAGCTGTGCGGCGGGGTATTAACCTTTGTCGGCGGCACATTTATGAGAATGTAAACTTGCTTGCATTCTCATAAATGCTTCTATAATAAAAATGGCAGCCATTAAGACTGCCATTTTTTATTTGTATTTATGCCTCATCCGGAGGGTCACTTGCAGGGGGTTCTGCCACAGCATCGCCTGTGTCGCCACTGTTTGACTGCATTGCGTCATTATTGTAGTCTGCACTATTGTCTTGTGCATCAAAACCACCTTCGTTACCATCTGCGCCAGCACCAGCTGTTGCCATTGCTGGTTGCTTGCCACCACCTATCTTAGCTTTCAAAAATCTAATAAATCTAAAGATTTCTTTTTTAAACGCAAAGAACAAGCAGGCTACTAAGCCTAAGCTAAGCACTAAAATAATCGGCATAAAGCCCCAAATCATCCACATAGGGAAAGGTGCCCTAGGTGAAGGAGCCCTTGCACCTAGCTCTATATCACTTACTTGAGATAGATAATATGTGTTAGCAACTGTAAATAAAACATTATGAGCGGCTCTTCTTGCTACATAAAGGTCCATATCTGAACTCATGCTCATTCCACCAGGTGCTCCGCTGATACCATTACCACGACCAGATAGCCAAATATCATTACCGCCTCTTAGACCAGAATTGTTAATCATTGAACTTTGTGCAAAGTCTGTAACTATAGAGCCTCTAAAGCCCCACTCTTCTCTTAAAATGCTGATATTTAACGCACCATTAGAACCTGCCCAAACAGTACCAACACGGTTAAATGAACTCATTAGTGCATTTGCACCACCGTGTCTAACTGCAATTTCAAAAGACCTTAAATAAATTTCTCTTGCTGCTTGCTCTGTTAAGAAGGTATTTAACATATAACGATTTTGGTCAGCCTCGTTAATAGCCCAGTGCTTAATATATGCACGCAAACCACCAGCATTAGTACCCATAACAGTATAAGCTGCCATAAATCCGCTTAATCTTGAAGATTCTGAATAATACTCAAAATTTCTGCCACCAAATGGGCTACGGTGAATATTAGCACCAGGGGCATACCAGCCAGAAACACCAATCGCTCTAGCTTCTGCCGCTACTGCTAAACCTTTTTGTACTGCTAAGTCTGTGTTCCAGGTTTGTGCTAATACAATAGAAACTGGGAATGCTGTTGCAATAGCTTCTGCATCTGCACCAAGCATGTTTAGATTTAAGCCACTAGGACCATCTAAGTCTAGCATCCAAGGCTTGCCTACAGCTGGCACTCTAGTAGTTTGGAATCCACCTCTTTGCACTATTGCCTCTAGCGTACCATTACCTGCATAAGGCTCTAAGCTAGCAGGGCCTGTTGAGCCAGGAGAGCCTGTTGGAATTTGGTCTAATAATTCCTGCCATAGAGGGTCATTAAAGTTTGCACCTAACCTCATAAGCAATTCATGGTTAGGGTTACGAATATCTGCACCATCGGTCAATACACCATTATCATTATATGGTAAAAACATTTGGTGGTTAGTTGCCGTTGAACCTTGTGGTCTTCTAGTATGGTTTGCTGGCAATTCGAATACTAAATAGTTATATCCTAAATTACCAACTACATTACCTTGAGTAGGCTGACGACCTTGTATATGTGCAGGACGCGTTACAACAGGAGCTGGTCTATTTGGAGTTAAAGCAACTGGGAAAGTGCCTCCTATATCTGCTCTGGTCATAAAGTTTTGAGGTGTACCAGTGGCAGAACCATCTAGTGGTGCACCCGCAAATGCAGTATCGCCAGTAAAACGGTTACGAGCAAATTGGCGAGTTATTTCTTGGTATCTACCTTCTGGGCAATTAACAAGGCGCTCTATGCCATCTTCATTACCTGGGATATAATCAGGGTTAAGGATTTGCGCATAGGTGCGTACTGTAATATCGTAGTCGTATTGTAGACCACCTGCTGGCACAGTAAATGGTATAATTGCATTTGTCGCTGATATAGAGCTTCTAAATTCAACACCAGAGCCAGCCTCGTGCGCCATCCATCTTGCGTTAGTTTGTAGCCTTACATTATGAATACCTGCATCAAACTCAAAGCCTGCAAAACCGTTGTTATTGCTATCTCTAAAGTCATAAGAGGCTACATCGTACAGGTCAAATCTTAAGTTTACTAGCTCTTCACTAGCTGGATAAGATATAAAGCCCTCTGGTAGTGGCTCTAAGATTCTTGTTTTAGCAACAGCCGCTAATCTAATATAGGGCTTTTCTATGCCGTATCTAATGTATGGTGCATACCAGTATGCCTGAACAACCTCTTGACCTCTTCTGTTACCTATGTTAGTTACTCTTACCATAATATCAATAACAGAATTTGTATATAAAGTAGTCCCTGTTTGCAGCGTATACACTCCGTCAAAATGATTTCTGCGGTAATGATTAACTTCTTCTACCTCCCAGGCAAACTCCGTAAAAGATAAGCCAAAACCAAACGGGAAATTTACTACATTATTATAGTTAAACTGACCCTCTGCACCCCAGACAGCATTTTCATGTCTTGCGGTCTCATAGAACCAGTAACCCATAAAAATACCTTCCATATATTCTATAAACCTTTCACCACTTCTACCAGGACCAACACCCGCACCAGCACCTGACTCCCACCTTCTAGTACCTGGCAATGATGAGTTTACGAATGTTGGGTCAGCGCTAAAATCAGTAATCCAAGTGTTTACTGTGCGACCACTTGGTGAAAATTCTTCTTGGTGCATTGTTTGCACATAAATATTGATACGATTACCCTCTGCATCATAAATATAATCGTCACCATCCATAAGATAGTCGCCCGTTGGTATAAATTGAACATTGCCATTTGCATCTAGTAAAGGCTCGCCATAAGAATCTCTTAGTATAGCATTTCCTCTAATAGTTCTATAACCACTAAGCATTGCAGCAATAGTATGACCACCAGTCATGCCTGTAAAGCCCATAACAAATGCTGCATGAATGCCTGGGATTTCGTCTAAGAATGAAGTATTTATTGCGTTTGCTACATTTAGCATTACAATAACTCTAGTAAAGCCTGGCTGAGCTGCTACTGCACGAATTAGCTCTTCTTCTCTTTCGGTTAGGTCTAAATAAGTTCTATTGGTTACATGAGTATAGGTAGTAGGAACATCTCTTATCGGGCCAATTGGTGCTCCAGGACCCATAGGTGGGCGAACAGGACTGCCTGAGTTATTCCATACAACTTGGCTATGCAATAAATCTGCACCTTCGCCAGCTCTACGACTTAATACAATCATTGCTGTATCTGAGTGTGCTACTGCTCTGGCCATATAACTCTCGTATTGTGCCATAGTAGGCTCGTAAAAACTCCAAAAACTGCCGTAAAATGGGTATGCTTCTACCATAGAGTGCAGGGCTGCCGATTGACGACCCACAGGCACTAAACCTTCCATCATGTTCATTAAAGGAGCATAGTATTCAAAACCATTGTAGGTAAGTGCACGGCGAATAGAAATAACATCCGCTGGGTCTGCGTGTGCCATAGCATCACCGCTACCACTACCACCTAAAATTACACCACTGTCTGTTGCACCCCAGCCAAAAACTGATATTGGGGTTGGTGTCCAATTTTGCATAATCTCTTCTTGTGGCAAATCAACAGTTGCACTAGTTGGCATTCTATTAGCCTCTAGTATAGGCATAGGCAGTGCTGGTACTCCGTTAATGTCTTCATTGCGAAGCAATACCATACCCTCGGCTGTTATATCTTGCGACAAACTCTCGCCTGCTGCCAAATCTACACCCACTGGAGAAAATTCTACTGGGTGAAATATCGCAGTAATGAATCCGCCAAATATATTAGTTAGCGAAGTTACAGCTATAATGATGGCTAGCAATATTACTGCTATGGGCACTAAAATTACCTTCATTAAGTGGTTTTTTCTAAAACTCATGTTTTTATAGACCTCCTAAAATCTATATTTTTTAATTTTTTTATTTATTAGTTTTTTTGACTTTAATAGCTATATTTTAAACTAGCTTTTTGCATGAAAAAGTGCCCTCTTAAAAGTAGACCTAGATTGGTATTTAACCATAGCTACTGGGGGTACTAAAATACAAACGCTCCTTAAAAATAAGTAGTATTAAAGGCAAACTTTAACCTTTATAGCATATTAACATAGTTTTTTAAGTGTTGTCAAGTATTTTTTACAAATATTTTTTGTGAGAGGACAGGGAACAGGGGGACGCTTCGCTTAGGGGGCAGGGGCGGATTTATATTTAATAATGAATAATGAATATTGAATAATGTCGGACTTGAATGGTTTGTAAAAATAATTTTCTAACTACTTTAATTTATAAGCAATGTAATAAGTCAATCATTATTCATTTTTCATTATTAAATATTCAATAGTTCATTATGTCCACAATTTTTGTTGCTATACTATAAAAACTATGCTATTATACATATCCACATGGAAAGTTTAGCAGACAACAGTTTTGATAACTTAAATAGTAATAGTGGCAATTTTGATAATGCTAGTAGCAATAGTGGCGTTATAAATAATAATCGTCCAAAAGCCCCTGCTAAAAAGCAAAAGGAACACCCTAACCTTAAGGCTAGAGTTTTGCCGCATTCATTAGAAGCAGAGCAAGCAGTTTTGGGCTGTCTTTTAATTGACGAAAGTGCGCCCTTGCATATTATGGGAGAGCTTAAAAGCGATGACTTTTATTCGCCCATGCACCGCACCGCTTTTGCCGCAATGCAAGCGGTCGCCCTAAAAGATAAGCCCGTAGATATAGTAACCGTTATTACAGAATTAGAAGCACAAGGACTTACAGAAGATGCTGGCGGGCTTAGCTATTTAAATTCCCTGCCCCACCTTTACCCATCTGCCGCCAACTTTAGTAGCTACACCGCAACGGTAAAAAAGCTATCTGTTTTGCGTAGACTTATAGGGTCTGCTGGCAAAATTGCAGATAGAGCATTCACGGGCGACACAGAAGATAATTCTATACAATTTGCAGAGTCAGAAATTTACGCCTTAAGTGAAAAATTTGACAAAAAAAAGCTAGTGCATGCAAGCGAACCGCTAGGTCGTTTTATGGACGAATTAGAGGCTCTTTACCAAGACCCTAGCCTAAAAAAGGGCATACCCACTGGCTTTAAAAGATTAGACAAATTATTAAACGGATTCCAAAAAAGCGATTTATTTATAGTTGCCGCAAGGCCAAGTGAAGGTAAAACCGCACTTGGCATGAATTTTATTTCTAGCGCCATATTTGATGGCAACCGCCGTACAAAGGCGGGTAAGCCTGACCCATATAAGTGTGCTGTATTTAGTTTAGAAATGAGTGCCGAGCAGCTACAAAAAAGACTATTATGCTCCGTTGCAAAAGTAGGCATGGAAAAGGTTAATTCTGCACACGAGCTTAGCGGCAGTGAATGGAAAAAGTTGCATAACGCAAAAGCTAAAATCTCTAAGGCTCAACTATATATAGATGACTCTTCTTTAACTACCCCGGTTGAAATTTTGTCTAAGTGCCGCCGTTTAAAACGAGAAAAAGGCTTAGATATGGTTATGATAGACTATCTTCAGCTTATGAGTAGCGGTAAAAGAACTGATAATCGCCAGCAAGAGATTGCCGATATTACAAGGACTTTAAAAATTGCGGCTAAAGAATTAGAAGTTCCTATTATTCTACTTAGCCAAATGTCTAGGGATATAGAAAAAAGTAAAGGTAAGGGCGGCGAAGGTCGCAAGCCGCAAATGAGTGACTTGAGAGAGTCTGGTGCGATAGAGCAAGATGCCGATGTTATTTTGTTTATTCATAGAAAGTATGCAATAAACGACAAAAGCGTTGACGAGAGTGAACGCAACAAGGTGCAATTTATTATTGCTAAGCACCGTAACGGCGAAAGGGACGATATAGATGTTAGGTGGAATGGCTCTAATGTTAGCTTTGAAGATGTTGACTTTAACCCTGCTTTAAATAGGAGTGCCCCGCCAGAGAGTAGCGGCGGCAACTTTATAATAGACACTGACGATTATAGCGGCGGTGGCGGTGATTTTGGCGACAACACTAAAGAGCATGTAAGGTCAACTGAAGAATTAAAAGCCGTGCCACTGACTACAAATAGCGTAGACGATATTTTTTAGTTTGTGTAAAGCGTTATATTAGATAAATCTAGTAAAAAACTGATAAAGTTGCTCAAAAACTCAAATTTTTTCGCTTTTTACTAAAAATTGTTTGACACTGTATAAAAAAATATAGTATTTTTAAATTAGTTGTGCTAATCGGCTCTTTTACTTGCGGTTAATTCGTTTTCCTCTCGTGTTCAATTAAGCTAAACCTGCGTAACAAAAAATATAATCAAATTGAATATTCAATTAAGGAAACTAACACCCATGCAAGACAAAAACATTACCTGTAAAGATTGCGGAGCTGAATTTATTTTTAGCGTAGATGACCAAGAGTTTTTCGCTTCTAAAGGCTTTACTAACGAGCCACAACGCTGCAAAAACTGCCGTGTTGCCCGTAAACAAAACGACCGCCGCCCAAGAGAAATGCACGCTATTACATGTGCATCTTGCGGAAAAGCCGCCGAAGTGCCTTTTAAACCAAGTAGCGATAAACCAGTTTATTGCAGCGATTGCTTTAAAAAATAACCTAACGGCGTAGAAATGGTGCGATGTATTCATGTTTCATAGCACCATTTCTACGCCATTAGGCTTAAACATATTTATCAACAATAACTTTCTGCTTCCATTTTTATTGGAATTTAATTAGCCGTTAGGGTATGCCCTAGCGGAATTTTTTCGTTTGTTTTGACCAAAATTCTCCATTCTTAACTCTCAATTTTCAATTATTATGCCATTCAAAACCTATCATTTAGCTACACCAACAGTCCTAATCTTATTTTTAAGGTTAGTTCTTTATTGTTACTGATTGAAAGCTAGGTTATAGCAGAGGTAAGACCACTCTTTTAAGGCTACTTATGGGAGAGTTTGAATTTAGCGGCACAATAGTTGCAAAACACTAATTTTTTAAACTAGCGATTGTTTTTTTTATACCTTCTTCGAAAGTAACTTTTGGTTTAAAGCCCGTATCTTTTTCTATATCTGTCATATCGGCACATAAATACTTAATAGATTGACTATTAAAAGCGATAGCACCAAAATTTAATGTCGCTTTTTTATTGTCTACTATTTCGTACATTTTTAAAATATACTCCTTAAGAGGTTTTCCTATGCCGCTACCAACAGGATAAACTTTTTTGTTTTTTCCGTATTTTGCTATATGGTAAAAAGCCTGTGCCGCATCTGTAGAATATAAAAAATCCCAAATCTGCTCACCTGAGCTTAAATCACAAACCTGACCCTCTAGCATTTTTTTTAGCATGGTCATTACCATTGTATACGGTGCATCATTAGCCCCATATACACTTAATATACGCCCCCAATTAAATTCAATCCCCTCTTTCTCTGCCAATAATTTAGACATATTAAGCGCCGTATTTTTAGCTATGCCATAAAAAGTTTGAGGATTGGCAATTGTATTGCTACCTATTTTTTCATTAACAATACCTACTTCTGCTTGGCTACCTGCGCCTATAAATTTTTTACAGCCCAATGCCTTTGCTATTTTTACGGCAGTAAGAGTGTTGCCAATATCTGCGCACTGCAAAAATCCATCATCACGGGCAGAACCATACACACCCTGCCAAGCAAGATGAAAAAAAACATCATAAACAGCAGATACTTTATCTTTTAATTCTTCTAAATGGTTTATATCGTTTTCTACAATGCTTAATAAAGCATTGTTTTTAAGCAAATTAAAATTAGGTGAATTTGGTCTTACAACTGCTAAAACTTCTATACCTTTATTTGTTAAAATATTGACAAGTTCTCTACCAATAAGTCCTGTAGCACCAGCTATAATTGCTTTTTTTATTTTAATCATTTAATTTTACAAATCCTTTAGAGCTATTTTAATATTCTACAAGCCCATCAAATAAGCATATAGCTTTCTATCTAGTAAGGGCTCTTGGTCTTGGTTAGGTTTGCCAAATTCTAATTTAGGAAAAACATATGTTCTGTCACTTAACAACACTTCAATAAGTTCTGGCTTCCCATCATTAAAATCTATTTCTTTTATATCTTCTAGATTAGCTATTGTGCTATATTTGATATTATAAGATTTTGCGACATATTTAAAATTAAATGCTTTATAACCTTTTTCTTCAGTAGTTTGGGCATAGTTAGAGTCAAAATACATCTCTTGAAAATGCCTTATCATTCCAAGCGTTTTATTATTTAATACCAAAATCTTAATAGGTAATTGGTGCTGACCTACCACCTGCAGTTCCTGTATATTCATTTGTATTCCGCCATCGCCAGAAAAAGAAAAAATCTTTTTGCCACTAGCATAATATGCACCAATAGCAGCAGGCAACGAATATCCCATAGCACCGTGCCCAGCTGATGTTAGACACTTTTGGTCTTCCTTAAATTTAAAAAATTGTGCCATCCATACTTGATTTTGACCTACATCTGTTGTGATTATAGTATTGTCCTCTATAGTTTCGCTAATACTAGATATTATTTCTTGAATATTAGACTTATCAAAACTTGCTAACTTATCTTTAATAGTATTACAAATACCTAGCCAATATTTTTTGTCACTGATAGTTCCTATGTTTTCTAGCAAATATTTTATTGCGACTTTTAAATCAACATTATAAGAAACATCTTCTTCTCTAATTTTTTCTTGTAGTTCTTCTTTATCTATATCTATTCTTACAATTTTAGCATTAGGTGCGAATTCTTTGCGAATAATGCCGGTTTGCCTTATACTCAGCCTACTTCCTAAAACAAGCAATAAATCACACTTGGCAACAATAAAATTAGCAACTCTGTGTCCATATGCTCCTATAAAACCAAAATTATTGTCGCTACTGCTAGCTAATATATCTATAGCTGGCATACTAGACACAGAAGGCACTTTTAGCTTTTCTATAAACTCTCTTACCTCTTTCTCTATGCCAGCACCTTTCACACCGGCACCTAGCAACACGCACGGCTTTTCTGCTCTCTTTATCTCTTCAATAATTTTACTTAAATCTGATTTAGTAGTTTTTAATTTAGGTTCTTTATATCCTCTTAGTTTTGAAATATCTACATCCGCTCTTTGTACATTCATAGGAATATCTAGTAAAACAGGACCTGGTCTACCTAATATTGCCTCACAGTATGCTTTTTCTAAATAAAATCTAATATCTAATGGGTCATTTATACAAACGGAAAACTTTGTTACTCCTTTTGCCATCTTTACAATATCTGTTTCCTGAAAACCTCTTTGCCTAATTTTTAATTTGCCTTTTGCCTCTCCCGTATTAACTTGTCCTGTTAGAAAAATCGTTGGAATAGAATCGAAATAAGCATTACATATACCTGTTATTAAATTGGTAGCACCGGGGCCACTTGTAGAATATGCTACACTCGGATTTAAAGTAGCTTGTGCATAACCGCATACTGCAAAAGATGCACCTTGTTCATGATATAAAATATGAGTATGCATTTTTTCATTCTTTTCAGCTGAGTCCATAAAGTGTGTTATCATCCCACCAGGATAACCAAAAATATCTTTTATTCCTTTATTTATAAAAAATTCTACAATATAATCACTTACTTTCATTTATCACCTTTATTATCTTATCTAACATTGCGTTTGTTAACCCAGGGTATACTCCTACCCAAAAGGCATCGTTCATAATACGGTCTGTGTTTTTAAGTTCTCCAACAACTCTATAAGCATCTGTGTCACGAATCGAGTCAAAGCAAGGGTGTTTAATTAAATTGCCTGCAAATAGATTGCGAGTTTGAATATTGTTATCTTCTAGCTTACGTACTAAATCATCACGCTTTAGTGGAGCGTTAACCATAATCATAAAACCAAACCAGCTAGGATTAGCATTTAAAAGCGGCTCTGGCAATGTTATGCCTTTTACACCCTTTAAGCCATTGTAAAGATATTGCCAATTTTCACGGCGTCTTTGAGTAAACTGTGGTAGTTTTTTTAGCTGCTCTACGCCAATTGCCGCCTGCATATCTGTTGTTTTTAAATTGTAGCCAAAATGACTATATACATATTTATGGTCATAGCCTTTTGGCAACAGCCCAAACTGCAAGTCAAAACGCATTCCACATTTATTGTCTACACCACTTGGGCAAACGCAATCACGGCCCCAATCACGCATAGAGCGCATAATTTTATTTAAAAGAGAATCATTAGTATAAACAGCGCCGCCCTCGCCCATAGTCATGTGGTGCGGCGGATAAAAGCTAGATGTACCAATGTGGCCAACTGCACCTGTTTTATGCCACTTGCCGTCTATTTGCACCTCGCTACCTAACGCATCGCAGTTATCTTCTATTAGCCACAAATTATTTTTGTGGCAAAACTCTTTAACAGTTTTTAAATCAAATGGGTTTCCTAAGGTGTGTGCTATCATAATAGCTTTTGTTTTTTTACTTAGTGCTTTGTTTAGCATAGTAACATCAATATTATATTGTGTACTACAAACATCAACAAAAACTGGCACTGCACCAAACTGCAAAATTGGCGATACCGTTGTTGGAAACCCTGCCGCAATAGTAATTACTTCGTCACCACTCTTAATGGCCCTATCGCCTAGCTTTGGCGATGTAAGCGTCATAAATGCCAATAAATTTGCGCTAGAACCACTATTTACAAGCGAACAAAACTTAACCTCCAAATAGCTTGCTAGCCCCGCTTCGAACTCATCTGTGTATCTGCCGCTAGTTAACCAAAACTCTAAGCTACTATCCACAAGCGCACGCATCTCATTTTCGTCATAAGTGCGTGCTGCATAAGTGATTCTATCACCATCTTTATATGGCGATTTTTGGTGATAGTCTTTATAATACTGACTAACTAATTCTAAAATTTTTGCTTTGTCTTTTTCTAGGTTGTTTTTCAATTTTGTAAATATTCCTTAATTTGTGTGGTCATTACGGCGTCTATGTTTTTGCCGTTTAGGTATTCTTTTAACCAATCGGTAGTTTTTTTAATAGCTGTGGCAATATCCCACTTTGGACGCCAATTAAATTTTGCTTTAAATTTAGAGCAATCTAGCTTTAAAAAATTAGCCTCGTGCGGGCCATTAGACTTTTCTATTTTTACACTAAAGCCCTCGCCACAAGCTTTACTAAACAGCTCTACGAGTACGCCAGTCGACACACAATCACACTCGTCTGGCCCTACATTGTACCAACCTTCAGCGTCTTTGTCAACATATTGACGCTGTGCTAATAGTAAATATGCAAAAAGTGGCTCTAATACATGTTGATATGGTCTTGTTGAATTTGGGTTACGAATTACAAGCTGCTTTTTATCTATTACCGCACGCTTACAATCGGGGATAATTCTATCTAACGCAAAATCTCCGCCGCCTATTACATTGCCTGCCCTTGCCGTAGAAATACGCACGATGCTATCGCCAAAAAAACTATTTTTGTAGCTGTGAGTTACAAGCTCGCTACAAGACTTAGAATTAGAATATGGGTCAAAGCCGTCTAACTGCTCGTTCTCTCTGTAACCCCACTCCCACTCCTTGTTTAAATAAACCTTATCAGTAGTAACATTTACAAACGATTTTACCGTATTAGATAGCCTTATGCACTCTAATATATTTACAGTGCCAATTACATTTGTCTCATAAGTTTCTTTAGGGCTTTGGTAGCTATACCTTACAAGCGGCTGAGCCGCTAGGTGCAAAACTATCTCTGGCTTAAATGTATCAAAAGCTCTTTTTAAGAGAGTATAGTCACAAATATCGCCAATAACCGATTGTATGCCCTCATCTATTTTAGCTATCTCAAAAAGCGATGGTGTAGTTGGCGGAGCTAGAGAATAACCGCACACGACTGCACCAGCGTCCTTTAAAATCTTTGTTAACCAGCTACCCTTAAACCCAGTATGCCCCGTAATAAAAACTCTTTTATTTTTGTAAAATTTTAAATCTACCATTTTACCCACGGAGCCTCCTTATTTTCAATCAATTTATCTAAATACTGTTTGTCTCTTAATGTGTCCATGCATTGCCAAAAACCATCGTGCTTGTATGCTACAAGCTGTTTTTCTTTGGCTATATTTTCTAATGGCTCACGCTCAAAAATAGTAGTATCGCCACTCAAATAGTCAAAAACCTTTGGCTCTACAACCATAAAACCGCCGTTTATCCAACCGCTATCGGCTTTTGCTTTTTCTTTAAAGGCTAAGACATTGTTTTTGGAGTCTATATCTAAAACACCAAATCTAGCATCTGGCTGAACAGCTGTAAGCGTTAGCAGTTTTTTATTCTTTTTATGAAACTCTACTAGCTTTTTAATGTCGACATCGCAAACGCCATCGCCGTAGGTTAATAAAAATGGTTCATTACCAATATATTTTTGTACCCTTTTAACCCTGCCGCCAGTCATAGTGTTAAGACCTGTGTCTACTAGCGTAACACGCCAAGGCTCTGCCATATTAGAATGCACCAACTTTTCGTTTTGGTTAGTAAAGTCGTAAGTAATATCTGACTGGTGCATATAGTAATGTGCAAAATATTCTTTAATAACATGCGCCTTATAGCCACAGCAAATTACAAAATCGTTAAAGCCATAATGACTATAACTTTTTAAAATATGCCAGAGTATTGGCATATTGCCAATGTCAACCATAGGCTTTGGCTTTAAATGACTTTCTTCTGAAATCCGAGTGCCGTACCCGCCGGCTAGTATTACTACTTTCATATGTTTACTTTCTCCTAATAAAATTTGCTATTTATCTTTAGGTAGGTCTTGCAATTCTTAATATTCGTTTAATTTTTCCAAAACATCTTTTAAAAAATATTTTTACATTGCGTTTTTTAAGCCATGATATTTCTTTTTTAGCAATTTTAAAATTGAACTCTTTTTGTTCTATTGCTTTAAATGCGTTAGATATATCATTAAAATATTGCTCTGGCAAAAACTTTGCATACATACTAGAATTTAAATATGCTCTTATATTTGTAATAATATCGTTATATTCTTCCTCTGTCATGTTAATTAAATGGTCATATAGTGCATCAAAATCGCTAAAATCCCTAAAATCAACAAAACAATTTTTAGGGACATATTTTTCTATATTATCTGGCCCCCAATATACAGGCACACAATCAGCATAAAAGCAATCAAATATTTTTTCTGTTACATAACCATCTACCTTTTCCATATTCTCAAAACAAATTGCAAACTTATAATTCTTTAAAACATCATCTTTATGCTCTACTAGACCCTTATAGGCTGGGTATTGCTCTTTTGACCATCGTTTGCCATAAAAGTCAAATTGGTCAGGGCATTTTTGCTGAAAATATTCTATTGCCTCTACTCTTTTGCCGTATAGACTTTTTGGCTTATACCACTGCTTTTTAGGAAAATTACTAGATATAAATGTAATTAGTTTTTTATCACAAAAGCTAATGTCAAATGACTTATCTTTTTTTGGCATAGGAACATATATTTTAAAAAACTTTTTATTGTCTACTAAATCATCTTGCCATGTCATAACAGCACCAAAAATATTAGATAACCTTTTCATGTTATTCTCTGTGTGCATGGGGTCTACTAAAGGTGGCTCTAGTGATACATAAATAGAGTTTTTTAGCATATCAGCCCTATAAAGAGTCGTTAAAAGTTTTGTATCGCTACAATTGTAAAACAATAGCCTATCGGGCTTTTCTTTTTCGTAATCGCCTAGAATATATAAGTTATAGCCTTGTAACGCAAAAAGCTCTTTAAGCCGTATAAGCGGCTCAAAAATATTATCTCTTGCATTAGGGTCAAAAACATCTGCTTCTGTCTGCCCTTTATATATTGGTATCATTGCAATTTTTTTCATAAGTCAATTATAGGTTTAACTCTACCTCTCAGTCTTTCACAGGCTAATTTTAGTTTATAGTGCTTGATATTACGATGTTTAGAATCTTTTAAAATATCGTCTATACTATAATTTTTTATGGTATATTCTAATGCCAAATCGTACACTAACTTTGCACGCAAAAGCAGTTTTTCTTTATCTTTTGCGTCTTTACTTATTTGTTCTATTAGTGCAGTTCTTCTAATAAATTCTGCTTGGGGAAATTGTCCTGCTACTACTAAAGTATCGTTTTCTAATAGACAATAATTATAGAATTGTTTTTTATACAAAGTACCACCTACACTGTTCACATATCTTAAAATCATCATATTATCTGCGTTTAGTTTGTGGTTTGGATTATAGCCACCTAATTCTATTAGTTTGTCTCTTTTATAAAAGGTGCTTAGGTTAGAGGTTTGCATTTTAAGCAATGAATTTACAACTGTTATCTTTTTTCTGAAAGGCTTAAATAGTTCGAAAAAACCTTTTACTATCCTTTTAATAAAGCCTTGATTTTGTTTTTTGTCGCCCTCTCTTTCGTCTACAACCCTCAATCTATAAGAGACTAGCTTGTCCCCATTTAACCTTTTATATGCCTTTTTTAAAAAACCCAAGTCTAAATAATCGTCATCATGCAACATTAAAATGTATGTGCCTTGTGCTAATAAAATCAACCTATTCCAATTGCCAAATGCACCTAAATTTTCTTTGTGTTTATAATATAATAGTTTAGGGTCATTATAACACTTAATCATTTTCTCTACTTCTGTCTCGTACTCGAACACCCCAGAATTGTCCCCGACTATAACCTGATAATCATTAAAGTTCACTTGGTCAAGAGCCGAATCTATCGCCCTTTTTAACAGCTCTAAACGATTAAAAGTTGGAATAATAATAGAAATTAAAGGCTTAGCATTAAACCTTTGACCGTGCACTAAAACAGATTCTATATCTAAATTAGCATTGGTAAAATTTTCATTATTATCTAAATCGTATAACTGCATATTTAACTTTATACTTCTATTATGACTATAACCTTAAAAAAGTCAACTGTTTCTACGGAAAAACTCCTAAATCAAATATATAAAAGTCTTTGTATTGGCTGTTGTTAAAATGTAGTGCCGTTGCGACTCCATTGGTAGCACCGCCTATTAGATAGTTGCACCTAGATAATATAAGCACTTCTTTAAGATACTCTAAGCCAGAAAAATAATTGTTGTTTTTTCGCTTAAACTTCCAATTAGGAGTGGCCGTTACACCATCATAATTTTCTATTAGTGCTTTATCCATTGTAATAACCATTTTTTCTTTATCGCCATCGTTAAAATAATTGATTATTTTTTGTGTTGCCTCTTTTTCTTCTGAGATAAAAAATATTTTTCCCACATTCCATACTTTCTTTAATTTCTCTATTTTTTCTATTACGGTGTCTAATGAAGGCTGAATTTGATGACCAGAGGGTGCTGTTTGCTGATAATCTGTACCTCTATACTGAACTCCTAATATGCTTTTGTTGTCAAACTTATCGCTACAGAATTCGTCTATCTCTTTATTTATTTCACTATTGACAATAATATATTTGTTTATAAATTCACTAACATTGAAAATGACTGTTTTATTCTGCTTAGCAATATAATGTAGCCCATAATCAAATAAATCTAGTTTTGGCGCTCCATCGCTCAAAATAACATTTTTTGCGTTTTTGACATCTGATAAATTAAAGCCCATGGGTTGCTTAAAATAATATTCCCACGCATTTTTTGTACCATTGATGGGCTTTTTTTCTTTATAGTAATTTGGATAGTTCTGCATGTCGACAACAGCCTTGTAGCCCTTAGTCTCGGCATACATTAAGTGACCCAACACAAAATTGAAGTCAGACAATAGCCCAGCACCTTTTGCTCTTCTTATAATATAAAAAGTGTGTTCCGGGTATTCTTCTCCCCAAGAACAATTTTCTTCTGGCAATGTTTTTACTTTTTTTTTAAACAAAGTTTTAATTCTTTTTGGTATAAGCTTTTTTATAAACTGTTTCATTTTTATTTTCCCTTGCATTGTCTATTTGGTTTTCTTCTAGCTGCCCTTGGCACTTTAGTTCTTGTTCTTCTTGTTGCTCTGCACTTTCATTTAATACTGCATTTTCTCTTTTCCGTTTAATAAAATTAAGTGTTTTACTTATTAGTCTTTTAGTTTTCTTAGGATTAAAAATTATATTTAATACTAGTGCTATAGCTATTGTTGACGCAAACACAATAAGTGCGTATAAAATCCAAAAACCATAATTTGATATTTCTATTTGAAAAAATAGCATAAAAATTATGCCGCCAGCAAACATGGCTAAAACTATCAGTCTGTTTCTTATCATATTAAATAAGCTTAACATAGGGAATTTTTTCTTTATATATATTACAAAACAAAAAAGTCTTATTATATATGTTAATAGTAGTGCAATAACAAGACCCTCTATTCCCCAAATAAAAGCAAACAATGTTCCAAACATCACCATAAAAATAGCCATAGCTAATGTTGTTAAAAATTGTTGCTTATAAAAACCTGCACTAGCCATAATAATATCTGGTGCAATTGATGTAGAGCCTATCGCCACAACCGCTGTCATTAAAATTGCCAATAAACGCCTGTAGTAATCTGCATCGTAAATATTATGTGTATAAAGCATGATAAAGGGCACTACTAAAATTACAATACACATAAATAATATGCTAGATATAATAGAGAACGCTTGGTCAAATAATTCAAAGTTTTTCTTTAATAAATCTGTTTCATTTTTTGCAATAATATCGCCAAAGGTAGGAGCAACACTATTTGAAAAAATAAATAGAACCGCTGGCACGCCTATAGTAACTAAAGAAAAAATGTTAAATACGCTAATTTCTTCTAACGGCAGCATAATAGTAGCTATGACTACAAGTGCTGTACTATAAACTATGCTTGCAATTTGCCCGCCCATTGCAGATTTTCTTTTATGCAATAGACTGCTATCTTTAGGCTTACTATAGTCAATATGGGGGTATTTTTTTTTGCAGTAAAAATGTAAAAAGCCCACATTAAATATAGACACCAATATAGTAATAGTATAAATAATAGCCACATGTATCCCTAGTATTGCCAGCAGTACAAAAATAGCTGTTCTTAGCACTATACTTATAGACATTACGATAGAATTTATTTTTGCGTTTTGACTTGCTGTTAATAAAACTACATATTTAGATGTAAACAAAAATTCTAATGCTCTTGGCACTGCTAGCACTGCAACCAATATTGCAATCTCCCAAAAACTAAGCGTGCCAGACTCTACGATAAATGGATATATAAAAGCTAGTGCAACAGCTGCTATTATAAAGAATGCTGCTGTGTTTTTATAAGATTTTTCAATAGTAGACATTCTTGCACTTAGAGCATTTTTATCATCTTCTGCAAGCGGTTTATACAAAGAAAATAATGCCGCCGCCCCTAGACCTGCCTCTACGATAGCAATAACAGCGATAAACTGCAAAATAGATGCTAAGATTCCATTTATTTCCGAGCCAAAATAAACAAGTTTAAATCTAGGTATTATAAAACCACTTACAATAGTAAGAATTTGCAAAATAAAAGCAAATACGCTATTTTGCAAAAATTTTTTAGACCTACTAGGTGGCCTAGTTATTGTTTTAGTTTTCTCTATGCTAGACATTTTTTATGCTTTTTATTTAATTATTAGGCTTGTTTCATAACTGCATTTGCTTATATAACAAGCCTATTATAACGATTAAACTATTATTTTAGCAAGGATAGTGTACCTTTATTTAAAGCTATCTTTATTTTTGTTTGCTTCAATACAAAAGTTTTCTTTATGGGCAAACTGACAAAGGCTATCATTAATCCAAAATAAATCCAGACAAATGGCGTAGCTGACATGATGGCTGCCATCATAGACCATAGTGGCATTGTTATTAACCCCATCAAAAAGGCAGTTTTATATGAATCTTTGCTTTTGTTTGCATATAATCTTTTTATAGAATACACCCACCAAAGCATAATAATCACAAAAATAATTATCCCATATTCTACCAATAATTCTATAAGCCAAAAATGTGGTGCGTAACCAGTGACAGCAGTGTAATTACCTGCCCCTACTCCAAAACCAAAAGAATTTACTAATGCTATTAAACCATTTAACCATATAACTAGCCTATAATTTTGTACAATATCGCCATACGGACCTAAACCTAAAAAGGTTATTATAGAACCAATATTTATAATAGCTATTACTATACCTATTAACCCTAAGACTATTGCCATTTTTTTTGCTTTAAACCAAAGCCATAGATAAACATAAAGTGCAAGCAGTATAAGCGCTAGTCTGCTATTAGAAAATATAATATTGGCGACCAATAATACAGTTGTTATTAAAGCAAAAATTTTAAATACTATTTTTCTTTTAGACGCATAGGCAATTATTAAGGGCAAAAATAAAACTAATAATAACGCAAAATCGTTCTGATTTGTGAAAAATAAAATAGGTGGATACATGCCAAAAACACTACTCACCCATACATCTTCTTCTATCGTTTGAAATAAATGCCCATTAAGGGATTCATACAGACCCATAATGGCAATCGCAACCAAAACAACCCATAACACCAAAATTATTCTTTCTAAACTTTTTCTATTTTTGCACGCTAGACAAAGCACTAAAATTGCCATAATAGAATAAACATAATTTAAAAGCGTCCGCACTGCCTGCATGGGTTCTCTTGCCCATATAATACTTAAAGCACCATAGCCAAGCAGAGCTAAAAAACATATCAAAGTAATTTTTATTGCATAGCCTTTAAGTGCTTTTGCTTTAATTAAATAGTACACTAAAGCTAAGGGTAGCGCTAATCTATATAAATACATTAAGCCTATAGGTGTTTGAAAAATAGGCAAATAAGAGGTTGTAAATGCAGATACAATCAGCACAAGCCATATAAATGACTCTATAAAATTTATTTTTTTGATTGTTTTTTTAATCATTCAAAATTCATAGTTACTCTTTTATGAGCTCTTGCTCTATCGCTTTTTGTAAAGCCACCTCTGAGTTTTCTACTATAATATTATTTGTGTGTTCTAAAAGCTCCTTTGCAGCAGAGTAATCGCATGTTATAACTAGTTTATCTAAAGCTATTGCCTCTACAATCACAAGCGAAAAAGATTCCGCCCTAGATGGCATTATAAATATATCACTTTGCTTCACAAAAGGGAATGGATTTTCTTGGTTTCCTGTAAAAAACAAATACTTATCTAAAGCTTTTTCTTTTACTTGTGCGTTTAATATCTCACTTTTATATTCTGCTTGTCCTTCGCCTACAATGTGCCACTTAAAATTTGTAATGTTTTTATTAACCAATTTTTCTACAATGTTTAATACTCTATCTATCCCTTTATGGTAAGATAACCTAGAAACTGTTACAAAATATTTTATTCCCTCTTGTCTGCCAAAAGGGATATTTTCTTGTGCTAACAGTTTGATTTCTTGTGCGTCTACCACATTATGTTCGTATGAGGTTTTCTCCATTAGCGAGGGTATTGCTTTATTAAGTATATCTTGACAACCTTTACTAACGGCAATAATTTTATCAAATCCTGCATATATTTTTTCCATATGCTTAATATTTACTGTCTCTTTTGAAATATCAGCATGTAAATATGCATGTTTTTCTTTTGCTTCTACTCTGTTTAATACAAATAGATTAGCACCCTTCATAAATGTAGTCATATAATTATCATGAGAATAAGCTATGGCTAAATCGTAATCTTTATATGACTTTTTTTTACCTACTATTAAAGAATAAAATTTTTGATGCCCCAATATTTTTATTAGCAAAAATGATAGTATTTTTGCTAACTTATCACTAAATGACCCCTCTTTTTTAATTCTATCGTATGCCGTAACACTAGCTCTAAGCATCCTGCTTTTTACCTGTATAATATTAACCTGTGGCGGCACTTCTTTTAAATATTCTCCATACTTAGAAAACAATAATAAGTCAATTTGATAATTTGGATTTTGCTCTACTGTCTTTTTTATTAAACTGACTAATGCTTTTTGAATACCGCCTATACTTAAATCAAAGCTGACAAATAAAATCTTCATACAATTTTACTCCCTTTCTTGGATTACGAGCAATTTTTACTCCCAAAAATGATAACCTGATTGCTTTTTTAATATCTATATCTTTATATCTAACATTTTTATGCTTAAATAGGTGATATAAACATGCCAAATGGGCAAGCATCGGTGTTAATTTAGCATATATAATACCCCTATCAACAAAATATTTATCGGTAAAACCTTCAAACCATGTAGACTCTCCTTCATTATTTGTGGCAATATTTTGTGTACTAAGAAATATCCTTGCTTTATTTTTAAATAAATCCTTAAAAAACAACGAATCTTCGCCACAGCTATATCTTGCTCCTCCACCAAAAAGAGGCGATGCCCAAATATTATTTTGTAATAAAAATTCCCTTTTTATAACCAGTCCCCATATGCCGCCACTTGTCACATTTTTAAATTTGGCTCTTTTGTTACTGCTAAACTGCATTCCATTTTTTACACCAAAAACTATTCCGTCTGCTTGTGGAGTTTTACTAAATGCGTCTTTAATAATATTTTCATACTCGTCTACAAAAACCATGTCGTCATCTGCAAATAAAATTAAATCTGCACTAGAATGAATATAACCTATATTTCTATTGTTTCCAACACCTCTTGTTTGAGTTGATACAAATTTAATTTTTTTACCGTTTAACTCATGCTCTTCATAGCAAGAATTTTCACCTTGATTTGCTATTACAGCATCTGTCTGCAAATTCATTTCTGTGTATTTTTCTATATTAGATTTATGCATTGTGGTAGTGATTATTTCTAAGGTCATTTATTTTTCATACCTCGCTAAAAAGTCGCTGTAAGCCATTTTTATACCTTCTTTTAGTTCTACCTTAGCTTTCCATCCTAGTGCTGTAATTTTAGAAACATCCAATAGTTTTCGTGGAGTACCATCTGGTTTTGTAGTATCGTATACAATTTTACCTTTAAAGCCTAATACATCGGCTACAGTTTGAGCTAGCTCGGCTATTGTAATATCATCGCCTATACCTACATTAACAGGAGTATTGCCAGAATAATTAAGCATTAAAAATACACATGCCGCCGCTAAATCGTCTACAAATAAAAATTCTCGCATTACTTTGCCTGTGCCCCATACTACAAATTCTTTGTCGTTACGCTCTGCAGCAGCATGCACTTTTGCAATTAGTGCTGGCAGTACATGCGAATTATTTAAATCGTAGTTATCGCCAATTCCGTATAAATTTGTTGGCATACAACTAATAAAATTTGTGCCATATTGCTTATTGTAATATTCGCACATTTTTAGCCCCGCAATTTTAGCCAAGGCATATGCCTCGTTAGTTTTTTCTAGCTCGCCCGTTAGTAAATATTCTTCTTTAATTGGCTGCGGGCAATTGCGTGGGTAAATGCAACTGCTGCCCAAAAACAATAATTTTTTAACACCAAACCTATATGCGCAGTCGATTATATTTGTTTGAATTTGCAAATTAATTAACATAAAATCGGCAGGATATG
>Ga0209755_10002757_pt1 | contig 23327 bp, 18 predicted proteins | sample TergutCo191P1_FD_187301 | JGI IMG/M metagenome (GOLD analysis project Ga0209755, IMG submission 187301) | Cornitermes sp. P1 segment gut microbial communities from Petit-Saut dam, French Guiana - Co191P1 (SPAdes) (version 2) | ecosystem: Host-associated > Arthropoda: Insects > Digestive system... | reverse complement strand
TATATGTTTTTCTCGGCAATGCCAAGTTTTCTGGCGGCAAGGGATACCGTGTAGCCGGGTGATTTGGATAAATTCAAGGCATCAAGCTTGAATTCTTTAGTATATATGCGACGATCATTAGGTGCGACCATATTTATACTCCTCTACGGGTTATTGTCGCTTAACTTAGAATACTTTTTTTCAAGGACAGTTCAAGGCGCATTTGCCGGAGAATAACAAGGGCGAAGAAATTGGGCAGCCAAGCGTAAGATTAAAAAAAACTATTAACAAAGTTATTGGTAATGTATATAAGAAAAAAGTATTAAGCGAAAAGCTGCCAAATACAACAATACAGACTGTGACAGTTGAAAGGACATGGCATATAAAGAATAGGCATGGGGAAGGAAAAGAGAAGTTGATTGATCAAATTTCCATTACTAAAGACACATTCATGCTCATTCCCGATGTTCTTGAGAATTTTGATTCGGTTGAAATAGCTAGAGACACTTGGGAGAGAAATCGCAGAAAACCTAGCGTAACGATAAGCAGGCATTATTCAGATGGAACAATTATTGTAGCTGATGCAATAATAGATGAAAATACTCTAAAAATTAAAACAATGTGGATAGAAAAGACCGGCTGCGGTAAGACCTAGGAATGCCGTAGCACCTTCGGATTCTCGCTTAAGTCCAAGGTCTCCTGACTTAACAGGGAACAACCACTGGTTGAACAAGCAGGGACAGAGTCGGTCACTATAAATATACAAAACCCACCGAGCCTTGGGTAGCAGCTCAAGAAAAACAAAACCCCCCCACCCCGTAAGGAGTGGGGGGGTTTGAATAAACTATAAAAACTTATTGCACAAAATATGCTTTCATAGTAACAGTTTTGGTTGTCGTGTTGGCAGCTGTAATAACTACGGCATAAACATCAACTTCTGTGGTTTCTACTATAAATACCGTGTTTGCAGCAACTTCTACTTCGTCAACTTCATACTGATCTTCATCGTAAATGAGATTTAACATCGTCTTAAGAGCAGCTTTCGCGTCATCTGTAGTAGCAGCATTTATAAGACTAAGAGCATTAGCTTGCTGTGATGAAGGAATCAGCCATATAAGAGCTCCATCAGTTTTACCTGCGAAGTCGGTATAAAAGAATGGTGTAACAATATTATTTCCAGCACCAGACTCAAACGCAATGAGATCTATGGCATCTATATTGGCATCAGACAATGCGTTAGTACGCGTATATGTCTTTTGACCATCTATATCAGCATAAGAGGTGCCTCCGTTTGACAAAGTAAATTCCCAAGCGCCGGTAGGTCCAGCACCACCAGGGCAGGTAATAGCTACACTGGCAGCTCCTTCCAGTTTTGATGCATCGCTAAGAACAGCAACAATTTTAACATTGAAAGTTTGGGCACCGCTCAAACCATCGCAAAATCCTCCAACTGCCTTTCCAGTAAGTGTAACACTTTCTGCTGGCAAGGTCGGAGCGTTACCGGCACCGGCGTTAAAAGTAATTGTCTGAACTTTAGTGCCGGCGGTTGCGGTTATAGCTAAACCATCAACGGTGATTCCAGTAGCAGGAGTAATAACTCCGCTAAGTGTAACTGGGGTTCCGTCAGTGACACCAAATGCTGTGGTCCATGTAGCGCTACCTACTTCATCATCCGAGTCAGAGCAGGACATTGCAAGAGCGGCTAAACCCGCAGCACCCAAAAGGGCATATTTCTTAAATGTGAACATGATGTTCTCCTATTTTGAAAATTTTCATACATAAATATACAAAAATTTAAGGAACTTGTCAAGGGTAAAAAAACAAAAAAACCCATCTATTTTTAGATAGATGGGCAAAAAATGCACGATTTTACGCAAATTTATTTAGCTTCAGCTTGTTTTGCAGCTCTTTTAGCATCTCTAGCAGACTTTGCGTCGGCTTTTGCGTCGGCTTTTGCTTCAGCAGTTGCTGCAACAGGAGCAGCTTTCTTTGGAGCAGCGGCTGTTTTTTTGCCGGCTTTGGCTATAGAGTCGGCTGCGGCTAAAGAATCTGCAACTCTCTTAGCTTCCGCTTCTGCGGCAGTAATAGAATCTGCAGCTCTCTGTTGCTCGAGCTTGTCTGCGTCTGCCTTGTCTCTGTCAGCTCTGGCTATGGAATCAGATACTCTCTGTTTTTCCAACGCCTGTGCCTTCTCGAGTTCGGCTTTCTTTTTGTCTTCGCCACAGGCTGTGAAAGCCAAGGCTATTGATGCTACAACTGCTATTTTAGCAATTTTATTCATTTGAGGAACCTCTTGGTTAAAGCTTTGGCATAAAATATAGCAAAATTTAACCTTTTTGTCAAGTGTATTATTCTAAAAATCTTAACATTCTGCTTTTTTCACTTATTTCAGGCAAAGAATCTATCTTCGCAATAGCCTTCTGAACCGAACTCTCTCGGGCTTTTTCAGTAGTTACCACTATATCAACCTTTTCCCTGTTTTTCGTGTTTTTCTGCAAAATAGACTCTATGGATATCTCATTCTCGCCCAAAATCCCCGTAAGTTTGGCCAAAACACCATAATTATCCTTGGTCACAAAACGGAAATAATAACGAGCACCCGTATCCCCTATCGGCACCAAATCCGCAGAATTCTTCTTTTGGAACCAACCCATGGGTAGAGGCTCCCTATGCCCAGTCTCCACCGACCGAGCTAGCGATACAAGGTCTGCCACAACAGCACTCGCCGTTGGCAACCTTCCGGCACCGGCTCCCGTCTGCAAAGTTGGGCCCAGATTATCGCAATGCAAATACACCGCGTTGAGCACATAATTAACACCCGCCAATAAATGATCATCGGGCACTATGCAAGGATGAACCCTCGCATCAACTTTGTCGCCGACCTTGTTGTACAAGCCCAATAACCGAACCACACCCCCAAGCTCCTTGATACACTGAATGTCTTGAGCTGTGATTTCACGAATTCCGGAAACGTGAATTTTTTCGAAGTCCACAAAACTGCCGCTGCAAAGGCTGGCCAAAAGTGCCGTCTTGTGCGCAGAGTCTATGCCGTCTATGTCAAAAGAAGGATCTGCTTCTGCAAAACCGAGTCTCTGGGCATCTTTTAAAACTTCTTCAAAAGACAAACCTTCGGCAGACATCCTTGTTAAAATATAATTGCAGGTCCCGTTGATAATGCAACTGAGCGATTCGACATTGTTGCCAACAAGGCTTTCCTGCAAGCTGCGAATTATAGGGATGCCGCCACCAACGGCTGCTTCAAAAAGTACATGGCAGCCCTTTTTTTCCGCAAGCGGGAAAATTTCATGGCCGTACTTTGCCAAGAGCGCCTTGTTCGCTGTAACAATATGCTTTCCGTGCTCAAGCGCTTTTTGAATCCATTTGAAGGGCTGTTCATAACCACCGGCAAGTTCGCAGATTACAGAAACCGATTCATCTTCCAAAAGCTCGTTAACATTTGTGAATACTTTATATCCTTTAGCCTTGAACGGCGCAAGCTCATTTTCTGTTTTTGCCGCAACGCCGGCTATTTCCAAAAGCACTCCGAACTTCGCATGAAGCTCATCTCTCTTTTTCTCAATTACTTCAACGACACCGCTACCAACCGTGCCAACTCCTATTATACCTATACGCATAATAGGAATTTAGAAAAAGTAAGCTTCCTGTTTTCGGCACGCTTAGCATTTTTTTAATTAACCCATTTAAAAATAAGAGTTTGTAGGCGATTTTTCTGGAAATTGGGTGTCCCATGGCAGAAAATGTGTAAATTTACCCGTTGTTGTAGAGACGCAATGCATTGCGTCTCTACAATGATGCGCTGCACGGCACAACAGCAATCATTCGTTGCACTCGTCTTTGTCCCAATTTTGTGGATTCTCGAAAATGTATGAGCGCACCCTATTCAATTCTTCTTCGTCATGAATAATGATGTCATGGAACCTTTCTTGCCATGCGAAAACAATTCCGTGTTTTCTGGCATATGCCGTCACTGCGCTTTTAAACCCACGTATTATCGATGAGATATTCTTTGATTGTGGGATAAATGAATTTTTATAGGGTAGAGACGCATTCGCCATATTATATTGGTTGCCATCAATAAAGACAATGCAATGAAAATGATTTGGCATAACAATAGATTCGTCTAGGCGCAAATTCATGTCGGGTCGCAGCATTGCTGTTTTTGACCATTCCAACTTTGCGGTTTCGCCAATTTCTGACAATTGCATTTCACGGTCTACAATTTTTCCAAAATAATGTTCACGGTTTTTTGTGCAAATTGTAATATAATAACAACCGTTTGCGTTGTAATTATAACCCATCAACCTATTTGACGGTATCCGGTATTTGCCTTTGTATTTATCTGTCGCATTCGCAAACGCATTTCGTAGAGACGCAATGCATTGCGTCTCTACATACGGATGCGCATCTCTACAAATTTTCATCATTTTGCGAAAATACAAAAAATATGGATTGGGACTACTGCCCCGCGGTGAAGGTTCTTTGCGAAGTTTGCCCCACATCAATTGTTATTGTTTGCCCACTACCCCATTTTAACACCATAGGAACGCCGGGGTAAGCTTTGAATGTTACGCTTGAGCCGGCAAAGCTCGGTATGGGCAAACCGTCAACGTGAGTATAGCCGTTTATGGTAATATCAACCGGTGAGTTTAAACTGAAATGCGATGTTATTTCCGATTGCATGGACGCAGGACGGCTATTGGCAAAACTTACGATTGTGCTGAGAGGACGATGCTCCGGTGGGTTCCATCTCTCCTTGTCATGTGGGATTTCGCTGTTTATGTCTGACATCAGCTTAGTTATTCTCGCATTAACTCTTGTTGAATTAAAATACGTTGCTATCAAAAGAGAGAAGCGATTTATAAACGCATTTTTGTAATTCTGGTTTGTCAAAAGCCTGCGCAAAATCAAAGTTGAATTCTTTGGATTTGGCCAGCCGTATTTCTGGCAACCATCAGTTTCAGTAGTGACTACCCTGAGCATTGTCCAACCCTGGCAAGCTTCTGTACCCCAACTGCCAAAGCCGTGGTCGGTATCATGCATAAAGAATCTCCACTTAGTAGATGCGGAATTAGTTGTATTCCACACTTTTACATTTTTTCCCGGCCAGTCTCTGTCGTTATAAAATATTCTGCTCTGGAAGTGATTGGTAAAATTATCCACGTCAATTCTTTCTTTCAAAGTTTCCAAATCCGCATTGCTTAAAGTAGTAATGCTGTTAAGCCAAGTGAGAATACTCTGATAATCTGCTGCCGAGCCTCGACTAACTTCCAAACCACTGCTATTTACAGTCGGATCCACAATCTTCACCAGATTTATGTAATTTTCATTGATTTTGTAGTTAGTTTCAAAATAATCGCTGTTTGAGCGTTCTCTCAAATTATGTATGCCGTAATATCTTCCGTTGTAATACACAATCACCGCACGGCCTTTTTGGTAATCTATGTCCAGACCTTCGGTTAACGAAGTCATCAGCATATCGCGTATATAATCGTTTTCCCAATTGTTGCCGTTGTTGCGCAAAACAAAATGCTTGTATTTCAAATCCTTAGGAGGCGGATCATCGGGGAACAAACGATATTGGATATTCTTTACCCCATATTTTTCACGGAAGCTTACCCTCACAGGTTTCTTTGGCCATGCCCTTGATGCTGAACCCATAGGACCGAGTTCCGCCGGATGGCTCCATTGGTGAACTACATTACTTTCAAAAAAATCCACATGAATTAGCATTTCAAAATCTCCGCTGTTTTGACTTATGCCGTCATATATGCTCTTGAAATTGCTTGGAGCTGCTATGGACACAATCGGCAAACTCGGCCTTCTAGCTCCGCCTATCTTGCTGCTGATAATATATGTGCGCATAATAGGATCACTGGGATAAATTCCGGCACCGGGATTGAGTTGAGCGCAATACAACATTGAATTGGTATCTAAGACAATTACATTGCCCGGTTTAATAGGGCTGTTATCCGTAGGTGACTCTCTTGTTCTTTCACAATAAATGTTTTCAGGCATTGTAAATGAATAGCCGGGCGTATAGAAACCGCTCGGAGGGAGAACATCGTCTGTTGGGGGTGGAGCTATTTCGGCGTATGTCTCATTTGAGTTTAGTGCTTTTGGGGTTGATGGTTTGCTAAATGACCATTCTGCCGGTGTTGAGCCGTTTTTCTTTGCCCAAGACAGATCTTTTGTTCCGGCTTTGTATGCCACGGAATCTCTTCTATTACCTTGCGCATCAAGCAAGAATAAGTTTCCGGAGTTTCTCAATTCAAAAGAAGCATGAAGGTTGCCGTTAGGCGGAACAATAGTTGGGCGGTTATTGCCGGAGAGAAATACTACAAAATAAGTTAGCGGCTCAATTCGCACATCACCGAATGTCCAAAGAGGATTATCCGCATTGTTTGTCAACACAAAATCTCTTAGCCTTACCTCTACATTATTGGGATTGTAAAATTCCACCCAACCCGGATCATTGCCGAATTCGTCTTTGTAATCATTATTGGCAACATGAACCTCGTTAAAATACACCGTGTTCTGTTCCACATATCCGGGCTCCCAGTCGTCGGAACTGGATGAGCTGGAAGAACCGGAAGAGCCGGGTGCACCGGAAGAACTGGAATTATTAGGATTTGACGGGCCGGAGCTACTTATGCCGGGTTCTCCTCCATTTTGCCCACCGGGTTCATACAGAGGCGGAATCTCGCTGTCAGAGCAAGAGAACAGAAAAACAAACGGCAAAAGCAAAAGAGCTTTTTTCATAATCACCTCCTAAAATTCAGCTACCAATGTAGTTGCCGCATTCACAGAAATCGTTCGCTCCGCATTTGTATTGCCATCACTCCAGCGCCTGAAATTAGGGCCTTGAGCTTTTAGCGTTATGGGAACATTCGGATACGCTTTGAATGTAGCAGTGATGCCTGGTATTGGTAAATTGTTAACTAAAATAGTGCCGCCGCCGCTCGTGGAAAGAGTCAGGTTGTACGGCGTGTCTAAATTGAAAAATGCCTGTATCTCAGCTTGCATCTCAGCCGGACGGTTATTGCCAAAACTTTTTATGGAGCTTAGGCCAAGCCACTGATCCTTTGCCCCCCACTTAGCCTGATCGTACGAAATTTCCGTTTGTATGTCTGCCATAAGCGCATCTATTCTCGCATTAACCTTGGCAGGCGCAAAATATGTAGCTATTAACAGCGAGAATCTGTTTATAAATGCGTTTTTATAACCGGAATTTCCAAGGAGCTTGCGAAGCAGGAATGTTGATTGCGGCGGGTTGGGCCAGTTAGGGCCATTAGGGGCAGTTACTACCTCAAGCATGCTCAAGCCGAAAGTTTCTTGATTGGAGCTGCCATAACTGCCAAAGCCGTGGTCTGTGTCGTACATGAAAAATTTCCACTTTGACGGCGGGGAATTGCTGCGCCATCTTTTCATGTTGTTTCCGGGCCAGTCTCTGTCGTTGTAATAAATTCTGCTTTGGAAGTGGTTGGTGAAGTTGTCTATATCTATTCGCCGTTCCAATTCTTTTAAATTCGCATCCGTTAGCGTAACGCCTTCAAGCCATGACATAATATCTTTATAGTCCGCATCAGAGCCTTGGCTCACCTCGCCGGATACTTTCACCAGATCAATATAATCTTCATCTATGTCATAGTTGGTTTCAAAATAATCGCTGTTTGAGCGTTCTCTCAAATTATGTATGCCGTAATACTCTCCGTTGTAATACACAACCACAGCTCGGCCTTTTTGATAGTCCACGCCAAGACCTTCAGTTAGCGAAGTCATAAGCATATCCCGTATGTAATCGTTGGGGTAATTATTGCCGTTGTTGCGCAAAATAAAATGCTTGAATTTATTCAAATTCGGATGCGATGGGAACAGATTGTATCTCAGGTTCTTTTGTCCGTATTTTTCCCTAAAGGTTATAACAACCGATCTCTTTGGATTCGCTCTGGAATAGTTTCCGAATATCCTAAGCCCTGCCGGATAACTCCACGCATGCCTGGAGTTTTTTTCAAAAAAATCGATATGGGTTAAAAGTTCCGTCTCACGCCAAAAGTTTGCGGCAGGATAAGGAGGAGAACCATTTGGCGAACCCGGATTTAGCCCAGGCGAATAAAGACCCTCTGCGCTATCAAACATCTCTACCGGATCAACGGCTATGGATACAATCGGCAAGTCCGGCAATCTTCCGACTATGTATGTTCGCATAACCGGCTCGCTGGGATAAGCTCCGCTTGCGAATTGAGCGCAGCGCAGAATTGCTGTTTTTGCCAAGGTGATTGCATCGCCCGGTTTAAGGCTGCTGTTTTCCGTTGGCAATGCTCCGGTTTTATCGCAGTAAATGTTTGCAGGCAAAGTGAATGTCAACGGATCCGAATAGTGACCGCTCGCAGGGAGGCTGTTTGACGCAGGCGGCTGTGCTTGCCCTGTGTAAGTTTCATTTGAATTTTCAAAACCAGGAGTTGGAGGCTTGCTGAGAAGCCATTCCTCTGTTCCGTATTTTTTAGCGTAAGACAGATTTTTCACTCCGGCAGGATACGCAATGGAATCTTTGATTTTATTCTCGGCATTGAGCAGGAATAATTTGCCGCCGTTATTTTTAAGCCCAAAAGATGCATGAAAATTACTGCCTTGCTTGCGTGCGATAATTGAGTTAAAGGAGAAATCTATAGCTCCGATGAATTTATCCGTATTTGAAAATCTGAGCGCAGAAACTTTTGTCAAATCAGGATAATCGCTGCTGGGCGGAAGAGTTATTTTGTACAGATCATTTTGCAAACCGGTTCCCGTTATAACTGCCGGCCAACTTTGATAGTTGCCAAGACGAACTTCCAGCTTGGAATCTTTGCTCAAATATCCTCTGAGCAAAATTTGATCGGTTTTTGAAATATCAAGCGTATGCGTAACCGGAGGGCTATCCCAATCTTTTAATTTTAACACTGCCTCTGCGGTTGCCCAACCCAGCGCACTGCTTCTTGTCACCAGATTGCCGCCAAAAGTTCCTGCCGTTTTTGAGAAGCTGTGCTGCGCCGTGCTGGTGCCGGCTATTGGAGTTGCGGAATTATCCGCCCAAGTCCATGCACCTACAGCATTGGCTATCAAATCCACGCTGTCTCTCGCTAATTCAATAGTCGGTTTGTTTTTGCCGGAGAGAAACACTATAAAATAACTGCGAGGTGAAATTTGCGCATTGCCAAAAGTCCACAAAGGCGTATCCGCATTGGTGCTAAGAGAAAAACCCATGAGATTGATAACAGTATCATAGGGATTGTAAAATTCCACCCAACCGGAATTATCGCCGAATTCATCTTCGTAATCGGAATTTATAATATTAATTTCGTTGAACCGCACCGAGTTCTTTTCCATTGCATTAGACGAAGAAGACGGAGGAGACGAAGAACCACTGCTATCGGAGCAGGAGAAAAGGAAAGCAAGCGATAAAAGCAAAAGCACTCTTTTCACAATCCCCTCCGGAAATATTCTATGGTCAATGCCAGCCCCTCTTCCAAATTTATTTTAGGTTCCCATTCCAAAATTTTTTTCGCATTTGAAATATCGGGCTTGCGTTGCTTTGGATCATCGCTTGGCAAAGGCTCTTTGATAATTTTGCTTTTGCTGCCGGTTAATTTGATAACTTTTTCCGCAAGCTCCAGGATTGTGAATTCGCCGGGATTGCCTATGTTTATGGGGCCAATGCTCTGCGTTTGTTCCATCATGCGCAGAATTGCCTCTACAAGGTCGCTCGCAAAACAGAAGGAACGTGTTTGTGAGCCGTCGCCGTAAACAGTTATGTCTTTGTTCTGAAGAGCTTGCACTATAAAGTTGGAGACCACTCTGCCATCGTTGGGATGCATTCTGGGGCCGTAGGTGTTGAAGATGCGCACTATGCGAATATCAACTTTGTTCTGGCGGTGGTAATCCATAAAAAGAGTTTCGGCAACTCGCTTGCCTTCGTCGTAGCAACTGCGAATGCCAATGGGGTTCACATTGCCCCAGTAATTTTCCGTTTGCGGATGCACAGTCGGGTCTCCGTAAACCTCGCTTGTGCTCGCCTGCAAAATTCTGGCCCTAACCCTTTTGGCAAGCCCCAGCATATTCACAGAACCCAGCAAACTGGTTTTGATAGTTTTCACCGGATTATACTGGTAATGCACAGGAGAGGCCGGGCAAGCGAGGTTGTAAATTCTGTCCACCTCAAGCAGAACAGGTTGCGTAATATCGTGGCGAACAAGTTCAAAGCGAGGATTGCCTATCAAGTGCTCAACATTTTTTTTGCTACCGGTAAAATAGTTGTCTAGGCAAATAACATCGTGCCCCTGCTCAATGAGCCGATCGCACAAATGTGAACCTAAAAAACCCGCTCCGCCGGTAACCAAAATACGCATAACACCTCACACCATCGTGGCTTTTAGCTTTGCCTCTGCAACCCTGTCTGAGCCTACGAAAATCTTCCCGTCAAAAGTGATTATGCCACGCCGGAATTCCTCCAGCTCGGCTTCTATTCTCAAAGAATCTCCCGGGCGAACCGCACGGCGAAATCTGCAAGCATCAACTCCCATAAAAGCGGGTCTTTTGCCTTTTGACTCTTCTTCAAATTTCAAATATGCCAAAATACAACCGGCCTGGGCCATAGCTTCTACCTGCAAAACACCCGGCATAACAGGGTCTCCGGGAAAATGGCCGGAAAAATAAGGCTCATTAAAAGACACGTTTTTCAAGCATGTTATCTTAGCTTTTTCGGCATCGGGTTCAAAGCTCAAAACCCTGTCTATCAGCAAAAAAGGGTAGCGATGCGGCAAAAGCTGCAAAATAGCGGCGTAATCAAGCAAGCAATCCTTAGCCTGCGGTTTTGGCAAAGTTTCTAAAAGTGGCATAAGAACTCCGATCTAATTTAAATAATATAGCAAACTAGCGGCTCTTCCTAACCTTTACCGGCAATATTCCCATGGCTTCACGGTATTTGTTTATGGTTCTGCGGGCTACTTTCAAGCCACGTCTTTCCAAAAGATCGGAAATTTCCTGATCTGATAGGGGGTTTTTCTTGTCTTCTTTGGTTATCAAGTCCTTAATGCCGTCTTTTATCTTCACATTGCTAACTTCCGAGCCATCGTCTTGAGCAACGCCGGAAGAGAAAAAGTTTTTCAGCTCAAAAATGCCATAAGATGTTTGAACATATTTGCCATTTGTGACCCTGTTCACCGTGCTCACATTTCTGTTCACCTCGTCTGCGACGTCCTGCAAAATCATAGGTCTAAGGTGTTGCGGGCCACGTGCGAAAAAATCGTATTGGCGGCGCACTATGGAATTCATCACCAAAAGCATTGTCTCTCTGCGGCTTGCTACGCTTCGCATAAAAATATTCGCCGAGTTCAATTTATTCCTTATCCATGATTTTTCCGAACCGCTTACGGATTGCGTTTTCAGCAGGCCTTTGTAAGATTCGTTTATCTTCAATCTGGTTTTTGTGCCGTCTCTAAGCGATACACTGAATGAACCGTTAGGCTCTCTTTCCACAATAAAATCAGGAGTCACATAAGAGAGCTTTGGCGCCTGTATTCGCGTGAGCGGGTGCGGGTTCAGCTTTGCCAGTTCCTTTACGGCGTTGGTGACTTCCAGTGCCGATATTTTCATGGATTTCGCTATTTGCACATAGCGAAGTTCGAGCAGCAGCTCGTAATGATTTTCCAGAATATCAATTGCGGCTTTTGAAAAATCCTCAATCCTGTTTGCCTGTATTATCAAGCAGTCACGCAGATCAAAAGCACCTATTCCGGGCGGTTCCAAACTGCGCAGTATATCAAAAGCTTCCATAACTTCTTTCGGAGCTTTTTTCAAAGATTTTTCGTTTCGCAAAATATCGTCTATCGCTTTTATGTATGAACTTTTATTTGCGATGTCTGTTTTTGCATCTCTGTACTCTTCTTCATCACGCAAAAATCCGTTGTCTCCAACACAGCCTATCAAATACATAAGGCATTCTAAAACTTCCGGGCTTAAATTGTGATCTTTCAACTGATTCAGAAGGTATTGCTGAATATCCAAATCATAGCTTTGCGGGCGTTCCCAATCTTCTTCATCGGGGTCGCGTGTGCTGAAATCTTCGGGTTCCGCATCCTTGAATCCGTCTTGAAAATAATCATCCCAGTCTATTTCTGTTTTTTTATCGGGGTCATCTAAGAGCCCAACGTCCGAGTCCGTATTTTTTTCTCTTTCGCTCTCCGTTTCGTCAATTTCCGTTTCTGCGTTTTCGTCAACCTCCAAAAGCGGGTTTGTTTCCAGCTCCTGCTGAATGGCATCTTCCAGTTCCAGAGAACTCATTTGCAAAAGCTGTGCGGCAAGTATCGCCTGCGCAGATAATTTCTGGTCTAATCGCACTCCCTGCGATATGTTCATTTGCATAGGCATTTATCTATCTCGGCCAAAGCTTCATCGTAGTTACCTATAAGCACGCTTTGCAAAATACCGTCTGCCTGCGTGACACCTTGTAATTCGTTCACAGCTTTGTTTATCACATCAATAGAGTTGGGGCTCATGGTTTTAAGGGCTTCTTTCAATTCAATCAAAATTTCCGTATTAATGTCTTTTGTGCCTGTTCTTTCTTCAAGGCGCAGGCTTATATTGTTCAAAAGATGTTTTAATTCAATCAAAAATTGAGTTGTATGCAATTTAATATATTCCACATCGCCGTTATTTCCGGCTATCTCCAACGCCTTCGCAGTATCGGATAACTCCTTTGCCCCAATGCTTGCAGAAGCGCTTTTCAAGGCGTGAACATAGATGGTAAACAGGGGATAATTATCCGTTTCCAGGCATTTTTCAATTTCTTTTATTTTCTGAATTCCATCTTTGTAAAATACGGCAAGAGTTTGCAGTTTTAATTCATTCAACTTGTCTTCATCGCTAAATGTTTCCTTTGTCTCTAGCTGCTTTTCTTTTGGAATCCATTTTTCCAAAATAGCGTTGAGTTTAACTATATCAATGGGCTTTGATAAAAAATCATCAAACTCGTGCTCCAAAAGCATTTCCTTAGTGCCGATTATCGCATTGGCAGTTAGCGCTATGATAGGCTGCTTGTATCCCAGCCCTCTTATGCGTTTAGTGGTTTCCACACCGTCAAGCTCAGGCATCATCTGATCCATGAATATCAAATCGTAGTTGGAACCATCGGCTATCTTTTTAATGGTCTGGTGCCCGCTTGTGGCTGTTTCAATCCGCATTTTGTACGGCAGCAATAAACCTTCGGCTACTTTCAAATTCGTTTCTATGTCGTCAACAATCAAAACATTTGCTTCGGGCACAATGAATTTTGTGATAAATACGGAGAATGCATCCGGATGCTTAATAGTTGCAACGTGCTCGTGCGAACGTATTTTTTGCGGCAGCACAATTGTGAATTTGCTACCCCTGCCGTATTGCGATTCAACGCTTATTGTCCCTTCCATCGCTTCAATAAGGCTTTTTGTTATGGAAAAACCCAAACCGATTGTTTCCAGCCTGTTCAAATTTTCCTGCTCTATGCCCATTCCGCTGTCCACAACATCTATGGTCAGGAGAATAGTATCTTCATCGCTTATATCTCCACGCACGGAAAACGATACAAAACCCGCTTTAGTGTATTTAACGGCATTGCCCAAAACATTGAGCAGTGCCTGTCTGATTCTCGTTTCATCTCCGAAAAGAGCATTGGGTATGCCGTGATCCACATTAATATCAAAACGAACCTTGGAACCTACAAGCCTGATTTTTATAATGCTTATCACATCGTTCATCAAGGATGAAAAACAATAGTCTCTCGGAATTATTTCAAGCGTTCTGTTTTCAACCTTTGAAAGATCCAGAATATCGTTGATAGTGGACAGGAGATCCGTGCTTGCACGTTTAATTGCTATGAGTTCTTCACGCATGTTGTTAGATACATCCTTGCGCAATGCAAGCTCCGCCATTCCGGCGATTATGTTCATAGGTGTGCGAATTGTGTGGCTCATCCTTGCGAGAAAAACATTCTTCGCACGATTGCTATGCTCCGCCTGTTCCTTTGCGTTGACAAGCTCCGTAATATCGTTGATGCTGCCAACCACATACGTTATAACACCATTGCTATCGTAAATAGGCATTGTATGCACATGATACACCCCGTGCTCGGTTTTGCTAATCCATTCCTGCGCACCTTCGCTGAATGTCTTTTCTATGTACCCTACCACTTCGGAATGTATTATATTTTTCGGCGCATCGCTGATTTTTTTACCCTTAAAGCGTGAAGGATCAAAACCGAGTTTTTTCAGATATATGCCGTCAAACATAGTTATTATGCGGTCTTGATTGACGCACCATATAATGCCGGGATTGTTGGCTATCACGGCATTTATGAGTTTATATTCCTGAGTCATCCTTGGCTCCCTTAACAAATTTATCCGAGACTTCAAGGAATAAATCTAGTAAAACAGGATCAAAGTGTGTGCCTCGTCCCTCCGCAATTATATTAACGGCTTGTTCGTGTGTAAATGCCTTTTTATAAGAACGGCTGGAGGTTAACGCATCGTAAACATCGGCTATGGCCAGCAAACGACCCTGTAAGGGAATTTCCTCCCCCTTTAACCCTCTTGGGTATCCGCTGCCGTTCCATTTCTCGTGGTGCGTGGCTGCAAAAATGCCGGCGTGTACCAAAAAAGCCTGCTCCTCAGAGTTCTTCTTTAAACCTTCTATCACCTGCTCGCCAACAACAGTGTGCTTCTTAATCTCTTCAAATTCCTCTGCCGTAAGCTTGTCGGGTTTCTGGAGAATGCTGTCCTTGATGGCTATCTTGCCTATATCATGCAACTGCGCAGAGTACAGCACCAAGTCCTTGTCCCATGAAGATACTTCCTCAACGTGCAGATTTCGCTCGATCATGGCGTCGAGCAATATGCCAAGGTAATGCGTGGTTCTCTCAATGTGGCCACCCGTGGCATAGTCGCGTTTTTCAACGAGTTCAATCATCGTTTTAAGAATGGCGTTTTGCAGTTTTATCACAGATTTTGTTTTTGCTTCCACCATCTCTTTCAGGCTGTTGTTGAATCTTATCAGCTCAAGATGAACTTCTATGCGCTTGCACAAAAGCGGAGCTGAGAACGGCTTTGTTATGTAATCTATTGCGCCCAGAGACAAGCCTTTGAGCTCGCTCTCGCCATCGTTTTTTGCAGTCAAGAAAATAACGGGAATATTCTTGGTCTCGTTTTTTTCTTTTATGGCCTTTATAACCTCGTACCCGTTCATCTCCGGCATAGCTACATCCAGAAGAATCAAATCCGGGATATTCGTATCCAGGGCCTTCAAGAGACGTGCGCCGGAGTTGAAAGTAAGAACATTGTATTGTTCCGCAAGAGCGTTCCTGCCCACAATCAAATTCGTAGCATCGTCATCAACTAAAAATATGCTTCTTTTATCCATGCTCATATTTTTCTATCTCCGCTTTTGCTTCTTCATATTTTCCAACCAGCACATTTTGCAAAATTTCATCTATCTGTGCAAAACCACGCAATTCAGTTACCGCTTTGTCCATAGCGTCAATATCAAGATCTTCAAGAGCCTGTTTTAATTTTAACAGCTTGTTTATATCCAAATGAGTTTTTTGCTTAGCCTTTATAACTTCGCTTATGTTGTCTAAAAGTATTTGCAAGCGCATTAAAAAATCAGATGTGTTTTTTTTGATATATTCAAAATCTTTTTGCCTTCCTGCGAGTTCCAGCGCTTTTGCAGCCTCTGAAATTTCACCGGCACCTATGTTCGCAGAGGCGCTTTTCAGTGCGTGCAGATAAGTTATATATAAAGAATAGTTATCCGTTTCAAGATATTTTTTTATTTCATCTATTCTCTGCGTTCCATCGCTATGGAATACCGCTAAAGTTTGCAGATAATTCTCAACCGTGCCGCCGGTGATGGTAACGCCTTTTTTTATATCCACGCCGTTGATTTCAATATTAATATTGGATACATCTTCTATTTGCATTGTTTCCATAGTATCTTGCCGTTTGTCACTTGGTATCCACTTTGTAAGAATAGTGTTGAGCTTGTTCATATCTATGGGCTTTGATAAAAAGTCATTGAACCCGTTTTCCAAAAACATTTCCCGCACGCCTGCAACGGCATTGGCCGTTAATGCTATAATCGGAATGTTATGAAAAAGTTTTCTTATGTGCTTGGTGGCTTCTACACCATCCATTCCCGGCATCATGTGATCCATAAAGATAAGATCATAAGGTTTTCCGCTGCGAGCTGCCTCTGCAACTTGATCTATGGCTTCTTCTCCGGTAAGGCACAAGTCTGTCTGTATTTTGTAAAGATGCAACAAGCCTTCGGCTATTTTCAAGTTCGTGGCTATATCGTCAACAACAAGAGCTTTGGCTTCCGGCGCATTGAATTTTATAACAAAGTTCGAATTTTCATTTTCAAAATTTTCAACAGGAGCCGAAGATTCAATATAGCGAACTTTTTGCGGAAGCACAACGGTAAATGTACTTCCCTTGCCGTATTCGGAAGTAACGCTTATGTTTCCGCTCATCGCAGAGACAAGGCTCTTGGTTATGGCAAGCCCAAGCCCCGTACCTTCTATGCCTTTGTTCGTAGCTAAATCTATCTGAACAAAATCGTTGAAAAGTTTCCCTATATCTTCTTGTTTTATGCCCACGCCGCTGTCTGCGATTTCCATAGTCAGAATAACCGTGTAATCACCGTAGGTTTCTTTTATTTTTCCGTGAACGGAAAGAGATATAAAACCCTTTCTCGTGTACTTTACCGCATTGTTCAGAAGGTTGAGAAGTATTTGCCTTATTCTCGCTTCATCTCCAAAGAGCGCATTCGGAATGTTGTTGTCTATATTTATATCAAAACGTATCAAAGGGCCTGTGAGCCTGGTTTTGATTATGCTCCTCACATCGTGCACAAGAGACGAGAACAGATAATTCCTCGGTGTCAGTTCCAGCTTTCCGTTTTCGATTTTTGAAAAATCCAGAATATCGTTGATAATGGATAAAAGATTTTCACCGGCCCGCTTAATGGTAACAATTTCTTCACGAACCTTTTCAGATAAATCTTCCCCAAGCAGAGCCATATCTGCCATTCCTATTATCGCATTCATCGGTGTACGTATTTCATGGCTCATTTTTGCGAGGAACATGGATTTAGCACGATTGGCCGCCTCTGCCTGGGTCGTGCGAATCAGCACAAGTTCTTCCAGCCGCTGCCGTTCATTGTGTTTTACCAGCAATAAAGCTAAAACAAGCATAAGCACGCACAAAAGAAGAACAGACGTGCCTATCAGCCAGGGTCTCTGCGCTTTTGCCATTTTTCCTTCGTAATCGTAGGTTCTGAGCACCCACGGCTCGGCAATGCTTTTTACATCTACAATCTGAAACACCTTGTTGAAAATAGAGCATAAAATTGCATGATCCTTGTTGAACCCAAAGTAAGAGCCGGCAACATGGTTGAACACGAGATTGGCTTTATAACCCGAATATTCGTGGTAGTTTGTCAAAGCGAGCAGCCTGCGCTGGCTTGATATAACAAGGTCAACTTCTCCGCTTTCCAAAGCTTCGAAAGCCGCACTTGAGCTTTCATAATCTATTGCGGAGGGATGATTGGGAAACCAGTTGCGGAACATCTCTGCATAAGCTGTGCCACGTGGCACACCCACCTTCAAATTTAGAACTTCCTTAAGAGTTACATTTTGCATTTCGGATTTGGATAACAGCGCATAGTTATCTTCCACACTCGGCATATTCGTCCATAAAAATCCTTTTTCCCTCCGTTCTTCCGTGGGTATAAGCTCGGATATCATATATGCTTCGCCGCTGGTAACCTGCCTTAGCATCTCCGGCCATTCCGTTCTATTGTCGTTTACACGCTTGAATGACAAGCCCGTTAGCTCTGAGGTTTCTTTTATAATATCGTAGAAAATGCCTTGCCATTCGTCTTCATGCTTATTGTAAAAACTTACGGGATAATTATAATATTCAGACGAAAAGTGTATTACAGGATTGTCACGCATATATTTGCGTTCTTCTTCTGTGAACATCATATACAATTTATGCATCTGGTATTCCCGTTCACCGCGTTTTTGCAAAGCGGCAATGTAGCTGCCGGCTCCGCTTTGCAACGCCTTTTGCATAACCGAGATAATCGGCTGAAGCTTTGGATTCCGAGTTGCAAAAGAAACCGAAGTATAGGTTAAAGGGAGAAAGTCATAAGCTATAACGTCTCCGTAAGCATCAAAAGCCGATTCCCGTATGTATTCATTGAAAAACGCATCTATCTTTCCGTCTTTTAACGCATGGTAAACAGAGTCCGTATTATCAAAGTAAACAACTTGATATGAACCGGGTTTTAATCTTGAAGTTACATCTTTAAACGTTGTGGTGCCCTTTATGAACGCATACCGCAATTGCCTGCCATCTTCAATGTTGGCAAGAGGTTCGCTGCCCGCAATTCTGAAATATCGTATGGTATGTGTGGCAATCGGATTGGTCATCAAATAGTTTTCACGCAGTTCTTCATTCGGCGACATATCACCGGTAAAATCAATCTCATGGCTTTCCATTTTTGCAAGAAGCTCACCATGCGAAACATTTCTGGTGACAAATGATATTCCAAACATTTGCGTAAGCCATTCGCAAAACAATGCGGAAAAACCTCTCACATGCCCGTATCTGCTGCGGAAAGCCTCTACGCTTGGGGTCATGCCATACACAAAAGAGCGCCCTTCTTTGCGAAGGTCTTCAATAGCCTGAATCTCCTCTTGCGTAACGCCTGGAATGTCTTTATAAGATGTGTATGGACTTTTTCCGCTCTTCGTTGTCTTGTCGCAGCCGGAGAGAACGAACAAAAATACAGCTAATAAAATAAAAGCTATACGTTGCTCCATTCTCTGCCCCCCAAATGAAATGCCAACTGCCGGAGCAGATGCGGCGTGGAAAAAGGTTTTGTTATGTAGTCCACCGCACCATGCGATAATCCTTCTTCTCTATGTTCTTGCCCTATTTTTGCCGTTAAAAAAATAACCGGAATATGCCTGGTTTCGTCTTTGCTTTTCAGAACTCTGATAGTTTCATAGCCGTTCATCTCCGGCATTTCAACATCCAAAAGAATTAAATCTGGAATGTTTTTTTCCAGTATTTTCAAAAGCCTAAAGCCGGAATCCAAAGTAAGTACTTTATAATGTTCGGCAAGTGCTATTTTGCCTACTGTTAAATTTGTGGCATCATCATCCACTAAAAATATGGTTTTACGCTCTATATCCATTATGAATATGAATATAGTAAATTATATATTATTTTTTTACTTTTGCCGGTTTTTCGTTTTTTTGCTCAATATCAAAGAAATTCGGGGCTAAAATGCCACTTTTGCAGAAAACCATAGCTCTTTCAATTGCATTTTCCAATTGGCGAATATTGCCGGGCCAAGGCTGTTTTTGAAGCATGCTTATGGTTTCATCACTCGCCTCTTCCACCGCATAGCCGTTTTCTTCGTTGAATTTTGCTATAAAGTAATTCAGCAGATCCGGAATGTCTTCCGTACGTTCCCTAAGCGGCGGAATGCCCACGGGCACAACGCTCAAGCGGTAATACAGATCTTCTCTGAAAGTTTTGTTTTCTACCTCTTTTTTTAAATCCCTGTTGGTGGTGCAAATTATGCGAACATCAACTTTTATTTCATCATCGCCGCCTATGCGAACAATCACACGTTCCTGCAAAACACGCAAGAGCTTGCTCTGCGCCGCAAGCGGCATTTCTCCTATTTCGTCAAGGAGGAGAGTACCCCCGTCTGCAAGCTCAAATTTGCCACGTCTGGTTTTCAAAGCTCCGGTGAAAGAACCCTTCTCATGCCCAAAAAGCTCGCTTTCTATCAAGGATTCGGGCAGAGCTGCGCAATTTATTTTTATGAACGGGCCTCCGGCTCTCAAGCTCTGGTAATGTACGGCACGGGCCAGCACTTCTTTGCCAACACCGGATTCGCCAGTAATTAAAACGGAAGCATTTGTGGGCGCAACGGTTTCAACAAACTTGTTCAGCACCAAAAATTTTTCGCCATGCCCTATGAAATTTTTTTCGCAGAGCTTTTTTCTCAAAACGGAATTTTCAGTTTGGTATTTATATTTATCTAACACCATTGCAACTGCATGCTCTATAATTTCTGCCTGAAGATCTTTTTTCTCTATATAATGGTCTGCGCCGCACTGCAAAGCTTCCACCGCAGTTTCTATGGAGCCGTAGGCAGTCATCATTAAAAACGGTTGAGAGGGCCTGTCTTTTTTTACGGTTTTCAGCAATTCCAAGCCCGTCATTATCGGCATTTTAAAGTCTGAAATTATCAAGTTGGGATTCACTATCGCAATTTGCTCCAAAGCTATTTGCGGGTTAGCTGCCACCGTGCAACGATGTCCGCTGAGTTCAAGGATATCTGCCACAGCCGAGCGCACAATTTCTTCATCATCAACTATCAGGATTCTAGCCATTAGGTTGAATATAGAAATTTCTATATTTAATTACATGATTCGCTTAATTCTTGCCACATTTGTTATAATATCGGTTTCCTGCTCAACCACGGGAAAGCAGAAAACGCAATCTGCTAATACCACGGTTGTAAGAACGGAAGTCAGGACAGACACCATTCATCGCGTTCACACAAACTTTCGCACAGATACCTTTACTGTAACCGTGAAAGAAACCGAATCTTTCAAAAGCCTGCAAAAGAGCATAGATTCCCTGCTCGCAAGAAGAGAAACCGGAAAAGCTATAGACATGCTTAAGCAACAGGTTCAAAACCACAGCAATTTAGATCAGTTAGGGTTTCGCACTTTACAGCTTGCAACATTGCTTCACCAAAACGGACGAAGCGCAGAGGCTCTTGCTTTTTTGGAAGGTTTTGCCGTTTACAAGCCCGCCATAAATTTTTGGATAGACAGCGCAAATACCTTATATGACAGGATTTCCGCAGCAAACAGAGGCAGCACAACAGTAGATCCGGCTAAACAGGAAGCGATAAATGCTATCACGGCTAAAATCCGCAATCTGAAAAATGTAAATGCAAATCCGTCTTTAATAATAAGTTTGGCAGACAGCCTGCGTTCACTGTCTCCGGGTGACTCCGTTTTGATCTGGCTGGAAAAACAACTGCCGTCTAAAACCGAAAGCTCGGATGCCTTTTGCGAAGATCAGAGAAAGGTGGCTGCAGAAAAATTTGCCGCATCACGCAAAAACAAAGCAAAAGCAAACGCCTTGCTGGCCGAAGCAATTGAAGCGTTGGATAAATGCCTTGCACAAACTCCATCCGCTGATATGAGAAAAAAAGTACAGCAAAATAAGGATATTCTGGCTAAAGAGTTGAAAGTGGAGAATTAAGAGTTGAGAGCGAAACTTACATTGCTTATTGTGCTACTCTATATAGCCGCTTGCGCTCCTTTGAGGCCATTGTCTCCTGAGAGACCTGTGCAAAGAATTCCGCAAAGTCCATCCGGCCCGTCAAGACCCATAGATCCTGCGCAAATACAAAACATCACTGGGTTGGATTCCTGGGACAAGGTCCTTTCTCCATGGCTTGGAACTCCGTATTTGCTGGGCGGAACCACAAAAAACGGAGTGGATTGCAGCGGTTTTGTATCGAGCGTTTATATGGAAAAAGAAAGCATGAGCATACCGAGAACAAGCGCCGAAGAATTTAAAATCGGAAGGGCCGTTGCCAAACATGATCTGAAGATAGGAGATTTGGTTTTTTTCGGCGATAATTTAAAAGTCAGCCATGTTGGGATTTATGTGGGTGATGGTAAGTTTATACATGCGAGTACATCACTGGGTGTAACAGTAACGCCGCTTAGCGACAGTTATTGGGTACCAAGATATATAGGAGCAAGAAGATATTTATTATGAACAATTCAAAAAAATTCGTTTTGCAAATAAAGTGCCCCGATCAAAGCGGTCTTATAGCTGCATTCACTCATGGCATTGCGCAAACCGGAGCAAATATTCTGGATTTGACTCAGCACACATCGAAAGATATAAATACGTTTTTTTTACGAGCGCTTATAGAATGCGATAGCGATGCGATTCCCAGAATCAAGGAACACTTTTCCAAACTTGAATCTGAAAAATCCATGGAATGGAAGTTGCGAGATGCCGAGCACAAACCCCGCCTGGCCCTGTTCGGTTCCACCACCGATCATTGCTTTTACGAGCTTCTGCTCTCTCACAGAGACGGCGCATTGCCTTGCGAGTGGGCTTGCATTATCTCAAATCACACAGTGCTTGAGCCTTTGTCCAGGTCTTTCAATTTGCCGTTCTTTTTGGTTCCCAGCGATATTCCTAAACCCGAGCAGGAAAAAAAGTTCAACGAAATTCTGCGAGCTTCTAAAACGGAAGGCATTGTGCTGGCACGTTATATGCAAATTCTGAGCAAGGAATTTACGGAAGCGTGGAAGTATAAAATCATAAATATTCACCACGGATTTTTGCCTGCGTTCAAGGGAGCAAAGCCTTACCATCAAGCATGGGCAAAGGGTGTAAAGATAATAGGCGCAACTGCGCATTTTGCAACGGCAGATTTGGATCAAGGTCCGATTATTTGGCAGAGTGTTCAGCAGGTTGTGGACACCGGCAGCATTGAGCAGTTCATTCAAATGGGCAAAGAAGTTGAGAAACGTACTTTGCTTTATGCATTAAAGCTTTGGTTGGAGCACAGGGTATTTTTACATGAAGAGAGGACATTTATTCTATAATGCTGTCATCTCAAGATTGGTGGAAACACGCCGTTATATACCACATTTACCCCAAGAGCTTCAAAGACGGCAACAACGATGGCTTTGGCGACATCCCCGGCGTAATAGCAAAATTAGACTACCTGGCAAACCTCGGCGTTGATGCAATCTGGCTATCACCGGTTTATTCTTCTCCAATGGTGGACGCTGGCTACGACATAGCCGATTATAAAAACATAGACAAAGAATACGGAACAATGGAAGACTTTCGTCGCTTAATGGACGAAGCTCACAAAAGAGGAATTCGCGTGATAATGGACTTGGTGCTAAACCACACCTCAGACCAGCACCCTTGGTTCATAGAATCAAAATCTTCCGCAGACAATCCAAAGCGAAATTGGTATATATGGCGAGCGGCTCCGAATAACTGGAAAACCAACTTCGGCAAAAAAGCATGGCAATATGATGAAACAACAAAAGAATATTACTGCCACTCTTTTTTCAAGGAACAACCGGATTTAAATTGGAGAAACCCGGAAGTAAAAGAGGCGATGTTCGACATGATGCGCTATTGGCTGGATATGGGCGTTGACGGATTCAGGCTTGATGT
>Ga0209755_10002756_pt1 | contig 23333 bp, 24 predicted proteins | sample TergutCo191P1_FD_187301 | JGI IMG/M metagenome (GOLD analysis project Ga0209755, IMG submission 187301) | Cornitermes sp. P1 segment gut microbial communities from Petit-Saut dam, French Guiana - Co191P1 (SPAdes) (version 2) | ecosystem: Host-associated > Arthropoda: Insects > Digestive system... | reverse complement strand
TAAAAGTTTTCCCCCCAGGGTCTTAACAGCATCGTCCACCGTAAAAATTTTTTCATCCACGCCGAGTTTTGCCATTAGCTGTGAAATTTGCGGTACGTCCAGCCCGATGGATTTTAGAAAATCGCCACGGGCAAAAACTTCTGCCGGGGTTTCGTCGCAAACCACACGCCCGTTGTTCATCACAATAACACGGTTTGCCAGCTGTGCCGCATCATCCATGGAATGCGATACCACCACCACCGTTATGCCAAGATTTGCGTGCATGGTTTTTATTTGCGCAAAAATTTCGTCCTTGCCCTGGGGGTCCAGCCCTGCCGCCGGTTCGTCCAGCACCAGCACTTCCGGGCGCATTGCCAAAACGCCTGCGATTGCCGCACGGCGTTTTTGTCCGCCGGATAATTCGAAAGGCGATTTTTCATAAAATTCCACACCGAGACCTACTGCATCAAGGGCATCTACCGTTTGCCGCCGCACATCCGCTTTGCTTAGACCCATCCGCTTAGGCCCGAATGCGACATCCTCAAAAACCGTTGCTTCGAAAAGCTGATGCTCGGGATACTGGAAAACCAGCCCCACGTGGCGGCGAATTTCCCGCAGGGTATTTTTTTTCTCATGAATATCCGTGCCGCTAAACAAAACTACGCCGCTTGTGGGTTTCAACAACGCATTAAAATGCTGGATAAGCGTACTTTTCCCCGAGCCAGTGTGCCCAATAATCGCAACAATTTCGCCCCTATGTATCCGCAGGCTAATATCGTCCAGCGCAATCTTCTCAAAAACCGAACCCGGGCTGTAGACATGGGAGACGTTTTTTAGCTCGAGGACAATTGAAGAAGACCTTGGGGGTTCCACCCCCAATCCCCCGCAAGGGGACAAGTCCCCTTGACCCCTAACATTTGCAACGGGTTGGGGGTGGGCTTTCGAGAGGAGAGAAGAAAATTCTTGGGCGAATTCGTCCACGGTCAAAATATCCGCCGGCATGGGGATTCCCAGCTTGCGAAGCTCGTGGGCGAGGGCGGTTACGCAGGGTACGCCAAGCCCGATGGCGTGCATTTTTTCCACTTGCGAAAAAATTTTTTGCGGCGTGTCATCCATCACAACCTTGCCCGCATCCATCACAATTACACGACCTGCCCGTGCCGCTTCCTCCATGAAATGCGTGATTAAAATTATGGTGATGCCCTCGCCGTTTAGCTTTTCAATCGCCTGCATCACTTCACGGCGGCCGGCGGGGTCAAGCATCGCAGATGGTTCGTCCAAAACAATACAGTTTGGGCGCATGGCAAGCACCCCTGCAATCGCCACCCGCTGTTTTTGCCCACCGGAGAGATTGTGCGGTGCGGCGGTGGCATGGTCGCTCATGCCTACAAGCGCAAGGGTTTCAGTCACACGGCGGCGGATTTCATCAGGTGGCACGCCCAAATTTTCGGGGCCAAAGGCAACATCTTCCTCCACTGTTGTGGCAACAATCTGATTGTCGGGGTTTTGAAAAACCATGCCCGCAGACTGGCGGATTTTCCATGTGTTTTCCGGCACAGAAGTGTCCAAACCGCACACCCAAAGCGAACCCTCGCCCGGCACAAGAAGCGCATTAAAATGCCGTGCCAGCGTAGACTTCCCCGAGCCATTATGCCCCAAAATCGCCACAAACTCCCCGGCGGCAATTTCAATATCAATATCAACAAGCGCAGGCGTAGCATTTCCAACGCCCTCATACGCAAACGAAAGTTTTCTGCTTTTTATCATGGGCTAATTCTATCACATTTATCAATGCGGCGCACGGCGCAAAACTCATCCGGTTAGTGACACCAACCAGATGAGTTTGTATGGGATGTGCTGTGAAAGGTGGAAATAACGCCTTTGCTTTATCTCTATAGTGACAAGTGCTATGTAACGCTATATAATGATAGCATAAAATATCAAAGGAGGTTCGTTATGGCACAAGTAAATATTCGCATAGATGATAAATTAAAAGAAGAGGGCAACCTTTTATTTCAAGAGCTAGGACTTTCATTTTCCTCTGCTATCAGTATGTTTGTTAGTCAAGCGGTACGTGAACGGGCTATACCTTTTCAAATCACATCACAAAAGCCAAACAATATCACCCTCGCCAGTGAAAGTGTGTTAGCCAAAGAATGGCTATCTCCCGTGGAGGATTCGGCATGGGCAAATTTATAAAAGGTGATGTGGTCGTGCTTCCTTTTCCATTTTCAGATTTAAGCTCTTCAAAGCGTCGACCGGCCCTTGTTGTTGCAGTCGCTTCGGTAGATGATATTATTTTGGCGCAAATAACCAGCCGTAGTTTTGGCGATAGCTATGCAGTTGAACTTTCTGATTCTGATTTTTCCGATGGAGGGCTTAACGTTGTCAGTAATATCCGTCCAAACAAACTCTTCACTGCGGATGTCAACATAATCGCTTATAAAGCTGGAAACGTAAAATTACAAAAAATGAAAGATGTTGCAACTGCTATCACAAATTTGGTTTCCGTATAATTGTTCGGTATCAGATATAGGACTAAAACGAATCGAAGAACTTGTCAATCTTGCTGAACAAAAAAATATCAACGGAAGAGTTTCTAACGTTGGCTCATAAGCGAGCAGTTAAGCTCTTGGGAATGTAGACGCCGCACGCTATTTCCACCTTTCACAGCACATCCCATAAAATTCCCCCGGCGGCGGTATAATTTTCAGTGCAAGCAAGGCAGAGCAAGGCAAGGGCGGACAAATCTCAATAATCAATACTGCAAAATCGCAAGTCGTCTTTGCTAAACGCAATAGTCAAAATTGAATTGTCGGGAGCAGTGCGTATGGAATGGATGCGGGTGCAGGTGCAAACAACCCCGCTGGGTGCGGAAATTGTGGCGGATGTGCTTCTGGGGCGGGGCGTAGCCGGCACGGAAGTTGTGAATGCGGGCGAGCGGGTGCGGCATTTAACCGAGACTGCCGCAAGCTGGGACTATGCTGAGGACGGCTTGCTTGAGGTTAATAGCGACGATGTTTATGTAATTTTTTACGTTGCAAAGGATGAAAATGGCGCAGTCCTGCTTGAGGACGTGCGGCAGGATATTGCCAAGTTGCAGAGTGCCGGAATGGATTTGGGCGAGCTAACAATGTCCACCGAAAGCGCAAATGACGAAACCTGGCTTAATGAATGGAAGAAGCATTTTAAGCCACTGCATATCGAAAAAATTGTGGTTGTGCCGGAATGGGAAACGTATGCGCCGGTTGATGGCGAAATCGTTTTTCGGATAGACCCCGGCTCTGCCTTTGGCACCGGCCAGCACCAGACAACACGCCTTTGCATCTTGGCAATGCAGGCGTATTTGCAAGGCGGTGAGGCGGTTTTGGATGTCGGGTGCGGTAGCGGAATTTTGTCCATTGTTGCCTTGCTTCTTGGGGCGGAAAATGTTTTGGCGTGCGATATCGACCCTGCGGGTGCGATTGCCGCAACCAAGGCAAATGCACAGCTAAACGGCATTGCGTCTAATCGGCTACAAATACGTGCCGGGGATGCCCTGTCGGATGAGGTGCTTCGGGACGAAATTTCCGCAGTTTCTTTTGATTTGATAGTGGCAAACATTGTTGCAGATGTTGTGATTGGGCTTGTCCCTTTTGTAAAAAATTTGCTGACGCAAGGCGGCGTGTTTATTGCGTCCGGCATTATTGATGAACGTGGGGATGATGTGCGCAGGGCGTTTGCGGAAAACGAAATGAAAATTTTGCAAACATTTGAGCTTGACGGCTGGGTTTGTTTTGCCGGGGCGAAGATATGAAAATCTACTTCGACAATGCCGCCACAACCATGCCACTTGCGGTGGATGTTCCCGAAATTTTCGGCAATCCGTCATCGCCACATGGGTTGGGGATAGCCGCAGAGCGTGCGCTAAATTCTGCCCGGCGGGATATTGCAGAAATTTTGAGTTGCCGCCCGGCAGAAATTATTTTCACCTCCGGCGGCACAGAGTCCAACAACCTCGCACTACTGGGGTGCGCACGGCGCACGGCGATAACCGGGGGAACATCTACAAAGCCAGGCGTTCTCTCGAAGCCGGAGTGCGCACGGCGCACGGCGATAACCGGGGACACATCTGCAAGGCCAGGCGTTCTCTCGAAGCCGGAGTGCGCACGGCGCACGGCGATAACCGGGGGAACATCTACAAAGCCAGGCGTTCTCTCGAAGCCAGGTGGGCTTGTTGCTTGTGCCGCACCTTGGGAGCATCCGTCTGTGCTTGCGCCGTTAAAATTTGCGGAAGAGATGGGGCTTGTGCAAACTGTAATTTCGCCGGAGTTTTCGCCGGATGCGGCACTTGTGAGTTTGTCGCAGATTTCCCACGAAACCGGAGATTTGTTTGATGTCTCGCAAATAGCCGCAGAGTTGAAGCGGGCAAATTCGAAAATTTTAATCCATGTGGACGGTGCCCAAGGATTTTGCAAAGAGCGCATAAACCTCGCAAACATTGATATGTACTCCTTTAGCGGGCATAAAATCCATGGTGCGGCGGGGGTAGGCGGGCTTTTTGTGCGCAGCGGCGTGCGGCTTGTGCCGCTAATCCACGGCGGCGGGCAGGAAAACGGAATGCGTGCCGGCACAGAAAATTTGCACGGCATACTTCAAACTGCGCAAGCCGCAACTTTTTTGCACGCATCTCTCGATGAAAACCAGCGGCAAGTTATCGCCATAAAAACCGAGCTTGCGAAGTTGCAACACGACCTGCCAAATGTACTAGAAAACGCAATGGGCGAAACCTCGCCGTATATTTTGAACATGAGCTTCCTTGGAATCAAGGGCGAAACGCTGGTGCATTTGCTATCCGAAAAAGGCATTTACGCATCCATGGGTGCGGCGTGCCGCAGTCGCAAAAAGCAAAAATCCGCACTGGAGACAATGGGCTTCACCAAACAGCGTGCCGAATCCGCCGTACGTTTCAGCTTCTCCCACACAAACACCCTAGAGGAAGCCATCACAGCACGAGAAATAATCAAAAATTCCGTAATCCAATTAAGAAAGATTTTGAATTAGCGGGCCCGGCCCGCGGCGGAAACCGAGGATACATCTTCTAACGTAAGCGTTCTCTCGAAGCCAGGTTAAGTCTCCGCCCCGGCGCAAAAAACTCCCCACGGCCTAAAATTTGCACAAGACTAGGCTTAACGCATGATTTGTCCCTGCCAATTTCAGGGTCAAGGGACTTGTCCCTTGTGGGGTTTGGGGCAACGCCCCAAGAACTTAAAGGAGGGTTTTATGGCAAATGTACTGCTCGTAAAATATGGCGAGATTTCGCTGCGAAAAGGAAACCGTGCGTTTTTTGAGCATCGTCTGCTGGATGCGATTAGGGAAAATTTGCGTGGGATGAAAGACATTCGTGTAACACGTGAGCAAGGACGGTTTTTGGTTGAGGACACAGCAGGCAACCTTGATATAGATGCGGTTTTGCCACGCATTAGGCATATTTTTGGGCTGGCAGGTTTTTGCCGTGCCGTGAAAACCCGTGAGCGAGATATAGCGGCACTGTGCGATACGGCGAAAGAATTTTTCGCAAACCACCATGCGCAAGCACTTTGCGGCATCGGCTCCGAGAGAGCGCAAAACCCACTTCGAAGTGCAAGCGATATCAAGAGCTTTAGGGTGAGGACTAAGCGCAGTGCGAAGAACTACCCGCTTACATCTATGGAAATTTCCGCCGCAATTGGCGAAGCCGTTTTGGATGCAAATCCGGACTGGACGGTGGATTTGCATACGCCGGAAGTTACACTGTGGGTGGAAATTCGAAACGATGTGTATTTCTATTTCGAAAGCGAAAACGGCGAAGGTGGCTTGCCCTACGGCTCGTCCGGCAAAGGGGTATTGCTTCTCTCCGGCGGATTTGACAGCCCGGTTGCAGGGTATTTGGCGGCTAGGCGTGGTGTTGAAATTGTTGCGGCTTATTGCCACTCGCCGCCATTTGTGTCCGAACGTGCCCGTGACAAAGTAGAAGATTTAACACGGCAGCTTGCAAAATATGCGTGCCGTGTAAAACTCCTGGTTATTCCGTTTACGGACATTCAGCTTTTTTTGAAAGAGCAAGTGTCGGAGGTGAAGCTCACGATTTTTTTGAAGCGTGCGATGCTTCATGTGGCAAGCCTTGTTACCGTGCGAGAGGGTGCGCTTGCGTTAATCACCGGTGATTCCATCGGGCAGGTTGCAAGCCAAACAATTCACAGCCTTGCGGCAATGGAGTCTGCGGCGCAGTTTCCTGTTTTGCGCCCCCTTGCGGCAATGGACAAGCAAAGCATAATCGACATTTCTGTCAAAATTGGCACACATGATATTTCCATCCGCCCGTATGAAGATTGCTGTACTGTTTTCGTTGCAAAGCACCCCGAGAACAAGCCAAACCGCCTAGCCATCGAAAAAATCGAAGCCCGTTTTGCTACGGAATTGGCACGGCTTGTAAGCGATGCGGTGGAAAATGCAGAAATTGTTGAGATTTTATCCTAGCAGTTCCTTCTACTCAACCCGTATGGGAACTTGGGTGTCGATTCGTTCGTGGGTGGTGATTAGGGCGGTTACGTAGAGGGCATCCGGTTCTTTGCGGAAGTTCATTTCACGTCCTATGATATCGGTTGCAAAATCAAACTCACGTATTATTCGGGAAGTTAGAATGCCGTCGGCTAGTTCCATCGCTTGCTCCGGTGTTCTGGTGCGTGCTTCGGGGGTAAATTCGTAAAAACGGTCTGTGATTAGCACAAAGGGCATGGGATAATTGCCCCCTGCGCCAATTTGCTCGTGGGTGGTTATTCTGTCATATGACTCAAATAAATTTGCGCCGCCGGGCAGGCTAAAGCGTAAATTTTCCCCAAACAGCAAGTGAACGGTTCGGCGATTTGCCACACGACCTGTGAAAATTTTTTCTTCAAACTGTAGCGGGACGGAAAACTCTAGCGAATGGAAACGGCGTGCCCAAACCTCGGCATAGGCGTGAACATACACTTTTGGCGAGCCGGGCATTTCGGGGTCTAGCTCCAAAATGCCGCTTATTAGCATTTCGTTTTCACGCACAATATCGTTTTGGCGAATTAGCGGCGCACCTGCGGCGGTAACAATTTCGGTGATTAGCCCCTCGGATTTTGCCACAACATGGGCGGGCGTGTGACGGCTTATAACTTCACGGGCGGGCAATGCTTCTGATACCAGCACCGTGGTGCGTGTGCCGCGGGTGTGAACATCTGCCCAGCTTATTTCCGGGAAATTTGTAAGGATTGATGCGGCTATTTCTCCCTCGCTAATGTTGCGCTTCAAAGCACCCGTGCGCAAACCCTCGGTTGCCAAAAAGGTCATGATTGCTTCATGAGAAACCGTTTCGTTGCCGCTTATTTCGATGTGCCACACAAATGATGCCAGGGCAAACAGCCCCATCAAAAAGAAAATTGCACCACCGGCGAGAAACTTGCGTTTGCGATAGCGATACAAAAAAAACGGCACGCCGTTTCTGTCAACGATTTTCATGCGGCTTCCGGTTTTTTTTGCGCAAGTTTTTAGGAGCTTGAACCCACGTATGCTTACGTTAAACTGTACGCCATTATCCGTTCTGGCGGCATCCCAGAGATACACGCCACGATACGCCGCCATGTTCAAAAATCGCTCTGCATTAAAGCCGCCTATTTGCACACGAACGTAACCTTTTGCAAATTGCCATGTGTTAAGAAGCATCTATAGCCTCCCTCACGTGTATGTAATTGAAACTATTGCGCCGCAAACAAGTACGTTTTCCGTGGTTATTTGGCTAAGTTTTAGCCGCTCGCCCTCCACGGTTACAATGCCCTCACTTGTTTGCAAACGAATTTTTTCTTCCGAAAATTCGATTAGGTTCTTGTAATTTTCAATTGCAACCTCATTGCGCCCGGTTGCCGTAAGCAAGGGTAGGTCCAGCGCAATTTCCTTGGGCAACGACAAAAAACCGGCAACGGTTTCTTTTATGTTCCTCATGTACTCACCCCCGTACGCTATCCTATGTCTTTTCAAGGAGTTTTAGTACCGGCGAAAGCGTGCGGTACATGATAAACCCAAACACAACCACCATCGTACCCTTTAAGAGATTAAACGGAATTATCGCAAAAATAATAAGCTGTGGCACTGTTGTTACACGTGGGTTAACTGCGTTTGCCATGCTCAAAATAGTTTCCATGGGCATAAAAATTCGTGAAAAAAGCGGCAACAGCACAAAATAGTTTACAAAAGCGGCTACAATTGCTGTGCATAAAATTCCCGTAACACCACCAATTGCATAGCCTAAAACATTTTTGCGCCGCTTATAAATAAACCCAACAGGCACAACCAACGCCGCACCCATCACAAAATTGGCAAGATTTCCTATGCCGCCGCTGTTTGTGCCAAAAACAAGGGCATCCAAAACATTTGTGAGAAAAACCACAAGAAATCCGGTTAAGGGTCCCGTTGTAATTGCGCCAATTAACGCAGGCAAATTGCCAATATCCAACGACATAAAACCCGGGAAAATAGGCAAGCGCAAGCCAAACTGATGAATCACAGCCCCCACCGCCCCCAAAACCGCCGAGCGGACCAAAATTATGGTGGTAATTTTTTTATCCATAACTGTTTCCCCCTTTCAAAAACGACTCTTATACAATTTTACAGGAAATCTTCGCAGATGGAAAGGCGAAATTATGCAAATTTTACTCACAATTGCCTATGATGGCACGAATTACGCAGGCTGGCAACGACAAAAAAACGGCATAGCCGTGCAAGAAAAGATAGAAGATGCGCTGGAGATTTTGCACCAGCGCAAAATTTTCACACGCACGGCGTGCGGCGAAAACCGAGGACACATGGTTATGCCAGCGCATTCTCTCGAAGCCGGGTGCGGCGGCGCAGAACAAAACAATCTGGTTGGTGTCACTAACCGGATTGTTTTGCGTGCGGCATCACGCACAGATGCCGGAGTTCATGCAATGGGGCAACGGGCGGCGTTTTTTGCAGAAAATTTGCTAATGCCTGTGGAAAAATTGCCGCTGGTTATAAATGCGCTGTTGCCGGAGGATATTTCCATTATGGCGGCAGAAATTGTGCCGGAGGATTTTCACCCGCAGTTTCACACAACAAAAAAAACCTATGTGTACAGTTTCATAACCTCGCCAAACCCACTACAGCGGCGATACGCCGTATTTGTGCCGCACTGCCCGGATATATCGGCAATGCAGGAAGCGGCGGCGCATTTTATCGGTCGGCATGATTTTGCCGCATTTTGCGCCGTAGGCGGCAGTGCAAAAACCACGGTACGTGAAATTTTTGCGTGCGAAGTTTTTTCTCAAAGCCCGGGAAGCATCTCCCTTTCAGTAACAGGCAGCGGATTTTTGTACAATATGGTGCGCATCATCGCAGGCACGGTGCTTTATGCCGGCCTTGGCAAAATTCCCCCCCACAGCATCCCACAAATTATAGCCGAAAAAAACCGCACAAAAGCAGGAAAAACCATGCCCCCGCAAGGGCTTGTGCTTTTGGAGGTTTTATATGAATGAGGAAACGTATTAAAGTTGTACATACTGTCAAAAATCTCAAAAAGCGGGTGCGACCCGCAGCGAAAACCGGAGGCACATCTGCAAGCGTACGCATTCTCTCGAAGCCAGGTTTCGTCTCCTGGCGAAAACCGAAAGCACGTCTGCAAGCGTTCGCATTCTCTCGAAGCCGGGTTTCGTCTCCTGGCGAAAACCGAAAGCACGTCTGCAAGCGTTCGCATTCTCTCGAAGCCGGGTTTCGTCTCCTGCGAAAACCGAAAGCACGTCTGCAAGCGTTTGCATTCTCTCAAAGCCGAGTTTCGTTCACTGGCATACAAAAAGTACCTAAGGAGCATACCTCATGCGAATTTTATTTTTTTTGTTCATCTTCCTGCTTCTTTTCATATCCTGTGCGTCGGAAACTCCTCCGCAGATTATTGATGGCTCGGGGCTTCATGCTAATGAACTTAGGGCGGACGATTTTGCCATTTGCGATGCACCACGGGCTATGCCTGTGCTTCACAGGCAGGAGGGCGTTGGATTTTCGATGTACGAACCGCCGGAGGGAACGTACATTGGCGCATGGCTTATGCCGGAGCTTACAATTCGTGCGTTTGAAGAGCTTACGGGGAAAAATCACGCAGTGTATGTTAATGAGATGAACCTGGGCGACGAAATACCCGTGGAATGGATTTTGCACTGCATTGCGGCACGGGCTACGCCGCTAATTATTGTGTACCCGCCGGAAGAACACGGACTTCCCAAGCCGGAACTTGTGCTGGAACTTGCCGAACGGTTAGGCTCGTTTAATTTGCCTATGTTTGTTGTGTTTTTTCCCGGCGGCGATACAACGGGTATGATGCCTGCGGAATATACGCTTCTTTTTCGCCGTGCCAGGCAAATTTTTAATGCGCACGCACCTATGGTGGCCTTTGTTTGGGGTGCGCCCTGCTATTCGGCCACAACGCAAAATCCTTACTATCCCGGGCACAACGTGGTAGATTGGGTGGCTTTGCCGCTGTTTTCGTATTGGCAAGCCGAAACGGGCTTCGATGACATTTTGGCACGTTTCGAGCAGTTCTATTTGACATTTGCCCCACACAAGCCCATTATGATTCTACCCCTGGGTATAAGCCATTTTACCAGAGGAGATTACACATACCGTGTAGAGGAAGCGGCGGAAAAAATAAATCACGTTTACGCACAGCTTGCAAATTTCCCACGCCTTGGGCTAATCGTGTATGGTGATGCGTTTATGCTGGGTCAAACAAATACCGACGATTTTTCTGTAACGGGTGATATTGCACTTTTGCAGGCGTATGCCACGGCGGTTGCAAATTTTCTTCCCAGTATAAACCGTGAAACCGGGCATAATACTCGCTTTGCCAGAGTACAGCATCCGGGATATTATTTCGAAAACGAAATTTATATTTCCCACTACACTTTGGAAAACGAGTGGGGAATTTCACCGCCACGGCAATCGCAAACAATAAACGGCGCAAATTTTGCCCCGTCCCGAAGAATCTCCGCAAAAAGAATTACCGTTTGTCACGATGCACAAGTTATTTTTGTTGAAAACCGCCCTTGATTTTGGTATAGTTTTCTTTGAGTGCTGTTCGAATTCTTAGAAGTTTTCCACAAGTTGTGGATAACTTTGTGGATAACTGTTTGATAAGTTTCTAATAACTTCTTACAACGTACAATTGGCGGGGGCAAAAGCTGTGGATATAAATTCTATTTGGGCTGAAACCTTAAACGAGCTTTCAAAAAGCATTTCGGAAGTAGTGTTCGACACCATGATTAAGCCTTTGGTTCCCGTTTCATACGAAAACGGTGTTTTTACTGTACAGGCAAAATCTGCGTTTTATAAAACTTCTGCAAGCCGCCATACCCGTGAGATGACACGATGCCTATGCACCCTCACCAACGATGACGTAGAGGTTCGCATAATATCCCCAGAGGATTCCAACGACCCATCTCACACAAACAAAATATGCAACTACAACAAAACAGGTTTGCGGGCACGTTACACGTTTGATACTTTTGTTGCCGGCAAGTGCAACGAGCTTGCCTATGCAGGCGCACGTGCCGTTGCCGATTCCCCAGGTGAAACCGATGAATACAATCCGCTGTTTTTGTACGGCGGCGTAGGCCTTGGCAAAACCCATCTCATACACGCCATTGGCAACCAAATACACGACAGCAACTCGAACCTCAAAGTGTTGTACGTGCCAAGTGCGACTTTCACAAACGAATTTATCACCTCTATACGGGACAAAACCGCTACCTCGTTTCGCAAAAAATATCGTGACGTAGACGTTCTTCTTATAGACGATGTACAGTTTCTTGAGGGAAAAGTTGAGACCCAGGAAGAACTTTTCCACACATACAACTACATGACGGGTGCAGGCAAGCAAATGGTTTTCACGTCAGACATTCCGCCAAATGCCCTTGTCACCCTGGAAGACCGCCTTACATCACGCTTTGCCGCCGGGCTAATTGCAGATGTAAGCAACCCGGATTACGAAACCCGCACCGCCATCCTTGAGAAGAAGCTGGACTTTGAAAACCTGGAGATTTCCTCACATATCAAGGAATTTATACTGCAAAACATAGTCTCAAACATACGTGACATGGAGGGTGCCATAAACAAACTCACCGCATATTCACGCTTGATAGACAAAAAAATGACGCTCGAAATGGCAAAAATCGCACTAAAAGACCTGCTTGTGGCAAAGGAAAAACCCGTTGTCACCATGGAGTACATTAGGCAAATCGTATCCGAGCATTTTAAGCTGTCCATAGAAGATATGAGTAGCCGCAAACGCAGTCACAACATAGCCTTGCCCCGGCAAATTGCCATGTACCTATGCCGCAAAATTATGGACGTGCCTTTGCCGGCCGTAGGCAAATTCTTCGACCGTGACCATTCCACCGTAATCCACTCTTGCAACAAAATCACAAACGAGCTGGAGTTTGACGAAAAACTCAAACTAATCGTGGAAGATTTGGAGATTCGGATAAATGGGGACTAGCGCAGCAGACCGCCCGCTTTTGGAGGAGAGAGTTTATGCTAATTGAAATGATGGCACGTTCACAAATTACACTCCCTACCGAAATTACAAAAAGAATGGGGATTCAAGAAGGGGATAGGCTTGAAGTAGTGGAGCGTGACGGTGGCGTGTTCCTTTGCCCTGTTGTTGTTTACCCCAAGATTAAACTTGAAAAGATTGCCCGAATAATTAAAGACCACGAAAAAGAGCCATCTGTTGTATACAGCAGTGTGGAGGATATGTTTAATGATTTAGGAATAAATCTTGGTGACGAAGATGTACAACCTTGAACCAACAAAGATATTTTCCAAAAGCCTGAAGAAGCTATCTCAAAATGAACAAAAAGCAGTTGCCCGAAAATTGATGATTCTTTCACAAAATCCTTTTCACCCTTCGTTGCGCACGAAAAAAGTCCAAAGTCTTAAAGATGTTTTTGAGTGTAGTGTTAATATGGATATTCGGATTTTATGGACATATAAAGACGGCAAGATAATTTTGCTACTTAATATAGGGCAACACGATATCCTGTAAAAGTGACATACAAATGTGGATAAGTTCCCCCTTTGTGGATTATGTTCAAAAGTAGCAAAGTTATCCATAAGTTTTACACGTACTTATGAAAGCCAAAAAGCCGGAATAAACCGCCCTGAAAGGGCTTTTCCACAAATCCACAGAGCCTACTACTACCGCTACTACAAATAAATAAAATATATACGAGGTGCGTTTATGATTTTTAGTTGTGTCAAATCACAGTTGCAAGATGCGTTGGCGTTGGCAGGGCGTGCCGTGTCAAACCGGGCTACAAATCCCATACTGGAATGCGTGTTGCTTACCGCACAGCCGGGCGTTGGCGTTTCCATAATCGGAAACGACAAGGAAATTTGCATAGAAACAGCGGCTTTTCCCGCAGAGGTTGAACAAGGCGGCAGTATCGCCCTGGACGCAAAACTGTTTACAGAAATAGTGCGGCGTTTATCCGGCGATGTTATCGCAATAGAAATTGACGATACCTTTAACGCCATATGCAAAAGCGGGCGTTCTCGCCTAAAAATCGCAGGGCAATCGGCGGAGGAATTCCCCGTTGTGTCCGAAAACGAGCTGGGCGAGGTTACTTCTCGCTACAAAATAAATTCTGCCACCTTAAAAGAAATGGTGAAGCAAACGATATTTTCTGTTGCGCTGGACCAAACCAAACCCATCCTAACCGGCGAAAAATTTGAGATAAAAAACAATATGCTGGAAATTGTGGCGGTTGATATGTTTCGCATTTCATACGCATCCGCAAATATGGGTGACGATATGGCAGACGCAAACGCAGTTATCCCCGGCAAGGCATTAAACGAACTGGCACGCATTTTGCCGGATGGCGATGCCGAGGTAAATTTCTTCTTCACGCAAAACAAAGCCGTGTTTGAAACCGGAGATTTCCGCATGATTTCAAGTCTTCTTGCCGGCGAATTTATCCGCTATGACCAAATCTACAACGAAGATTTTTCCACGATGGTAATTGTGGAACGTGCCGCAATGCTAAGTGCATTCGAGCGTGCTGTTCTTGTTGCGGCGGAAAGCAGAATGTTGCCTGTTAAACTTGACATTGCCGACGATGACATCACAATTTCCGCGCAATCCGAGCGGGGTCAGGTAGATGACGGCGTACCATGCGAAACCGAGGGCAAGGATTTGACCATTTACTTCAACCCACGCTATTTCATAGACGTTCTGCGTGCGCTGGATGACGAGCGTATTGTCATAAAATTCAACACAGTTTTGTCACCATGTACTATTCGTGGTCACGAAAATGAAAAAGGCTTACGTTATCTAATTGTTCCGCTTAGACCGCCGGCTTAGGACCCTGGGGGGAAACTTTTTTTGGGAAAAAAAAAGTTTTCCCCCAGACCCCCTTTCAAAAAAACCGGAATTTTCAACAGCCCCAAAAAAAAACAAAATTTGCGTGTTGTACCACTTCCCAATTTTAGGGTCAAGGGACTTGTCCCTTGTGGGGTTTGGGGCAAAGCCCCAAGGTTTTAATATCTTCGAGGTTTTTATGTACATTAAAAATTTTTCTGCAACCGGGTTTCGGAATCTTGATATTGCTGGTTTGGAACTTTCGGCGGGTGTGAATATTATTTCCGGCGACAATGCCCAGGGCAAAACCAATTTTTTGGAAGCCGTATATTTTTGTGCCTTTGGTCGGTCACGGCGTGCCAGGTCTGATTTCGAATTGATTTTCTGGAGTGAAAAGACCGCACATATCCGACTGGAAGCCGTTAGAACCGGCTTTAGTTTGATTTTGGATGCGCAGCTTGAAACCGCCGGGCGAAGCACAATAAAAAGCATTTCGGCAGATTTTGTGCCGGTTCGGCATATGAAAGATTTGTTTGGGCAACTGCTTATAGTGATGTTTACGCCGGAAGATTTGCGGCTAATCAAGGCAGGGCCGGCAGAGCGGCGGCGGTTTATGGATATGGAAATCTGCCAGCTTTCGCCCGTGTATTACAACGATTTGCGTGAGTATTTCCGGGCTTTGCGCCAACGAAACGCACTTCTCAAAATGTTGCAAAAAAACCGGGGCGACCGTGAAAGTTTATCCGTTTGGGACCAACAATTAACAAACAGCGGCTTGCGTGTGATTAAAACACGTACAGCGTTTGTGAAAAAAATTGCAGAAATAGCGGCGGAAATTCATGCAAATATTACGCAAGGTGCGGAAGAATTGCGGCTGGAGTACAAGACCGGCTTGCCGCCGGAAAATTATGCGACTGCAATCGAAAAAAACCACGAGCGTGATATTGCACGTGGCACAACAAGCGACGGCATCCACACCGACGATATCGAGTTTACCGTAAACGGGGTATCCGTGCGGCATTTTGGCTCACAAGGCCAGCAACGTACCGCCGCACTTTCAACAAAACTTGCAGAAATCGAACTTATCCGCCAAAGCACGGGCGAAACGCCAATTCTTCTATTGGATGACGTTTTTTCCGAACTGGACCGCCACCGCCAAAAATATCTGCTGGAGCATATCAAGGACATTCAAACAATTATCACCTGCACCGGCATTGAGGAAATCGAAGTGCCGGGCTGTGAAAAATTTTTTATGGCTGGCGGGAGAGTTGGTTAATGAATACAGGTTCTAAGCATTTTCATAAATTAGACTCATTATGATACGCTTTACATCATCTGCACTATAGCTTTTTAACAAATAATCACCATCATCCAACCCTTGAATTTTTTCCGGCGGGGTGTTTTGGTTTGCAATGAAAATGACCGGGATGTTCTTGGTTTCACGAATATGTTGCAAAGCACGAGCCACGGCAAACCCCGGCATATCTGATAGCGACACATGAAGCAAAATAAGGTGGGGGGTATTATTCATTGCGGTGGTTATTGCAGAGTGACCATTTTTGGCAGTAAGTAGGGTGCATTCATCTCCCAGCAGACCCATCAAAAAATCATTGTATTCGGAATCGTTGTCTACTACTAGGATGGTCTTTTTGCCTTTTTGCATCGGAATGCTCCCCTCTTGTTATGTACATACCAACCAAAAAAGCGCATGGTAACGGCGGTTAAACCGACATCACCTACACGCTTAAAATACGCAAAATAGCACAACAAACCCACACGGGTAAGCCATGCACAACCCCCGTTGTAGGGAAATGTGCGCCGTGATATACTGGCTTTGCCGTAATGACAGGGTTTTCCTGTAGCTGTTAGGTGATGGGTGTCACATTACCTTGCAGTTGTCGTGGGTGCTGGTAACACTTCACGGACATTGCGGTTTTTTCCTTGTCTTTCTTGGTTGGCACGAAAAGTCTAACACGTAGGGGAAATTATTGCAATAAATAAACGATATCCGCAAAATACGAGCCGTCCCGCATTGAAAACGTAATAAAATCATGATAAAATGTTTCAAAAGGCAAACAGGTTTTTTGCATAACTAAATTTTGAAGTTGTGCAAAAAGTCATAAAGGGAGAAAAAAATGACAGACAAGCAAGAATACTCAGCAGATAATATACAGGTACTGGAAGGCTTGGAAGCCGTTCGTAAACGCCCGGGAATGTACATTGGCAGTACGGCGGCGAAAGGTTTGCACCATCTTGTGTACGAAATTGTGGACAATGCCGTGGATGAAGCCTTAATGGAGGCTTGTACCGAGATTATCGTTACCATCCATGCGGATAATTCAATTTCTGTGCGGGATAACGGTCGTGGCATTCCTGTAGGTATTCAGGCGCAAACGGGCTTACCCGCTGTTGAGGTTATCTTCACCGTGCTACACGCAGGCGGAAAATTTGGTACCGGTGGGTACAAGGTTTCCGGCGGGTTGCACGGAGTTGGCGCATCTGCCGTAAACGCCCTTTCGGAATGGCTTGTGGTGCGTGCATATGACGGCACGAAAATTCACGAAATGCGCTTCGAGCGTGGGCCTAAAGCAGAGGACTTAAAAGTCGTGGGCGAAACCACAGAAACCGGAACTTTCGTCCATTTTAAGCCCGATGCGGAAATTTTCGAGGAACTCGAATATAATTTTGATACATTAAAACAACGCCTGCAAGAAACGGCCTTTCTCACAAAAGGCCTTAAAATCGACCTATTCGATGAACGTCGTGACCCCGTTCGCACACGTTCCTATTGCTATGAGGGCGGAATAAAAGAGTTTGTTGCACACATAAATAAGAATAAATCGCCGCTGGTAGAGGAAATTTTCTACTGCGAAGCCAAGCACGAAAATGTGCTGGTGGAGGTTTCGCTACAGCACAACGATGGCTTTTTGGAAAGCACGTACTCTTTCGTAAATAATATTAACACCACCGATGGCGGCACCCACGTAACGGGCTTTCGTGCCGCACTTACAAAATCCATCAATGACTATGCTCGCAAGTTCAAACTTCTCAAAGATAACGAGAAAAATCTCTCCAGCGAGGATGTGCGTGAGGGCATTGCAACGGTAATTTCCATAAAAGTGGAAGAGCCGCAGTTTGAGAGCCAAACCAAGGCGAAGCTAAACAATTCCGAAGCACGCACCGCCGTGGAATCCGTTCTTAACGAGCATCTTGCGTATTTTTTGGAAGAGCATCCCGGCGTGGGCAAGGCGATTATAGAAAAAGGATTGCTTGCGGCACGTGCCAGAGAGGCCGCACGCAAAGCGAGAGAGCTTGTGCAACGCAAATCTGTGCTGGAAGGCGGGCGTTTGCCCGGCAAACTTTCGGATTGCAGTGAGAAAGACCCTGCCCTTTGCGAAATATTTCTGGTAGAGGGTGACTCGGCAGGTGGCAGTGCAAAAAATGCCCGTTTGCCACGCACCCAAGCGATTTTGCCCCTTAGGGGAAAAATTCTTAATGTGGAAAAAGCTCGCCTGGACAAAATTTTAGAAAACAAGGAAATTCGTGCGATGATTACGGCATTTGGCACAGGTTTTCACGATGATTTTGAGGTGGAAAAACTCCGCTATCACAAAATAGTAATCATGACCGATGCGGACGTGGACGGTTCGCATATTCGTACTTTGATGCTTACATTTATGTACCGTTTTATGCCCAAACTCATTGACGATGGTTATGTATACATTGCCCAGCCGCCGCTGTACAAGGTAGAAAAGGGCAAAAAAGAATTTTACGCATATTCCGATGATGAGCTAAAACGTGTGCTGGACGAAATAGGTCGTGAGGGCATAAAGCCCATTCAACGCTACAAAGGTTTGGGTGAAATGGATGCTGACCAGCTTTGGGAAACCACAATGGACCCCGAGAAACGGATTCTCCTGCAAGTAACCCTGGACGATGCCATTGCCGCAGATTTGATTTTCACCCAGCTAATGGGCGATAAAGTTGAACCCCGCCGTGAGTTTATACAAGAATTCGCAACGCAAGTGCGGAATTTGGATGTGTAGGGTGTAGGAGGGTTCAGAATGAAGACAGAGCGGGGTTTTCGCCCCTACCTCGGGAAAAACTTTTCGGATACGGGTGACGCACACAGCACTGTCCCCCGCATCCGAAAAGTATTTCCCGACGGGGCTTTGGCTTCTGCAATTTTGTAGGGAATTTTGTACGCCAGGAAACGGAACCCGGCTTCGGGAGAATGCGTACGCTTACATATGTGTCCTCGGTTTTCGCTGTGCGCCGGGCGCACTTTTTTGAAATATGAGTTTGTACACAGCCCACGCTATCATTGCGCCAATAATTTGTACTGCGATGAAAACGGCGGCATCTGTGGGGCGGATGCCTGCGGCGGTGGGGGTGAAAATCCGTACGGCTGTGACCATGGGATTTGCAAACATGGTGGATGATGTGGCAAGGATTTGCCCACCCACAAGTAAGCCCACAATAAGGGACGTAGGGGCAGTCGAAGTATCCGGCTTCGGGAGAATGGGAACGCCCGAAGATGTGACCTCGGTTATCGGCGTACGTTTGGCGCACATCAAAACGGCAAAAACGAGAATAAACGTGCCGAAAATTTCGCCAAAAAATACGCCGCCGCTCCGTACGTTTTGGGAGACGGCAAAAATTTCGCCCACGGTTTCAAAAAACATGAGGTGCGTAAAAAATATGCCGGCAAATCCGCCTACAAGCTGGCAAAGTACATATGCGGCGGCTTTTCCGGCGGAAATGGTTTTTTGGAAGAGCATTACCATGGTGACAACGGGGTTGAAATACGCACCCGAAACCGGACCAAAAATCTCGATTAGTGCGAAAAGCACGAATGCAACGGCAATCGCATTTGCTATTAGCGAAACGCCCATGGGTGCGCCCAGCACATCCGGGAACAGCACCATTGGCGCAACCGCCGCCATAATCAACGCCGCCGACCCCAAAAATTCTGCAAGAAGTTCACGCACCGGTATCACAATTCAAGGCGTGCGGCAATGGTCGAAAGCTCATCAAGAGATGGGTCTGTAGGCGGCTTTTTGAAACGGATTGCATCGCCGCTGTAGCGAGGGATTATGTGCATATGATAGTGGAAAATTTCCTGCCCGGCGGCGGGGCCGTTGTTTTGCAAGATGTTTAGACCTGCGGGCGCAAGTTCGTCACGGATTTTTGTGGCGATGCGCTGTGCAAGGGGCATCATGCCCGCCGCTTCTGTTTCGTTTAGGTCGAAGATATGGGGTGCGTGGCGTTTTGTAAGGATTAGCACCGTGCCGGCTGTCCCGGGGTATCTGTCCAAAATTGCAAGAAAATTTTCGTCCTCATAAATTTTGTAAGATGGAATTTCCCCTGCGATAATTTTGCAAAAAATGCACATTTTTTTCAACTCCTGTTCCTGATTCTTGGAGTTATCTTACAGTTGTGGGGGGAAATGCGCAACTAAAAAACGAAGCGGAGGTGGTTTCACTCCCAGATTATTTCATAGAAGCCCAGCCCACGCATAAAGCCTTGCAGTATGTTTTTGAAATTACGGCGTGCGGATTCGATTACTGCATCTGTTACCAATTCTACCGCCACCCGTTCTCTCAGCTCGTTTTGAATTTCCAAAAGTTGTAGGTATGCGTTTTCATCTTGGCGCAAACGCCTGGTGGATGCGCTAAATTCGTACAGTTCATATCGGTCTATGATGGAATCAAGTACGCTAACTTGAACCGTGTCTGACTGGATATGCACACGGTTATCGTAGACATTAATAAGAATGTTCTCCGGTTCGTAGAGCCCCAAAATAATACGGTAATCGAAATCAAACACCAAAGTGAGTATGCCTGCCGGGTCTAAAAAATTGAGACGTTGTATGCCTTCACGTGTGATTTCTATTTCTTCCGTGGTGCGGCTTGTTGACTCTATTACAAGCGAGGCAATCTGAAACATTTCGCCAATCATAACACTAAGGGTTTCCATATGGTCATCGCTTTGCTCGGCGGCTTTTGCGATACTTGTCTCTATTGCTTGCGCACGAAAATTTGTTTCGGTATCATCAAAATCCGGGTTTTCATCAAGAATTTCCAGCACATACTCATAACTGCCAAATTCGAACGCATCCCTCACTGCACGGATGATTTCTGCCCGAAAAAGTCCGTATTCTGCGGCTCTGCGCATCATTTGGGCATCCGGGAAATCCTCCATGTGTTCAAGTAAAGTTATTACATTTGAATAGCCGGAGTTTTGTAGGGCAAATGCAACTTCCTCTTGAAGTAGCCTTTGTACAGATTGCCCTACGATGTTTTGACGGTCATTATGCTCCGGGATTTCACGCATTAATTCGATTGCACTGCGGTATTCGCCACGCTCAAAAGCGGCAAAAGCCTGTACATATAGTTCGTCCGGTGAAGCGCACCCACTAAACAGGGGCAAAGTGAAAATTAACACTGCAAATATTATCTTATACATTTTCATTCTCCTATTCCCAAATAACGATTAAATCCAGCTCGCCCAAGAAATTTTCAAAAGATGCTTTGAAGTTGCCCTTGGCGGTTGCCATATATCTTTCTGCAACACGGCTTTCAGCTTCAGAAGCGTACTCTTCTTGCCTAGCATTCATTTGGTCGATAACGCCTTGGTTTATACGTACAAACGGATTCGTTCGATAGGTTGCGGTTCTCTCAAATCCCCACACAAACGCTCGTGTGTCAAGGTAGATGCTTGATTCATCCACAAAAACAAAATCGCCGGTTCTGCGCATTCTAAGACGGTCTGCGTTGCCCTCAAAAATCACCGTAGAGTGGTAATTTAACCTAAACGTCAAAATTCCGGGGTTTATGAATCCGCCCGGCTCAATGTCTAAAAAAACTGCGTTTGCCGTTTGAATTTCCAGCGGAATAAATCGGAAATCGTCAATGCGGATATTTTCAAGCACGTCAATCGTAATTCCTGTAGTTCTTGCTTCGCCCCAAAAAATATTGCGCCCAAAGCGAAATACGCCGAAACCTCCGTACAGGAGCAAAGCTATCAAAACAGGCACGCCAATACACATTACCAGCTTGTATTTTGCACCCAACACAGCTTTGAGAGCTGCGAAAAAACCCATGACTGTGGGCATAGATTTTGCCGCTATTTCATCATCAGGATACGCCCAGCCACAGCTGGTACACGCAACAGACTTGCCCGACTGAGCGTGTTTCAAATCCTCACCGCCGCAGCTAAAGCATTTAACAATGTGTATCATATTTGCCCCTCTCTTTGACGCAACAAAAAAGCGGCTGTTTTCTGCACCAGGTGCGCAGAAAACAACCGCAAATTATGCTGTGTAATTTTTGGGATTACAAAAAGAACAGAGTTATTTTGCTTGCTTGCTTGCTTGCTTGCTTGCTTGCTTGCTTGCTTGCTTGCTTGCTTGCTTGCTTGCTTGCTAAATTTTTGAAGCACTCCAGCATTTTGTCAAGCCCCTTTTCGCCAATATGTGATAATTTTCGCACAAAGTGCGGCAAATTACAACCCGTCCAATTTTATGCTACAATAAAACAAAAAAAGGACGGATGAAAAATGAGCCAAAGCGCAATCGCAAAAGCAAGCGAAATCATCAAAAGCAAGACGGCGGCAGTAAACATGGGTGCGGGGGTTACTCTGTCGCTGTTAGACCATGAGGGATACCCAACAACTTCCACGCTTTCTATTTCCAAAGCGGACGGTATTCGCCAGCTTACATTTGGAGGGTCGCTGGATTCAAGCAAGGTGAAACGTGTGAAAGAAAATAGCCGTGCATCTGTGTGTGTTTTCGATGACGACTATGCGGGCGGCGCATACTACAATATCACCCTTGTTGGCAATATCGAAGTAGTCACCGATATGGAGATGAAAAAGGACACTTGGTACTCGGGGCTGGAAGAGCATTTTCCTAATGGTGGGGTAGATGACCCAAATTATTGCGTTTTGAAATTTACGACAAAACGCTACAATTTATGGGTTGATATGGGAGACGAAGTTACGGGCAACCTTTAGGCGGGTACGACCCGCAGCGGGAACCGGGGACACGTCTTCAAGTGTGAGCATTCTCTCGAAGCCGGGTTCAGTTTACCAGCGTATAAAAAAGGGGCTGTTGCGAAATTTGCAACAGCCCCCTTTTTTTGCCATCCCCCACGCCCGCAATGACGGCACGGGGAGGGCTGTTGCTACAGCTCTTTCCCTGCGCCCCAATCTTCTGCGAATTTTATCACTTCGTCAAAGGTTGGGCTTTTTGCGTTGCGTACATAGAAGCCGGAGGTGCAAACGCCCAGGGTTAGCGATGCGAGAGGGTCAAGCCCCAGGGATTGCGCAAGGCAAAAACCGGCGTTTAAGTTATCACCCGCACCGGTGGTTAGCTTTGGTTTTGCGCAAAACGGACCGTCTGTAAAGAAATATTCGCCGCCAATACAGCAACACGCACTGCGCACCGGATGCACCATAAGGCAGTAGATGCCAAGGGCGTTGTACACGCCTGTAACGGCATCACGCAACTTGTCTGCCGAGGTGGGGCTAATTTGAATGTCCATTACGTCTGCGATTTCGAAGACTTCTTTTTCGTTTAGGCCAAGAATTGTGCGGAACTTCTGCTCAAATTTTCCTATTTGCTCCATAGCACGGCGGATGTCCTCTTTCGTGCGCTTTTCAGGGTCTGCAAGGTCGAAAAACGCAAGGGGCTTCTCGGCACGTTCCGGAAGTAGCGGAAAAACTTCGCTAATAATTCCGTCCCATATTTCGCCCATGTTTGGCATCATCGTCCAGTTTTCCATGCCAAAGAGGTCACATTCGCCAACCATTTTTGCAATCCCTGCGACACCGCCCATGCCGCTCTTGCACACGTCCCAGGTTAAATCTTTGAGGCAGGCGTGCTTGCCAAACATGATTTTGCCGTCTTCAAACTCGCAGGCATCTGTGCGACCGGGGTCGC
>Ga0209755_10002755_pt1 | contig 23334 bp, 19 predicted proteins | sample TergutCo191P1_FD_187301 | JGI IMG/M metagenome (GOLD analysis project Ga0209755, IMG submission 187301) | Cornitermes sp. P1 segment gut microbial communities from Petit-Saut dam, French Guiana - Co191P1 (SPAdes) (version 2) | ecosystem: Host-associated > Arthropoda: Insects > Digestive system... | reverse complement strand
CAGGACGATTGGTGCTCTTTGAAAATTGGCTTGGGTTTACTCCCATCACATTCCTGTATCCCCTAATCGTTCCGCTCGGCGAATCCACTTCAGAGACCTCATACTTGCTTATATAGAAACCATCTACTTTAACGCGGCGCGTCGGATAAGCGTGATATGACGCAGGACTGCCTGAAACTGAGGAATCACCCATTTCAAAACTTCCCTTTGGAACCCAGACCATGTCCGGCACAGGCGGAACCCACCTTGCGTAAAGGTTTAAAACCTCGACACCGCCTTCCGTTATAGTGTACATATCATCAATGGTCTGACCGAACCTGCCATAAGAATGAAGATTATTCCGCCAGCTTGTACTATTAATATTACTCAAATCATTGCTTTGAGCAGGAAACGCGCAATCCCATCTTAAAAAAGACCATTCGTCAGAATTAAGATTTACAGGCATGGAAGGTTCAACAACCCTGCCGTCAGCGGCATAATATTGATCCGCCGGCTTGTACGATTGAGGAATTTTTCCGGTTGAATTCCCGGAACCTGTGCCCAAGTGGTATCTGACTACGAACTCCCGTTTCTTCCATTGACCATACAGCATTATACCGGATGTTACTGTGTCAATATCAAAGTTCCATGAACCGGTAAAATTCGAATTTCTATACCAGCCGTCCAGAGCCTGCCCGGCAGGTACGTCTATTCCCGGCGCTTGAGCTTTTTCACCATGTATAACAGGTTGAGAGGCGACTTCTGATCCGCCTATGTAAAACCTTACAGTGTGGGGGTTCATTGTCCACTTCGCATACAGATACATTGGGTCTTCGCCAGCGACATTATCAGGCTGCGTAACAGGGGTATCAAAGTTCCATGAAACAGTACACTCAGGGTCTGTAAACCAGCCGCCGAATGTGAACCCTTCTCTATTCAATGAACCAGGATTAATAATTTTGCCGTCGGGAACAAATATAGTCCGATTTGGAAGGAAGTCCATACCGCCTGGCGTAGTTCCGCCGTTTACCTGGAAATGTACAGTGCGCGTCTGAGCCACATATTTCGCGTAAAGCGTCATGCTGGAGGTAACAAGATTATTAAAATTCCATTCATTTGTAAACGCTTCTTCTGTGTACCAGTTTACAAATACGCGTCCGTCTCCCGGAATCGGGTTTACAGACGGCTTTTGTGCGTGATCGCCGTGAAGCACAATTTGCTGATTAAACGCAGGATCGGTAGAAGCGGAAGGTTTTATCACAAAATTGACAAAATATTTATTACGCTCCCACTTGGCGTAAAGTGTAAGCGGTTCGTTTGTTGGAACATCAGAATCCGTTACTTTCTTTGTCGCAAAATTCCATGCCGATAATGCGTTAAACGCAGAATCATAATACCACCCGGCAAATGAATAACCGTCCTTAACAATGGGTCCCGGGTCCTGAACTAATCCGTCTTTTTGACCACTGCCTAAAGTTACAGTAAATTGATGATTAAGTTCTGTATAACTATCGGGTCTTCTTCCGCCGTTTGCGTCGAAAATAACAGTACGATAAGTATCTACCCATTTCGCGTACAATGTTAAAGATGTTGTATCGGAAGGAACCGTTAAATCAAAATCAAACCGGAAATCGTATGATTCATCCGTAAACCAACCGGCAAAACCACGATTATCGGGAGCAGGCAGCACAGGCGGCTGAGCCGGTTGAACAACTTTAGAACCTTGAGCGACATATTGATCAGGTATTATTACAGCAGCGTCAGGCGGCGGCGGATTAGGCACGCTTGCAGGCGGATAAGTAACAAAACTAATAATACATATAGGAGCGGCGGGAGTATACGGTTCCCATTGAACAGTAAGCGTAATAAAGCCGTCGCCGTCCTTATCGCTATTCGGATCATCCTCAGGTTTTAAGACTTTACGCGTTTCAACATCCCATGGAGCGCCATTCTCGTCAACCCAGCCGATGAAGCCATCACCTCCGCGGGTAATGGGACGAAGTCTTCCAACTACGCTGTCCCATGCTACCTTTAACGCTTTAGGTTGAGGAGTGCCGCCGTCTGTATCAAAAATAACAAAACCGAAATTTTCACCGCTCCCTTCGTTATCTTCAGGTTTGGTCGTTGGTTCTGATGTTTTAGGCAGCCACTTGGCATATAGCGTCATTGTTTCTGTAACAGAACTGTATAAAAAGCTCCATAAATGTTGACTATCCCAGTCTGCCAATGTATACCAGCCGTCAAAAACGCTGCCGTTCGACAGCGGCGCCGGGGTAGGCGGCTGAGTAACCTTGCCGCCGTGAACAACAGTTTGCTGCGCGGGCGCGGCTGCGGAGGAAGGAGCTATATTGAAGTTAACGTAATAAATACTTTGAACCCACTTGGCATACAGATAAAGCGGCTCTGAGTTAGACGAAACTGTATCAGTTTGAAATTTCCATTTACACGCGTCGGTACAGGCTGAGTCTGTCAGACAAGCCGGATTGGGACACCAGCCGCCGAATGAAAAACCTTCTTTAACAACCGGACCGGGATCCTGAACAAGACCGCCTACAGGCACAGTAAAATGAACGCGCGTCATAATTGAGCCGTCGGGTCTTGTTCCGCCGTTTGCGATAAAAATTACAGTGCGTACATTTGCTTCCCATCTCGCGTAAAGAGTAACATCGGCTGTAACGATTCCGTTAGCGAAATCCCACGGACTTGTTAAGGCGGGATTTGAATACCAGCCGAAGAAACCCTTGCCGTCATCCTGCGCCTGCGGATTCACAGGCTGGACGATTTTGCCGCCCGAACCTATTAACTGGGGGTCAATATTCGCGTTGGGATTATTGGTAATGAAAGTAACGGTGAATATTGTCTGGCTCCATTTCGCGGTAAGGGTAATAAAACCGTCATTGTCTTTATCATCCTCTTTTTTTACAAGCCGTGTTTCAACATCCCATAAAGTATTATTCTCATCGTACCAGCCTAAAAATCCGTTCGCGGCTTTGCTGATCGGTCTTAATCTGCCGACGGCGCTGTTCCAGGCAATCTTTAGAGCTTTTGGCTGTGGAGTTCCGCCATCCGCGTTAAAAACTACAACTCCGAAAGTTTCGCCGCTTCCGCCTATTTCTCCGCCCGTACAATTGCATCCCGAACTGCAGTTACACGCGCATTCCCCGGCCCCTGTGCAAGGACACTCGGAAACAACCGTTTTACCGCCATCCGTCCACCATTTTTCAATAATCGGATTTTGACAGGTTAAAAAACAGGCGCAGAACGTTATAATTAAACAAAAAAACAGTTTTATATTACAATTTTTCATAATATCCATCCTAACAGTTATATATATTCAAATATTTTGTTACATTATAACATATAAGTATAAAAAGTCAAAGAAATTCAAATATCCTAAATTGACTTAAAACAGATACTTTTGTATAAGGGGACTAGCATGAAAAAAATTACATTCCTGTTTTTACTGCCATTTTTCGCCCTGCCGCTTGCCGCGCAGGAGGAAGGCGTGACAACTTCAAGCGAACTGGTTCTTCAGGTCTCTTCTTTGCCGGAAGCAAAACTCGGATACACCTACAGTTTCCGTTTTCCTTTCCTGCAGGGGAACAACCCGCTGACAGAAGGCAATAACCTTAAACTGCATTTAACCGCGGAAGCGTCGCCTGTTTCGCTTAACGGAATTGCTAAAGCGGCTTTAACGCCGATAGCGTTTTTGGAATTTTCCGCGGGAGCGAGAGCGGGCGCGGGCTGGAATATTAATCTCTTTGGCGGCGATGTTTACGGGAACGGATTAAACGAAAAAGATGATCGTGGAATATCTTATATTGACGGCAGCCCGTTTGACGCGCTTTTATGGAAAACATGGCTTGGCGGAACCTTTCAATTTGATCTAGCCGCGCTGATCCCCGGAAACTGGAATCATGTTGTTTTTCTGACATACCACGAAATAAATATCCACGGCAATACAAGAGCCTCAGCTGAAGGAGCGCCATGGTATTACGAAGCTGATGACGGTGAAAATTTTAACACATTCAACTATTACGGCAATATAGTCCTTGGTTATCAGATGCCGATTTTTCTTGATATGATAGCTTTTTTGGCGGAGATGGATTACACCATACACCAGCATGAGGAAAATTGCGATACAATCGGTCTTGATCTAATGCGATGGAGATTTTCAGCCATTCTAAATTTTTCTGTCACCGAAAAATTCAGCATCGCGGTTATTACACAATTTAGAACGCGCAGAAATTTTAATAACTTTGACGAACATCAGGACGAGAAACCATTTCTGCATTTCACGGAACGGATTTTAGACACATCCGATCCGCTGCGTTTGGAATTCTACCGCGTCGCGGGAATATTAACGTATAAATTTTAAACAGAGTCAGAGCCGCGGCGATGTCAGCGTTAAAACATCGGCGGCAGCTCTTAGCTTTTTACAGCAGTTTAATTCCCGCTGCGGCGCAGGTCGACATTGTTTGCGTATCCCAAACGGAAACCTGCACTTCGCCGATATGCGCTTTTTGCAGCATGAGCATACACAGCCTTGATTGTCCTATTCCTCCGCCCATCGTAAGCGGCAATTTGCCTTCCAAAAGCATTTTATGAAACGGAAGAGTTTTCCGGCTGCCGCATCCTGCCTTTGTAAGCTGAGAATCCAACGATTGGCTGTCCACGCGAATGCCCATCGAAGAGATTTCGAAAGCGCATCCTAATACGTCGTTCCAAAACACAATGTCACCGTTCAACGACCAGTCGTCATAATCGGGAGCGCGCCCGTCATGTTTAACGCCTGATTTTAAAACATCGCCGATTTGCATTATGAACGCCGTTTTATGCTCCTTTAAAAAAACATTCTCTCTCTCTTTGGGAGACATCTGCGGATACATATCTTCAAGCTGCTGCGTTGTTATAAAAGTAACATCCCGCGACAAATCGAAAGTTAAAACAGGATACGCGCGTTTTATTTCGCAGGCAGTATCGTAAATCGCGCTAACTATCGCGTTAACGGTTTTTTTAAGCGTTTCTTCGTTACGCGATTCTTTTTCGATAATTATTTCCCAGTCCCACTGGTCAACATAAATTGAATGAAGGTTATCCATTTCTTCATCGCGTCTTATCGCGTTCATGTCGGCGTAAATTCCCTCTCCCGCCGGAAAACCGTAATTAAAAAGCGCCATGCGTTTCCACTTCGCAAGCGAATGAACAATCGCGGCGTTTGTTCCCGTTTCTTTAATGTCAAACTGAACAGCGCGTTCAACGCCGTTAAGATCATCATTCAAACCGCTTTGAGGCTCGACAAAAAGCGGCGCGGAAACGCGCTTTAAATTAAGCGCTTTTGATAAATGATCCTCAAACCGGCGTTTAATCGCGCCGATCGCTTTTTGCGTTTCGTACACAGACAAAACAGACTGATAATTTTTTGGCAATGCCAGCTTACTCATAAATCCTCCATTTTTATACCGGAAAGATAACCGGCGTTTTGTTTAAACATTTTCTTTGTCATTTCTTTAATTTCCCGCAAGCCTAAAACCGCGGAAGTGAGCGGATCAAAGGCGATCGCCTGATACACTTTTTTAGGATCGCCTGACAACGCGCCGTCAACCGCGAGCTCTTCGCAGATTGAACTTGTGTGAATAAGAGCCGCAAGCTGATCGGGGAGTTTTCCAATCTTTACAGGTTCAAACCCGTGAGGAGAAGCAAGCACAGGCACTTCTACGCACGCGCCCTGCGGCAGGTTGTCTATCAGTCCGAAGTTTAAAACATTTCCATTAAATTTAAAAAGGGTTTTATCCCCGAACATCGCGTTAAAAATGTACGCCGCGTATTCATGACCGCGGTTTAAATCGACGTTAGGCTCATTTAACCAGTCTTCTATTTCTTTTTTCCATGTTTCCTTTCTGCCAAGGTAGTCGTTTAAAATGTAGGCGTAAGCGCCGGGATTCCAGCCTGTTCCGGGAAGACAAAATTTTTCGATTAAGTCAGGGCGCTTTCTAAACCACGCATTGTATTCCGAGTTGTGTCCCGATGATTCTGTCGGATAATAATCCAAAAGCAGAAACATTTCGTTACGCACAATTTCCTCGTTGTAGATTTTAGGATTTTTTACGGCTTCTTTTAAAAGGGGATACGCGTCCTTTCCCTTCCATTTATAATCAATATAAAAAGCCTGATGATTAATTCCCGCGCAGGTGTAGGTAATATCCTCGTCCTTCGCGCCGATCCAGCCCGCAAGCATACCCGCGGTCCCTTGAACGCTGTGGCAAAGACCGGAGATTTTTAAATGCGGAAAACGGCTCTGCATGGCGCGGCAAAGCATTGCCATCGGATTTGTATAATTTAAAAACACCGCGCTGGGGCAGTATTTTTCGATGTCTCTGCAAATATCAAGCATTACAGGAATTGTTCTTAACGCGCGGAAAATTCCGGCGGGTCCTCTTGTGTCGCCGACATTTATATCAACGCCGAATTCTTTTGGTATTTCTATATCGCGGCGCCAGACGTCAACATCGCCGTTTAGAATGGTGCAAAGCGCTCCATCGGCGCCTTCCAGAGCTTCAGCGCGGTTGTTAGTAGAAATTATTTTCGCGCCGTAGTTTCCCGCATCGATAATTTTTTGCACAGCCTTTGTTATATAATCAAGGCGCGCCTGATCAATATCCATAAGCGCGAATGTCGCGTCTTTAAAAGCGTCAAAAGTCAGAATATCCCGAACCAATGTTCTTGTGAACCCGAAACTGCCCGCGCCGATAAATGCGAACTTTGACATCATCATCTCCTATAAAACTATTATACAGGCATATGACGATAACAGTATACAGCGTTTGAAAAATATCAATTGAAAAAAATTAAAAAAAATATATAATAATATATGTATGGAAAATATTGATGAAACGGCTCCCGCTGTCTCGTATGAATTAGGCAGCCGGTTTACATGGTCCAATCCCGATCAGCCCAATCAAAAAGGCTGGGAGCTGGACAAAAATTTACGAGCCAAAATCGCAGACGGCACAATAAGGAACTTTGTCATTTCTCTTGACGCGGAAACTGTCAGAACAGACGGCGGAATGGGAGGCATTGAAGTCAGCGTAAACGCGCAGAACCTTGGGTTTCGCATGGATCACCGCTCATTCCCCTGGAATTGGGACATTATTACACAGACGGGCGGTTATACAAGTTACCACCTCTTATTCAGCGGCGGACACGCTGTTTTGGATTCGGATGTCATTTACTTAAAATACGATATTACAACACACCCCGATTACAACGCTTTTAAAAAAGAAATGTCCGAGGCTGAATGGGGAGAAATTTCAATTCAATACGGAATAGGGATACGCATCCTTCCTTTTATTACCGCGTATTTGCAGGATTAGTAAATTGAGCCATTTTCAAAACTGAAGTTTTGAAAAAGCCTTAATTATCTAACCGGAAGAGTTCACAGGATCAGCGGCGCCGCCGTTTTGAGCGTCCATAATTATATGCAGCAGCTCGCGGTTATTTTTAATTCCCAATTTTCTGTATATCGAATAAGCGTGTTTTTTTACGGCGGAAATAGTAATAAAATATTTATCCCCGATTTCCGCGTATTTAAGCCCGCTGCAAATTGCCAAAGCAATTTCGTTTTCCCTTTTTGATAATGACGATAAGCCCGTTTTGCCAGTAGAGATCGCCCTGTTCAAAAGATACTTTTTGCAGTATACAAATCCCGGCACCTGATACGATAATGTAAGAGCTGCCCACCACAGAGATGATACGTAAGACACTTCAAATAAAAACAACGAGAAGGGAATAAACGCAATCATAAACGCAAGAAAAATAATAACAGTTTTTTTTGTTATGCTCTGCACAACCCGTTTTAATGAATTTTTTTCGTATCTCTTTGAACCAACTAATATAGGCAGTAAAAGTAAAATATAAAATATTATTCTGGAAAGATATAAAAAGAGGTAAATGTCATTTAACATCAGAATATTATCGATAACCGCTTCTATTACTATTAATACAGGTATTAAAATATAATATTTTTTTTTGATGCCGAATAAATAGTATCCGCACAGAGGAACAGTAATGTACAATAATAATATGCCGTTAACAATTACCGGGACAATATTTTTAATATTCAATACAAGCGACAGCATGATTACTACCGCCAGTAAGAAAAAATTTACAAGCACAATTAAATAAAATAATTCGATTTTATGTCTGTGTTTTGAATATATTACGGCGAACAATGCGATATGGACGAGGCACACGCTGTATACAAAAATCCATATTATAAGATTAACAATATTCATTTACCCGATACCAGCTCATGCAATTCCGTTGATGATTCCAATTTGCCTTTCTCGTCAAAATTAACGGATTTTACCATGCCGATTCCTCTCGCGTACCATGTTGCGCCTGTGTTAATAATTTTTGGCGTAATCCATCCTGTCGTTACAGTAGTAGTTTTCTGTGTTATCTTGTAAGTTTCAAATGTTCCCGCGGGAACGGTTATTGTTTCGATGCCGGTGCAGACAATGTCTGTCATCATTACATCTGCGATAACATCGCCGATAATCGGAATCTTAATTGTCATTTTCATCCATGAATCATTAAATTTACTTCCAACCCCTACATTGGGCGGAATAAAAAGTTTGTCGCCTACAATGTGGTAATTCATGTTTTTTGCCGCAAAAAAAGCGTCCATTGTGTTTTTAATTTCCAGCTCAAGAACGCCGCCGGTTATTTTAATGCTGTAGCTGCGTTCGCCGCTTTTATCTATAGGCTTTCGATTCTTGTCCAGAACCAGAATGGTATAATCGACTGTCATGTCATTGCCAGCGCCTCTTACATTCTTTACCGTCATAAAGCTGTAACCTTCTACCTTTCCGCCGGAATTAAGGCTTGCGACGAGCTGCGTTGATCCAACCTTTGTCGGAAAAAAGACATCGTTCGAAAAAACGGCGGCTGCAATGAACAGGAACAAGAATAAAATAAAAGAGGTCCTTTTCATAAATACTTCCTTACTGTTTTCTGTCATTCTCCCGATGAAGAAAAGCGGTTTCTTACAGAAAACGCTTTTTCTTCATCAGGAACAGCGTCAGCCCACTTCAGCGAAAGTGGTGATTGCCTGAGCCCAGCGGACATACTTTAGATTTGCCAAGTCCCTGATTGTCTTCACATTAAAAGCGTCCTTCAATTTCTGAGCATCGCCTTCGCTTACACCCTGAATAGCCGAAACCGGCGCATCAGCGAGTTCCTTGAAGGATTTACCTTCAAATGCCTTGTCCAAAACCTTGTCGATCTGCATACCTTACCCCTTTTTAGAAAAATATAACCAGAGGACACGCCTCATTGGTTTCACATAACACGCTTTTTTTAAATAAATCTCTCCTTAACACTCTATGATATTTTTACCAGCACGCCGTCCCACGGCTGTAAGCTTCCATCCCATTTTTTATCCAACACGGAAATTTCAGGCGTTCCTGTTAAAAGGCTGGTAAACTTTTTAGGAACTTTAACAACCATCGAAGAAAAATTAAGCGCGACTGTATAAACATTGCCTTCCATCTGGCGCTGATAAATTATAAGGCGATTGTCAGCGTAAACGGGAATAAACTCTCCGTGAACAAGGCAATTATTCTGTTTGCGAAAAGCGATCAATTTTTTATAAAAATTTAAAACCGATTCGGGATCTTTTTTCTGCGCGGCGTAGTTTATCTGTTTGTAATTGCCGTTAATGCCGAGCCACGGAGTGCCTTTGGTAAAACCCGCGTTTTCGCTGTCGTCCCACTGAACAGGAGTGCGGGCATTGTCGCGGGAACTTATCTTGATCCACTTCCAGCGTAAAGATTTTGGTATGCAGAATTTTCCCATCAGTTTGTACATGCTGCGGCTTTCAACGTCATTTAACTGATCCATGCTTGTAAAATCAAAATTGGTCATGCCGATTTCCTGCCCTTGATACACAAACGGCGTGCCGCGAAGCGTCATCTGAAACAGGGCAATCATCTTTGCGCTTCGTTCAAGATATTTTTTATCTTTTTCCGCGGCGCCGAAGTGCGACACAATTCTGGACTGGTCGTGATTTTCAAGGTAAAGCGCGCACCAGTCAAGACCATGCTGCCACTTTGCCATCACATCAAGCAGCTTGCAGGCGCGGAATTTTTTTGGGATATAACGCGAAATGCGCCGGTCGATCTCCAGATGATCAAAAAAGAAAAGCATATTTAATTCTTTGCGCCTTTCGTCGCATAAAAGTTTAGCGTCTTCAAGTCCGACAAAAACAGTTTCACCTACCGTAAAGCAGTCATATTTATCAAGCACATCGCGCCTGAGTTCTTTAAGCACCTCGTGATTTCCTTCCTGCGACTTGTAATGTTCCAGTCCTTGAACCGCTGCGCTCTTTTTCCCGTCTTCAAGGCTTGTCTTGTAAATAATATTTATTACATCACAGCGGAAACCTCCGGCTCCTTTATCCAGCCAGAAGCGCAGAATATTTTTTACTTCCTCGATTACTTTCGGGTTCTTGTAATTTAAATCCGGCTGCTTTTTATCAAATAAATGAAGATAATATTCGCCGCTCTCGGAATCGTATTCCCATGTGCCGCCCATGAAAAAACCGGTCCAGTTATTCGGCGGCAAATTGCGCCCGCGTTTATCTTTTTTGCCGGGACGCCAGATATAATAATCCCTGTAGGGACTTTTCGGATCTCTGCTTTTTTTAAACCACTCATGCTCATCGGATGTATGGTTGATAACAAGGTCCATTATTATCCTGATATCACGCTTTTTCGCCTCAGCGAAAAGTTTTTCCATATCCGCCATATTGCCGAATTTGGGATTAATATCGTAATAGTCGCTTATATCGTATCCGTTATCAGCGTCGGGGGATTTATACACAGGCGAAAGCCAGATGATGCCGGCGCCGAGAGCTTTTATTTCGTCCAGACGGGAAATAATGCCGGGAATGTCGCCTATGCCGTCGTTATTAGAATCCTGGAAACTTCTAGGGTAAATCTGATAAACAACATTGTTCTTCCACCACATACCGCAATCCTTGTTTGATAATTTTGATGACAATTCAGGCTTATCATAATATAATATATTAATATGCAGAAAAATTCTATACGCAACCGCGTAACTTTTGGTCTGGGTACTGTCGGCAGGGACATGGTTTACGCCATAGTTTCCATGTTTTTAATTTTTTACCTTACAGATGTCATAAATCTGTCTACAAGAACGATGTGGTGGATAGCGGCAATAATCCTCGCTGCCCGCATTTTTGACGCCCTGACAGATCCCCTGATGGGCTTTATCGTAGACAATACAAACACCCGCTGGGGGAAGTTTAAGCCCTGGCTGACAATCGGAGCGATTTCCTCTCCGATATTTACGATTCTCCTCTTTACAGACCTTAACCTTCAGGGAACCGCTTACATCGCGGCTTTCGCGGTAATTTATTTCATGTGGGGAATCAGCTACACAACCCATGATATCTCCTTCTGGTCGATGCTTCCGGCGCTGACTGTCGATCAAAAAGAGAGGGAAAAAATCGGATCGCTTGCGCGTATCTGCGCGAACGCCGGTTTGTTTTTTGTCGTTGTCGGCATTGTGCCTATAACAGGTATGCTGGGAGAAAAGTTCGGCTCCATTCAAAGCGGTTACTTTGTCTTTTCTATTTTCATTTCTGTTTTTATGGCGATGTGTCTTTGCATTACAATTTTCGGCGTTAAAGAAACGGGAATTGTCGTTCAGAAAAAGCAGAGCACTCCAATCCGCGAATTATTGCGCATTATCATTCAGAACGATCAATTATTCTTTACCGCAATTTCACTTTCGCTTTTTATGATTGGTTATATTACAACGACAAGTTTCGGTTTGTATTACTTTAAATACGCGTACGGCGATGAGGGAATGTTTTCTATCTTCTCATTAATTTTAGGCGTATCGCAGTTAACAGGTCTTGCGCTTTTTCCTCTGTTCAGCAAAAAGTTCGATCGTAAAACGCTTTATACCGCCGCCGTTATTTCGATGGTAGCGGGATACATCATATTCTTTTTCGCACCCGTTACCACGATGTTATTCATCGGTATCGCGGGCGTTTTAATTTTCTTCGGACAGGCTTTCATCCAGCTTTTAATGACGATGTTCATCGCTGACACCGTTGATTACGGTCACTGGAAATTAAAAAAACGCAACGACAGCATAACCTTCTCGCTTCAGCCGCTGATTTACAAACTCGGCGGAGCGATCGGCACAGGAGTTGTTTCCGCAATCATAATTGTTTCCGGCATTAAAGACGCAGGCTCCGCCGCGGATGTAACACAGCAGGGGCTTTTAATGATGAAGATTGCAATGTTCATATTCCCCATGTTGTGTTTCGTGGCAAGTTATATCGTCTACAGGATGAAGTTTAAAATTGACGAAAAGTTTTACGCGCAAATACTTTCGGATTTAAGAGAGCGCGGAGAGCTGGCAAAAGAAGAAACATAAGATTTTAAGATGATGTCTTAGAAGAACGTTAAGACATCATACTTTGTGATTGTTCCTGTTCAACCGATCTTTCTCTTTTGGCGCTTTTAATTATCAGCCATGCGCCGAGCGCCGTTAGCGCGATACCTGATAATGTAAACCACCACGGTTGAAACTCCGACGTTTCAAAGTTGACGTTAAAACCTTCCATCGGAATAAAATCATCGAACCTTAAAACAAGCGTATACAGGGTGTTATTAAAGAAATGCATAAATACACACAGTATGATAGATTTTGTTTCTATACAGATCCACGCAAGAACAATCCCGAAAAGAAAACCGGTAAAAAACTGCCAGGGATTCAAATGGATAAAACCAAAAAGGAGAGCGCTTACAATAATAGCTTTTCTTTTTGAATAATTGGCGGCAAACCCGTCAAGAATAAGCCCTCTAAAAAGAAATTCTTCCATAAAAGCAGGCGCAATTCCGATAGAGATAACCGCAACGACAATTGTTTGCTCAGCCATCATTGAGGCGAATAAGTCTCTAAAAATTTCAGGCATTGGAAGAATAAAATTAAAAAGATTATCCAGTTCTGAAATTACAATAACAAGACCGACAGATAAAACAACCGCAGAAACCCAAAGATCGGCGGACACATTTTTAAATTTAAAAACTTCGTTAAAACTTTTATTTGTTTTCTTAAATCCAATCCAAATAACAATTCCAAAAGAAAATAAATAAATTAGAATTTCGATTATGCCTAAAATGACGGAGTCAGACGATAGAGAAACAAAAACCAAATATACGCCGAAAATAATGCCAAGTCCAAGCTGAACGCCTAAAAATAAAAGACACAGCAAAACCGCGTTTTTTATAGTTGGATAATTCTTTTTTACAGATATTTCCGCAGGCGTTGATTCTGCTGATTCTGCCACAGGAGTTTCTTCAATTTGCGCTTCTTCATGATCGTCAGACATCTGCGTTTAGCCTCTCGTATCAAACATTATTATACATTAAGTTCGGAAAACTTTTTAATAAATTTTCGCTCTTTTTCATTTTTATCATGTAACGGATACCAAACCTGCGCAAAAAACGGATCAACTTTTGCACGTTCATGATAGTTCCAGCTTTCGCGCTCGCACACAGGACACCAATGACCGCCTTCCAGCACAAGCCGCGGGCTTGCGTCAAACTCATGTCCAAAAGCGCAGCGGAATTTTAATTTTTCTGTCCAGCTGCCCGTTGTCATGCTTTCTGACAAACATTCTCCGCCGCGGAAAACAGCCGCTTCTTTTACATCTTTCAGATTTAATTCCGCTTCCGGTTTGCTTTCATCGTACCCATGATTGATATGCGCAGCTTTATTGTAATCAGAAAAAGGAATAAATTTATCCATCGGCGCAATCGCCTTATACGCTTCTTTTGAGCCCCAAAAAACAGCGATATGATCTTCCATGTTTTCTTCGATAAAACGCATTGTCCCGTTTTCTGTTTTTGTCAATTTATGGAAACGTTTTTTAATTATGCCGCCCATCATTTTTTGTCCGCCCGGCAGCTTTGTAATTATTCTTGCCATCACGGCAATACCGCCGAGTTTTTTTAAATACGCTTCATAAAAATATTCCATGCCGTCGTTTCGGAAACAAAGAATATCGTTTAATTTATCGGAATCCAGATAATACTGACCGTGGAAATTGAGAGTCGCGCTCCAGTTTGAATCCATCACGTATGAAAGATTTGTAATGCCGATCTCTGCAAAAAGTTTTTTATATAAATTGTACGCGCTAATCCTGCAGCTCTCTCCCCCTCCGATATTAAAAATATGTCCCCAAAAATTATTACCCAAAATCCCCTGACGCTCTTTGCGGCAAAGATTTCTAAGCATTACCGCGGAATCGCGATCGGACGCGTATTCTAAAACATTATCAAGCCCCTGATGAAACATAATCGCGTCTTCGATATCCGCCATAACAGGTCCGATAATTCCCGTCTGACGCAGGCTGACCCACTGAAGCCCCGATTCTATCAAATATCTTTCCGCCGCCGTTTTGCTCACAGCATAGTAATCAAAAACCGCAGGCTTAACCGGATCTCCGACGCGCCCCCAATGAATCGGCGGCATACGCTCGCCTGTTTCCGCGACAGTACCGATAAACACAACGCGAGTTTTATCAACCTGATTCAATTCTTTAACAGCTCTGACAATATTTACCGTTGAGCTAACATTTATCCTCATCGTAAGCTCAGGCTGATAATCCGCCTTAGGAGACACAAGTCCGCCCAGATGAAGCACAATATCCGCATTCTGCGCGCAAGTTTTCACATCACTATAGTTAGTCAAATCCCCCCACACGATTGTCAAACATGAGACACCGGAAAACGGTTTTAATTTTTTTTTATTTTCTTTAGACGGACGCGCAAGTATAACAAGTTCAATTTCATCCTTATCTTCCAGCAGAGCTTTCAAACATGGAAAGCCCATTGCGCCTGTGACGCCGCTTAAGAATATTCGCTGCTTTGGCATTGTTTCCTCCCGTGTCAATGAATAATACAGAGTCATGCGATTTAAAACAAGAGCGGCATTTTCACACATATTTTTCCTAATCCCCCTCAATAATTAATCCCAAAAACTGAACGCACGCAAATTTGCTGTTAAAAAACCTCCCTTTAAAACTAACTTCCGTATGGGAGGAAAAAATTCTGAGGAGGAATGAATTATGTTGAAAAAATTGATTGTGATCATGGCTGTTTTAGCACTGGTCGCAGGTACAGCTTTTGCGCAGCCAAGCATGGGCGGACAATTGATGATAGGTGCCAACTTACTTGAAGGTAACAATGCGGAAGATTCAGACATCACTATGGGAGGCATTGGTTTCCATGAAGCAAAGTTGAACGCGGTTTTTGGCGACAGCAAGGGCGGCGGTAAATTTGTTATGGTGACAAGCAATCCGAATGGTACAGCCTACAATCATGGCATCGGAAGTCAAGTAGACGGCAAAGCGATAAACCTGCAGACTTGGGGCTTCCTTTATTGGAGACCGGTTGCACAGTTCAGAATGCAGATTGGAGTTAATGCTGACGGTGATTTCGGCGCGGCGCAAATTTCAGGCTGGGGATTCACAGGTGAAGCAAAGAACTCTGTAGCTGCAATGAATGAATATGAGGAATGGGAAAAAGTATGGTGGCCCTTGTGGGTATGGCAGAGCGGAGGAAGGCAAGGTAACGCTTTCTATCCCGGCACAGGCGATTTAGCGAATGTAAACTTCCAATTCTTTCCCGTAGATGGATTAATTGCAACTCTTGTTATTCCAATTAACGGCGGTCAGGAACTTGATCTTCAAACCCAAATTTCAGACTTCCAATTTAACGCTAGATATACCATCGAAGAAGCCGGCATTTTAAATGTGTCATTTATAGGCAGAGGCGGTCTTGGAAAAGATATGGATAAAGCGGCAAGCGCCGGTGATATTTATGCTTCATTCTTTTTGAATGCGATTCAGGGCATGGGCGCAGAACTTGGTCTAACCTACAACATTCCGTATAAAGACGCTAGTGATGTTGAGCACGGCGGTTACATGGGCGTTGGCGCCGGTTTCAGACTTGACAACGGCGGACCTTTCACATTTAAGTTACGTGCAAACGCTACATTGGGCGGAAAAGTCGCTGACAAAGACAGAACAACGCTTATTTATGCAAATATTCTTCCTTGTTACAAAATCAACAACAACGTTTGGGCATTCTTCTATGCCGGTGTAGGCGTGGAAACCGCATGGGCTGATTATGACGGCTCAAGAATCGGCTGGTTCGTGAACCCCTATATCTGGGTACGCGCTGCTGAAGGTTTGAGATTCTGGACAGGTTTACAAGTTTATCAGGACGGCAGAAGAGATGGACAATTCGGAGAATCAGCTGATTCCCCGCTCAGTTGGAGAGTACCGTTTGGATTCAATTTCTACTTCTAATTGAATGTAGGAAAAAAATTCTTCCGTATGGAAGAAAAATAAATTAAGAGGAGACAGATTATGTTCAAAAAGAATTTATGGATTGCAGCGCTTATTGCGGCGTTGGCGATGGTATTCGTTGGAATCGGCTGCGATGGAGGCGGTGAGAGCAAGAGCGATGATCGTCCATTGGCGAAAGCAGCTCTGGAAATCACAGATGCAGACGCTATCGGCGCTCTCTTGAGCGCAGTTAATCTCTACAATGCTAATACGTATGCTCCAGGGGATCCTATTTCTACAGACAAAAACGTAGCGCATTTTAACCAAGGGGCAAGTGACAGCGTTGATAACATTGGTTTTAAGATCGATTTCCCGCAGGAAGCAAAAGACGCACGCTTTCAAACAATGACAATTGAATTTGAAGTTTCCGAATTAACAACGCTTGATGCAGGTAAATATGCAAAAATAGGGTTTAAATCAAAAGCATTTCCTGAAGCAAAAGATGACATGATACCTTATAATTTGTATGAAGTATGGTTTGGAACACCTGCCGCCGTTACAAAAGTGGGCGACAAGGGAACAATTGTAATTCCTGTAAACAAACCTAACAAAGCTCCGATGGATGCCGTATGGTTTACCCATAACAAATATGAAGGCGGCGATGAGTGGAAAGGTAAATGGGGCTCAGACCCTGCTATCAATTACAAACTTAAAATTAACAAAATCTTATTTAGCGTTACTGAATTAGGACCCTGCTGCACCGATTGCAATAGAGATACATGTGATGATTGCAAAGCCGGCACTTGCAAGGACGAATGCGGAACAGGCTGCTGCTTGCCTCCATTCACACTTGAAGAATTAAAGGCGTTAACCGGAATTGATGCGACAATTGGCGGAGAAACAGGCGGAACATGGGATGCGGCAAACAAAGTTGCTAAATTTGAAATCACCAGAAAGCCTGATGCTGATCCTAGTAATTTAGGCAATCAATCAACGCTCGTACCCGAGTTATCGTTTACATGGGCGCAAGCGGGTGTCCCTTGGGATACGCTCGGTAAAGGCAATCGCATAGAAGTAAAATACGCTGTTCTTATTGATACTCCAAAAGGTAATTTAACTCTTAAAAATAATAGTGGTAACGATTTAGGTTATTCTCCGCAGATGGAGTTCAGTGTCCGTTCAGCTTCATTCTCCGCAGGGACAAAAGAGAAAATTGGAGCGGCTGCCACAGGATTAAAAGTCGTACACAATAACTGGCAGTTCCATGATTTACCTGTATATTATATAAAGGTTCTTAGCGTAGATGTTCTTGCCTGTACTAACTGCGAAAAAGATATCTGCGTATGTCTACCATGTAATTGTTTCTGCGCTGGTTGTGTAACAGCCGGTAATTGCGGTACTCTTGGTTCTACTTGTACGGCCGGATGCAAATGTGACTGTCACTATTGGGATGGCGCGGGTGTAACAACTCCTATGACTATTGCATTAGATGTACCAGCTGCCACTGTTTTAGTTCAATTTCCCACTAATGGCAATGATGCAACTCAGAGAGCGGCTATAGCAAAAGCTGGAGCGAATGTAACATTTACTTATACATCAACTTTAACAACTGGCTTTGTTGCTCTTACCGAAGATCAGGTTAAAAAAGTACAAGACACCTATAAATATGGCGGAAAGGTTATAGTAAATATAACCGGATCATTTACAGGCACAGGAGCGAATTTCCGCTCTGTCTTGGGTGACGTAACAAAAACTAGCGGATGGAATGCTTCGGGTTATATTGGCGGCGGTACCAATAAAGGTTCTGAAATATTTGGTTGGACTACTCCGCTTGATGGTAATAATGCTGACTTAAAACATGTACTTATCCAGTGCCAGACAATGGGATCGGATGCGACTGTTATTACAATTACCGGTATAACAATTACTCCAGTTTCTCCGTAATGTAAATTATCTAAAATATTAGATTTATTTAATAAGCCGCTCCAAAATGGGGCGGCTTTTTTTACAAAATAACCGTCAATACTACCGTTTCTACCACCAGTAGAAAAACATAGTAAATTACAAACTATTGAATAGTAAAAAAAAATATGATAAAGTTACATTATGGCTACAATTTCAATGTTTTTCGGAATATTAATAAGGATGTATTTGGGAAAAAAAGATCATAATCCTCCTCATATACATACTTATTATCAAAACAAAAAAGCTACATTTGATATAAAAACTGGTGATAGAATTGATGGAAGATTGCCGCAAGATAAAGAAAAACTGGTTTCTGCTTGGATAATTTTGCATAAAGAAGAATTGTTAGCTAATTGGGATTTAGCCCAAAACGGAGAACTTCCTTTTAAAATTGACCCATTAAGGTAGGGAGGATAAAAAATGTATTTATCTGTAAAAAAGGTGAAACCACTATCCAATTATAAGCTAGAACTTACATTTGAAAATAAAGAAATACGAGTATTTGATGTAAAACCGTATTTAGATACCGGATTATTTACAACATTAAAAGATGAAAAAATATTTAATACAGTAAAAGTGTCATATGATACAATAGAATGGTCAAATGGAGTCGATTTGGATCCTGAAATATTATATGAAAAAAGCAAAGTACGAATAAAAGAAAAAATATAAAAGAGCAAAAGCCGCGAAAAGATGCTGCAGAAAGAGTTCTCAGACACTCACCAAGCCAGTTTTAGTCCGTCTTTTTTATATTGTTCGAATGAGTCGTCTTTGCTAATCAATGTCATTTCGCCGCTTATTGCAAGCCAAATTAACATTCTGTCGAAAGGATCTTTGTGATTTTCTTTTAGCGGTAATTTGTGATATGTAATGGTTTCGTTTTCTTTTAAATCAAGTATTGTAAAATCCATGTCCTTCGCGTATTGCGGAAAATTTATTATGTCAATATTTTCAAACGCGTATTTTTTTATTCTGGTTTTTAAAGAGATTTCCCAAAAAGAAACTGTGCTAACGCAAATCTCATTATTTTTATCTGAAATAATTTTTTTACTGTTCGCGCTCAGGTTTTTGGTATTTAACGCTGCCCAGATGAATGTGTGAGTATCCAAGAGATATATCATAGACCCAAAAACTCTTCTTCGGTTATTTTACCGTTTCCGTTTATCTTAAATTTTGCTTTACCGTCAAGTATGCCAAGTTTACGAGGATTATCCATATATTGAATTGGAACTATCATGGCAACAGGTTTTTTTGACTTCCCGTACAACACCTTATAATTCTCGCCTTTTCTTACCTTCACCAAAATATCCGAAAAATTATTCTTTATTTCCGCAACCGTCAACGCTTTCATATTTTTATTATAATTTTTTTCTTGACAAGTTGTCAAGTATTATTTTTTTTTGTAAAAATAGCAATTGTCCTTAATAAAAAAAACCGGACCCTCTTGCGGAAATCCGGTTTTCGTTAATTGGTAACTGTGAATGTCGAATAATAGACATTCTTCAGTTTGGTTAGTTTATCATTTAAGTTTGAATGTTACTGATTTAATTTCAAAATCTCCAGCAACAGCACCTGTGTTCTCAATAGCAAATTGAGTTATTGCTTTATCATCGAACGCAGCAGCTGAAAGATCTATTGATACTGTTGTTTCAGCGCCACCAGTAATACTCACCCAATCACCAACCTGACTACCGCTGATAAATAAACCAAAGCGGCCGTTTTGAGGAGGAACAATAACTAACTCAGCTTCACTGTAGAGCGCGTTGTAGATTGAAGTTCCGATATTGATTCCGGCTCTTTGATAACTTGGATTAATAGTTATAACTCCAGGCGATACATAAGTGTTACCATAACCAAAAGCAACACTTGTAATAGCCGATCCTAATATTTTAACTTCTTGCGCCGCTGTAACATCAACTTCAAATGTTTTTACAAAATTTGTAGAAGCAGTTAAACCGTTTGTTACGGTTCCTGTTAATGTTACTTTTCCTGCCGCAGTTGGTTTAAATTTACCGGAGGTAACCCCTGTGCCTGTCCATGTAATATCTCTATTTGTAGCGTATGAAGGCCATGCTTTCGCAGGTAATTCAAGTTCAAGATTTACATAATTTGACGCAGGCGCGCGTGTTATAGATGTAACGGGTATAAAGCAGCTACCGGCATGTGTCGGCATGGTACCATCGCAGAATTCACAAGTTACTTTCTTTTCGATGTACACAGCATGAATTTGAATCTTTACAGGGACAACACCCTTACTTTCAATAATGAATCTGTTAAATTCACCGATGTCAGCAATAGGTATTCTAACTTGATTTACGTCAGCGACATTTTTATCATCTACTTTTACAGGATTTAAATCAGTTGTACCCTCATAACCGCCATGGAAATCACCAGCCAGTGTTCTTAAGAGCGCGCTGCCATCTTTTCCGAATGAGAAACGCATACCATCATTGTTCGCTGGCGTATCATCTCTGGCTGTGACAGTATAAGCGATTGTTACTGCATCGTAAATAAAATCTGTAGATGAAAGTGTTTGACCTATATCAAATCGTATGCCATTCCAAGAAGCGCTAAGAGTCCATGTTCCTGCGTCATATGCTGCGTTTGTATTTGCAGCTGCAAGTTCCGAAAAATCAGTTAAGAATACCCCGTTAGGATCGCCAACTACGATATCAAAGTCTTTTGTAAAATCTTGAGTAGCAGATAAGCCCTTGGCAACTGTCGCTTTAACTTTAATTGTACCTTTCGCTGTTATTCCCTTTAATACGTTTCCTGTAAGGGCAGCGTTTGTAGCGCCTTTATCTGTCAATGACCATGTAACATCTCTGCTCGTTGCTGTAGCAGGAGCTGCTCTTTCAGGTAATGTAATGATTAAACCAGGAACTGATTTTTCCGGGACTTCATTGATTCCGGTTACAGGTACATAAGCGTTAGGATCAACAGCTCCGCCGTTGGTGAAGGTTACTTTTGTTATTTTCAGCTTGAAATTCTGATTACCTTTCAGCTTTGGTACGATAGTTGCATCTTCCCACGTGGTTGGAGGAGTTTTTCCAGTATGCCAGTATTCAGAATAAGGATTAAATTGCGCATAAATGCCATCTCCAAATAAACTTACAAGGAATTTATCTGTTACAGGAGTATCCCCTTCCATTTCCATTGTTATCCCTGTGTCACCCACTTTATCTCCAACGTTAATTTCTGAGTTTCTTGAATATGCTGGTTTTGAATTTGCACCGAAACCTGCAAGGTCATCCATAGATGTACTCTTCTTTACTGTGAAAGCTACAGCGCTATTATTATCAATCTCTGTAATTTCTACTTCAAGTCTTACATATTTATACTCAAATCCTTCCTTTGGAAACACGAATCCAAAACCTGCTGAACCAAGATTGGCGCCATCAGCTATTGATGTAGAAGCAAGTGTATACACATTACCTGCCGCCGATCCGCCTGGGGTGCTTCCGATTGAGATGACAGTAATATCAGCGCCTTCAATCACATGATCTGGTTTATTCGGATCATATTCAATTTTATTTTCTTTGCCGCCGTTATCGCAGCCTGCGAAGATCATTGCTAACGCCGCTATAAGCGCAACAATCCATAGATTCTTCTTAAACATAATTCTTTCTCCTCTTAATTTATTAATCTTCTATACAGAAGATTGATTTCTTCTATCTCTAAATTAGAAATAGAAATTAAATCCAAATGGCACTCTCCAATTAATAAGAACGGGATCAACAGTTGGGTCGTTAACGTTAGTTTGATAAAGCTGGATACCAGTCCAGAATCTTAAGCCTTCAGCCGCGCGAACCCAGATATAAGGATTGGCAAACCAGCCGATTCGCATATACTCGTCGTTTATTCCTAATGCCGGCATCGTTTCTAGGCACATACCTGCATAAAAGAAAGCCCAAACATTGTTGTTGATTTTGTAACAGGGAAGAATGTTTGCATAAATTAATGTGGATCGGTCTACGTCATTTGTTTTTCCGCCTAATGTTGCATTTGCACGTATTTTGAATGTAAAGGGTCCTCCCTTATCAATGTTGAAACCGGCGCCAACACCCATGTAGCCGCCATTCTCCTGATCCGATGCGTTTTTCCATGGAATATTAAATGTTAAACCAAGCTCTGCACCCATACCTTCAAGCGCTGATAAATAGAATGAAGCATAAATATCACCGGCGCTTGCTGTTGTATCAGCGTCTTTTGCAAGTCCGCCTCTGCCTATAAATGCTAAGCTCGCTAATCCTACCCCTTCAAAATCGTATTTAATATTAAAATGGAAATCTGAAATCTGATCCTGAACAGGAAGTTCTTCACCTCCGTTAATTGGAAGAACCAGAGTTGTAGTCAATCCTTCCGCAGGAAAGAATTGGAAGTTTACATTAGGCACATCGCCTGTGCCAGGATAAAAAGCGTTACCTTCCCTTCCTCCGCTCTGCCATACCCATAAAGGCCACCATGTATTGCCTGCTGCAAAATTTTCATAGTCATTCATTGCGGCAACAGAGTTCTTCGCTTCACCTGTGAACCCCCAGCCGGAAATCCTCGCCACACCGAAATCACCGTCAGCATTAACGCCAACCTGCATTCTGAACTGCGCAACCGGTCTCCAATAAAGGAAGCCCCAAGTCTGAAGAGCACCGCCTTTCCCACCTGTTCCATTAGTTCCAATACTATGCGCGTAAGCGGTACCATTCGGGTTACTGGCTACAAAAACAAGTTTGCCGCCTCCTTTACTGTCGCCAAATGTTGCGAATATTTTTGCTTCATGAAATCCAATCCCACCCATCGTAACATCCGAATCTTCTCCGTTATCTCCTTCGAGCAAGTTTGTCCCAATCATAAGCTGTCCGCCCATGTTAGGCTGCGCAAAAGCTGTACCTGCGACCAGTGCTAAAACAGCCATGATCACAATCAATTTTTTCAACATAATTCATTCCTCCTCAGAATTTTTTCCTCCCATACGGAAGTTAGTTTTAAAGGGA
>Ga0209755_10002754_pt1 | contig 23346 bp, 20 predicted proteins | sample TergutCo191P1_FD_187301 | JGI IMG/M metagenome (GOLD analysis project Ga0209755, IMG submission 187301) | Cornitermes sp. P1 segment gut microbial communities from Petit-Saut dam, French Guiana - Co191P1 (SPAdes) (version 2) | ecosystem: Host-associated > Arthropoda: Insects > Digestive system... | reverse complement strand
ATTGCAAAAATGTGGCGGAAGAAAAACCCACAAAGGCGCTTTAGCGCCGACTGGGTTTTTCTGGAGCCCGAGCCGCCCGCAGGGCGGCGAAGCTTTTATTGTTTGTTGAGTTTGCAGAAAAACTATTTTCCACTCAAAATCATACTAAATATTTGCCAAAAACCCAATAAAAACACAGGAAATGATGCGTTTTTTAACTGCTTTTTTCAGCAAAATTACTTTTTCTGCAAACTCGTTATATGCCGTTTTTCACCTTATTAAATTTTTTAATTGAATAATTCAAAAAATTTTGAAATTGTATTATAATTGTCTCTAATAATTAATAAAGTGTTATCTATTTTTTGTGGTATATTATTTATTTGATATGAGATATGTTCTCCAGTTACGCACCATCTTGCAAAATGTTCACAATTATTTGTAAATAAATTATATCCTTTTTCTCCTATCCTTGACATCGCTCTTTGAATAATTTCATATTCTGTAAACATTATATTAATATTTGGTTCTATTTGTAATGCTCTTCCATTTAGAAATTTGTCTAATGTTGTTTCATGAATTATTCCATTTTCAGCACTTATCTCCTGCCCTTCAAGCGGTGCAAAATGTATAACATTTCCATTTCCAATATAAACTCCATAATGCTGATATGTGTTTAATCCTATAAAATAATTATCAACAAATAAAACACTTCCAATATTTAATCTATTATACAAAAAATTAATTGGATCATTTATTATTTCAATTTTATTATTTTGGTTTTCTATCATTTTATCAAGTAATTGTTGTCGCAATTCAGAACTCTTTAATAAACGTTGAGTTTGTAATGACAAAAAATCAAAAGCCAAACCACCTAAAAAACTAAAATTAGATGCTAATTTTACCGCCGTCATAGCTGTACCAACTATAACGTTACTATTAATTCTGAAATCTTGATAATTGAAATTATTTGCATTATCTAATGCTTCGAATATATGTTCAAAATATAGTATTATGTTATTTATAAATGGATTAATGAATATTTCATTCGTGATAATCTCAATAGAATTATTTTGTTTATTATCTATATAAAAATATTCTAGTAAATCAAAATAATTATTATATATTTCATGAATAATATCTATTATTTTTGACATATCATCAATAATTATATCATCAAAACTTGTATTATTATTCATTATTCTGTTGAAATTATTTATATAAAACATTTCCTCTGAAACCTTATCACCAGAAAAAAAACCTATAATATTTGTTATTCTTCTATCTATTGAAGTAAAAGCAGAGTAATACCAATTAATATAATCGTCAATATTATTTGTATATATTTTTGTTTGATAATTAATTCCATCTATAAATATATATTTTATATTATTCAACAAATAGGATGAAATATATGTCATAGAATATTGTAATTGATTTACTGCTTCTAAGCTGTAATTTATACCATCAATATTTATAACAGAAACATCATAATACAATTTTTCTGATAATTCAAATTTTATTTTATCAATAATATTTTTTGTTATTAAACACTGATTTAAAATATATTCATAAATATTTTTATTAAACTCTGAATTATATTCAGAAATATTAATTTCAGAATAATTTAAATAATGATCAATATAATCAATAAATATATTTGTTTTTTGTTCAATAATATTTATTACAATATCATTATAATATTCCATAAATAATTTTAAAACGAATTCGTTGTAATATTGATCATTATATTTAATAACATTTATATATGGTGGAAATATATCATTTAATAAATAATAACTTATATTTTGCATAGGAAATTTAATATTATTCATATACTTATTCATTAAATTATAATATGTTTCATCTATATACATTGTTTTATCATAGAATATATCAAGAAGTCCTTGTATATTCATTACAAGTTGTTCATTTTCTATTTTGCGTATTATTTCTATTAAGTATTTATCATTTCTTGTTAACTTTTCATCAACATTATTATATTGAGGAACATACCATGTAAATTTATTAAAATGTTCTATAAGGTCTCTTGATTGAAATATGTAACCATATTTTGCAAATATTGTATTTCTCAATATTCTCAATTCCTCTTTTGTTAAATATAAAATACCATATTCATTGATTTTATCAAAAGCTGAAATATCGCCATTGTAAATAATGTTTCTTTCTATTCCATAAATATCATTATTATTTTTATTATATATTAAATATTGATTTATAATTATTTTATTTAATTCATCATGAAAAAAAGCATATAATTCATTATAATCTTTTTCTCTTTGATGATTTAAATATTTAATTTTATTTTTATTATACGCAATATTATCTATTATTATAACTGGAAAAATTAAATAAAATATTGTCCATGTTATTATTAATGCGAATATAGCAATACCAACGCTAATTAATATTTTTTTCTTCAAAAATCACTCCTATATATAAATTATTTACATATTCTTGTATTTTTGTCAATACATAAATAATATTTTAGTGAAAAATGGCACATAACAAACAGCAAGTGCTTCGCTCGCTTAAATTCGATATGTGATAATGCAAAGTAATAATCTCCTTGTTCTCTGCGTCGGTTAAGCCGCTTGCTCGGCAATAATAAGAGGGCTGCGGGAGTGCAAAACAATTTTTCCCCTCTGGACTCTTAGCAAATGTTTTTCACCCCCGCAGCCCGCCAGCCAACCGGCGCACAGGCAGGGAGATTTGTACTTTGATATTTCACACACACATAACGATAGGTTAAATATAAAACGCTATATTTTCATTGTCGCAGTTATAATGGAAATAAAACGTTTTATATTCAACCTCTTTATCACGTTTTATGTTGTGACGTAAAGTATAACACTACTTGTATGCAGCAGAGTTGGCAGCAGACATGAAAAAACATCTTGCCGGCGTTCTCCGCCATCGAGACTCGACACTAAAATAAACGTTATTAGATCCGGAATAACTATATCGTTTTTTTTCTATGTTTGAGGCTCGGAGGCGGATTCTTAGGCGTTTTTTCAGGTATGCTGCCGAGCTCTGCTGCATACAAATAGCGTTTTAAATTTATATTACCTCAGCGCTAAATCCGTATTGTCTAATCTCAAACGATGATACTTTATCTCTTTACAATATCCGTATACTCGTTCCGCCCTTGTACGCACTTGTACGCGGGGCGGATAATTCTTCCGCCTGCGATAATCTCTTCCATTCGGTGGGCGCACCAGCCGGCTATTCTGCTGACAGCGAAAATCGGCGTGTTTAGTTCCGCGGGAATGCCGAGCATTTTGTATACAAAGCCGGAGTAAAAATCCACATTGGTGCAGATTTCCTTGTCCGATCCTTTGACTCTTTTAAAGACCGAAGGAACGAGCTGTTCAATCAGGCAGTGAAGATTAAATTCTTTAGTTAAACCTTTTTCTTCGGCAAGCGCTTTTGCTTTGTCGCGTAACAGTTTCGCGCGCGGGTCTGATACGGTGTAGACAGCGTGTCCCTGTCCGTAGATCAGTTTTGAGCCGTCATAAGCTTCGCCCCTTAGAATTTTTTCAAGGTAATCCGAAACTTCTTTTTCGTCTTCCCAGTTTTTCACATTTCGCATAACGTCATCCATCATTTCGATAACTTTCGCGTTCGCTCCGCCGTGTTTAAAGCCTTTAAGAGAGCCAAGTCCCGCCGCGACTGTTGAGAAGGTATCCGTATCGGCGGAAGAAACCACATGAACCGTAAATGAAGAGTTATTGCCGCCGCCGTGTTCCGCGTGAAGCACCAGCGCCAAATCTAAAAGCTGCGCTTCATATTGCGTGTATTTTTGATTCGGTCTGATAAGAGAGAGAAGCGTTTCCGCGCTTGATAAAGACGGTTCGCATTGATGAATTACAAGGCTTTCATGATCAAAATAATGTTTTTTTGACATATAGGAATAAGCGACAATCGTAGGAAAACGGGCAATTAATTCCACGCACTGGCGGAGAATATTTTCCGGCGACGGATTTTCAGGATCTTCGTCATAAGGATATAAAGCCAAAATTGATGACGCGAGTTTATTCATGATGTTTCGCGAAGGCGCCCTCATAATTACATCTTCGGCGAAATTTTTCGGAAGAGCTCTGCAGCTGCCAAGAAGAATATTGAAATCATCAAGCTGTTTTTGATTTGGCAATTGCCCGAAAAGAAGAAGGTAAATAGTTTCTTCAAAACAGAAGCGGCTTGTTTTTTTGCCGAATTCGGCGATGTCTTCAACATCAACGCCTCTGTAATAAAGCTTGCCGGGCACGGCGATTTTTTCTCCTTCACTGACCATGTAGCCGTGTACTTCGCCTACTCTGGTCAGTCCGACAAGTACGCCTGTGCCGTCATCATTCCGCAGTCCGCGTTTAACACTGAATTTTCTGTATAGATCCGCGTCAATATAGTCGTTACCTGCAACTTCATTCAAATGTTCGGTAAAATCCATAACTTTTCCTCTTCATTTTTTTTGAGAATCTTCTTCCCGTATTTCTACACGCCGAATTTTTCCGCTTATTGTTTTGGGAAGTTCGCTTACAAATTCCACAATACGCGGATATTTGTAAGGAGCGGTAGTTTTTTTAACATGATCCTGCAGCTCTTTTTTCAATTCTTCGCAAGCAGAAATATTTTTTGCGAGAACGACTGTCGCTTTTACGACTGTACCCCGCTCTTCGTCAGGAATGCCGGTAATAGCACATTCAAGAACCGCAGGGTGCTCCAATAAAGCGCTTTCAACTTCAAACGGACCGATACGGTAGCCGGAACTTTTAATCACATCATCGTTTCTTCCGACAAACCAGTAATAGCCGTCTTCATCTTTCCATGCGACATCTCCCGTGTAATAAATGTCGTTATGCCAAACACTTGATGTAAGCTCCATGTCGCGGTAATAGCCGCCGAACATTCCGTAAGGTTGTCGTTTATCCGTTCTTACAACGATTTCGCCTTCGCTGCCCATTTTGCATGAAGAGCCGTCTTCACCTAACAAGTCGATGCAGTAACCGGGAGCGGGCTTTCCCATTGAGCCGGGTTTCGGTTCAAGCCACGGCCATGTGCAGAGAGAGACGGTTAACTCTGTCTGCCCGTAACACTCGCGTAATTTGATTCCGGTTCCTTTCAAAAATTGGTCGAAGATTTCAGGATTTAACGGTTCTCCCGCCACGCTGCAATGTTTTAGCGACGATAGATCGTATTTTTTCAAATCTTCCTTTATAAAGAAACGATATATCGTAGGCGGAGCGCAAAAACTTGTAAGTTTGCTTTTACTCATTATTTCCAGCATCGCCTGAGGATCAAAACGATCATAATCATAAATAAAAATACCCGCTTCGCAAAACCATTGACCGTAAATGCAGCCCCACGCGGCTTTTGCCCAGCCTGTATCCGCTACTGTTAGGTGCAATCCGTCTGGAATGACCTGATGCCAATATTTTGCCGTTGCGATGTGTCCGAACGGATACGCGAAATCATGGCGTACCATTTTCGGCATTCCGGTTGTGCCTGAAGTAAAATAAAGCAGCATGATGTCGCTGTTGTTATTCGCTTCTTCCGGTTTTTGAAAAGTCTGTGACGCGCCATCCATTAACAATTTGAAATCATTCCAGGTTAAAAGTGATTTTGGCATTTCAAAAGAGGATTTTGCATCCTTTTCGGCGCCGAAAATTCCCGCAGCTCCGTCAGTAACGCTGCCTGTGAAAGGAGTTGTATCAACCGTCATTTTGGCTTTACTTGCAAAGTATTCGCTTGCCGCTTTTCCGGGATCCTGATCCTTAGGGGTATGGACAGAGCGGACAAACGCCTTATAACGCAGGGATGTATTTCCCAGAGATTCTATGCTTCGCTCCATAATTGCTTCGGCTTCGTCAATACGCTGCATCAGGTTTAGATCGTCAACACAGATGATTGCCTTGATGTCGGCGGCATTGCACCTGTACACAATATCCTTTGTAGTGAGCAGATGAGTAGCGGGGATTGCGATTGCGCCTAACTTATGAAGCGCAAGTATAACAGGCCAGTATTCCCAGCGCCGCTTCAGAATCAGCATGACAGGATCGCCCTTGCCGATTCCGGCTTCACGCAGAACATTGGCTGCTATATTCGAAAGGCTGCTGATTTCAGCGAAAGTAAAAACCGCCTGCGCTCCTTTTTCATCGCGCCATTGTAAAGCGCGATCATTTGGTTTTTCCCTCGCAAGTTCATCAACTACATCAAACGCAAAGTTGAAATTTTCAGGGATATTAACTTTATAATTTTCATAAAAATCTTCATACGAATTAAAATCTAATTTTTGCAGATATTTATCAAGCAATGACATAAAAAAAACTCCTTATCACATAACGATTGCAATAAAACGCGCCGATTTCCCGCCAAGAGCTTTCATTCCGTGAGGCTCACAGGAATCGTAATAAACACAGTCTCCGGGAGCAAGCTCAATATCATGGCCGCTGATCGATATCAGCAGCCGCCCCTCCAATAAATAGTTTAATTCCTGGCCCGGATGGGTATTCAGGCTGATAGGTTTATTTTCTGTTTCCGCGGAAGCTTCAACAATAAACGGTTCCGCTTTTTTTCGGTGAAAATTGTACGCAAGATTCCGGTAACTGTACATTGGACGGCGGCTTACTTCCGGCGCCTCATTTGCCCGCGTTACGCAAAATGTTTTTAATTTGGATGACGCTCCTGTAAATAATTCGGAAAGATCCACTTTAAAACGGGAAGCGATTTCGACAAGCGCACCGACCGGAAAATCTTTTTCTCCCGATTCCCATAAAAGATATTCACTCAGATCAAAGCCAAGTTCCTTCGCAAGAGCTTCCGATGATATTTCCTCAATTTCTCTGAGTACTTTTACGCGCGCGGCAATTTCTTTAACATCTTCCTTCATTTTATTTCTCCTATATAACAGATCATACCGGCCAATCTTTTATCATTGTTGACGGTAATGATTTTTTTTTCAAGTGTTGATAATCAAGTTTTCAGTGTATTATTAAGATTCGCCCCGCTGTATTAACCTGTTCTGATTTTGTTCCAGGTGTTGTCGGCTGTTGTTTTCATCCATGACAAAAGCTGCGCGGGTATCTCATGTCCCATAAAAGACGCGTATTGAAGGCAAGCCTGACGGAAAACCATGTCATATCCGTTGATAGTTTTGCATCCGGCGGCTGCGGCTCTTTTCAAAAACGGAGAAAGAGGAGGCGTATAAATCAAATCCATTACCGCTTCCTTTCCCGTAAAATGATATAGCTCCAAAGGATCATTATTTGATTCTTCATATCCATCCATTCCGACAGAACTTGTTTGAATGATAATATCACTGTATTTTGACATTATTTCAATCCCTTGATTGTCAAGTCCGCCCCAGTGAAATTTATATTTTGATGCGATATTTTTTGCTTTATGCACAGAACGATTTAATATCGCGGCATTTCCGCCCAACCTGTAAATTTCCGCCGCTACCGCGCGCGCGACGCCTCCGGCTCCAATGATACTTAATTTAAGATGCTTCAAATGTTTTTTATTGATAAAAGCCAAAAGCGAATCAGAAAAGCCGCCGCAATCGGTGTTGTCGCCTAACCAGCCTTCTTCGCATCGATACATGGTATTGCATGCTCCGATAGATTGAACCACAGGTGACTGCTTTGACAGAATCGGCAGAACCGTTTCTTTGTATGGTACTGTTACCGATAATCCCTGCACATCAAATTCCTGCGCAAGAAGAAAAAAATCGTTAATGGAATTTACCGGAAACGGAACATAGACAGCATCTGAATTTTCCAATCCGAAAACAGTGTTAAAAAACCACGGGCTTACTGTTGTCTTCAAAGGATTGCCGATAACGCCGTATACCTTGGTTTTTTTTGTTACTTTCCTGAACCTGTACAGCTCCGCGAGTTCTTTTACATCGATCTGTCCCGGAGCGCCCGGTATTTCAGTTTCAGATAACGCGCTGGAATAAGTTAAAAACGATCCGAATTTTTCCGCGAGAATTCGCGTGTAAATTCCGTAATGCCCCATGCAAATAAAAATTTTATCATTGTTTTTACATTCTTTGGAAGCCTGATAAAATTTGTAAACATCTTCTGTATTTTTTACGGCAACCGCCATTTTAATTATTTCATCGCCCGATCTCTGCATCGATTTAATTTTTTCAGAGATGTCATCGGGAACGCCTTGTAAATTATGACATGAACGTATTATTCTCGTGCCGAATGTACGCGCCGCTTCTTCAAGGCTCGGCACGTAAAAATCGTCTTCCAGATCGACATAAGCGAAGTTATATCTGCTGTCGTCATTTGCGTACGCGAGGCCTCTCGCTATTAATCTTACCCGTGCTCCTTCGCCGCCGGAAAAATACCCGCCGTCAACATCCCGTCTGATCGTTAAAATTACAGGCATTCCGGCAAGCTCGGGAAAACTGCGGATGTAAAGCCGGTCGTCAGGATCAAGGCAATCAACACGCAATTCCGCCATATCCGCAAACTTGCGGTATTTATTTAAAATCTCCAGATTCCTCTGAATCGTTTTTCCTGTCAGGCACAAACAAATTTTCGACATATTTACTCCCTGTTTTCTAACTCAATAATCAGATCGGTACAAAAAAATTGAAACAGCGTTTTCATTCTCATTAAAATTAATTCTTAGCATCAAAGGCCAGTTTAAGCCTTCGATAGAAAACAGAACATGGTCTTCCTTATCTTCGGCAGTTTCTCCTAACGTCAGTAATACTTCCGCTTTTTTATCATTGATCGAAACATTGTGCGTTGTAGAAAATTTCACCTGCCAGACACGATCAATATAAATATAAAAATCAATTCCAGTATAACGAAAAACAACATCATCCTGCCAAAGATCAACGCCTCTTGCCGCGGCAACTGACCTCGGAGGTCCGTATTTTTCGATAACCTCATCTATCATCATACCGATGAAGGCATATTGTTCTTCATTACTAAGACCTGTATTCAACGGGCGTTCCTGAGCCCACATAGGAAATGAGAGAAAAAGTATTAGTAGTAAAAATAAAATCTGTTTCATAGGTAAATTATTTAGTTAAGAAAACCTGTTAAAATTTATATCTATTTCTGTTCTTTATTAACCATGTTAAACAATAAATAAATATAACTATATAGGTTATTAATTTGATTAATTCAACTACCATAAACCCTCCTTAAGCCATTTTATTATTGTATCCATATTACCTATTATACCAAGAAAGGTAGCAATTAATCCACCTATTATTAGCATCCTACAGTAATTCCAGAATTTAACCACTAACCACACGAACCATCATACCTTCGGTATGAGCGAACTTGTTATTTGAAATCATTACTTAACCTTCAAAATCCTCGAATTTTGATGAAATTTGATGCTTGAAAATAATATCTAAGCAATGGTTCGACTGATTCGTGTGGTTCGTGGTAAAAGTTTTAAAAATACTGAAAATTCTCCTCTTTTTATGGGTTTTCCCATGGGGCAAACCGCCATGTGTTCCCATTAACCCTAAGTATCCCTTCCTCGGAAATCCAGACATTGATGCCTGAACTTGCAAATACCGGGAACACAGGCGGCTCTCCCTCTTCAAAGAAAAGGGGTTCCGCGAACGGAGAAGCGCCGTACCATGTGCCGGCAGGAACGGGAAAGTGTTTTAATGCGGCTGCTTGTGCGGCAATACGCCGCTTGTCAAAATTGGAAGTGATGGTTTTTTCGGCAACGGAGCGCCAGTTGACAACCCAGGGGTCTTTACGGACAGCTTCGCTTAATGCGTCAGATTGAAAAAGCTCTCTGAATCTCAGCCAATCAAATTTGTCAGGTGTCTTGACTGCTGAAACATTGGGAGTGTTTTTACTGAAAGCAATGCCCAGCTCTTGATAAAACACTGTATCCGAACCGGCTTCCCAGCTTAATCGTAAATGATCGCTGTTTTTTCCTGAGACATCGTAAGGGAAGAGAGCGCCGCAGGGTTTGAAAATTTCCGCTGTCAGATTGTGTTCCGGCCACCACGGCCAGGCGGTTACAGGATTTGCCCATGTAACAGGGATTTCCGCTCTAATCCGTTTTTTCGAAGCGGGGGGAAAGTCCGCCGCCTTTTTTTGCCCGAAAGGGCTGAACCATTCCACATGCCAATGAGGTTCACCAAGGATGGAAACCCAGGCAGCCGGCGTTTCCGGCAGGTCCAGAATGTACCTTGACGGGAAACGTTCTGTGCAGCAAGCCAGCAGAAGAGCCGGAGCAAGCACAATCAGAGATTTGAAAATAAATTGTTTCATGTATATATATGGCGCGCAGATGCGCGGCGCTTGACCGAAAATGAAAAAAAATGAAAAAATTAAGAATTATTTTCAGCGGTTGCTCTTGTAAAACTCGGTTGGTTTTGCAAGAGGCTCTATTTTTAAAAACTCAGATATTTGTCACAACATTCGCTTTAGGAGAAATACCTTCCGCGTCCGGTTCCGTATCGTAATCAACATAGATTATTTTAGCCTCATAATCGAGTTTGGCAAGCACATCCGCGGCGGTGTTTACCGCAATCAGGTACTGCTCCGCAGGACTGAAGGCGCGGCAAGGCGGACATGCGCACCACGTGTTTTCACAGCCTTCGTCGGGCAGAATATGAAAGATCCGCGGAGGCGTTACTTTTTCTAAAACAGAGGAAAACAAAATGTGAGCGCGTTCCATGACAGTTGAAATTGTTTTCGGATTTGTCGGACAAAAATGATGATCGGCTTTTCTGCTGCCTTGATCCATACGAAACATTTCCCTATCCGCTAAAAACAAGCTCTTAGGCATGAAAAGAGACAAATCACGGCCGCCTGCTTCTATATTGATATTATAATTAGTTATTAACTTTATATATTTTTTATTTAGAAATTTGCTCTTAAAATATGTATCATCAAAAGAAAAAACAAGGGTATTGCACCCGTTTTCAAGAGCCAAATAGATCATTTTTTCGCGTTCTCTCGGGCTGGTCTTTACGTTAATAAATAATCTTTTTCTCGTTTGTTTCATATTTTAATTATACAATATTTTTCTATTTTAGACTATAATTTGAGTATGGATTTTGAACCTCAGCCAGGCTTTACAACTCTTAAGCAGTCAGACGAAGATTCCTATTTTGACGCTGCCATTATCGGCTGCGGAGTATCAGGAGCGAATATAGCCCGCCGGCTTTCAAGATATTCGATAAAAACCGTAATTCTTGAAAAAGCCGCCGATGTTTCATTTGGAACCTCCAAGGCGAATTCCGGTATAATTCACGGCGGATTTCATCATAATAAAAAATACTTAAAGGCGCGCCTTGAAATTCAGGGCAGCATGATGTTTGACCGGCTCCGCCGCGAATTAAATTTTCCTTTCCGCAGATGCGGGATAATTGTCGCGGCTCTTCACGAAGATGAAATGAAAGCCGTTGAACATCTTTATCTTCAGGGAGTCGAAAACGACTGTGTAGGGATTGAACTTTGCTCCCGTCAGAGAATCCTTGATCTTGAGCCGAAACTCTCTTACGATGTTGTCGGCGGTCTGTACGTTCCCGGCGGCGGAATCATCGAGCCGTATCGTTTTGTTTTCGCGCTTGTTGAATCAGCGAAAAAAAACGGCGTTGAGCTTCTGACTAATTTTAAAGTGAGCGAAGCTAAATGGGACGGCAGCTTGTGGAACATCCGCGAACATTTTTCCGGCGCTGAAAATAACTCTATATCCGCTAACGCGATTCACCCCTGCCGTGAAATAAAAGCCCGTTATGTGATAAACGCCGCGGGACTTTTCGCTGATGAAGTATCAAAAATTTTCGGAGCGGAAGAATTTAAAATAACACCGAGAAAAGGCGAGTATTTCTTATTGGATCGTTTAACAAAAGCGTTCCCATCCCGCGTAGTTTTTCCGGTTCCGTCATCTGTTTCAAAAGGAATGCTGGTAATCCCGACAGTAGAAGGAACTGTTCTTGTCGGTCCGACAGCGGATGATACCGATGATAAAGAAGATTTTTCAACAACCAGAAAACATCTTGAACAGATAATGACTTCAGGAAAAAAATTAATTCCGTTTCTTAGTCAAAATGATGTTATTGCTTCATTTTCAGGATTGCGTCCGTGTTTAGAAGAAGATTTTTATATTGAGGCGTCAAAAAAAGTCCCTTCCTTTGTACAGGTTGCCGGTATTCAGAGCCCCGGACTTACGGCATCACCCGCAATCGGCGAGTATGTAAAAAACATTTTATTGGAGATGGGATTGCAGCTAACGGAAAAACCGGGCTGGAATCCTTATGTTGAGGATCGTCCGTTTGCAAGAGAATTAAATCTGAATGAACTTGACAGCTTAATCGCCGAAGATTCAGCATGGGGCAATATCGTCTGCCGATGCGAAAATGTAAGCGAAGCGGAAATTATACAGGCTGTTAAACTCGGACACACAACGCTTGACGGAGTTAAGTATTTTACACGCGCTCAAATGGGGCGCTGTCAGGGAGGTTTTTGCACATACAAGATCATCAAAATAATAATGAGAGAAACAGGTCTTTCATGGAATGAAATAACAAAACACGGCGGAGAAAGCCGTTTATTACACAGCAATACGGCAGGCGCGTTATGAGAGAACTCCAATACGACGCGGCAGTAATCGGCGGAGGAGCGGCAGGAATGGCAGCGGCTCTTGAACTTGAAGCGGAAGGTTTCTCCTGCGCGATCATTGAGCGCGAAGACTGCCTCGGCGGAATACTGATGCAGTGCATCCATAACGGTTTTGGTTTGCACGAATTCAAAGAAGAGCTGACAGGTCCCGAATTCGCCGAGCGTTTCATTAATCGCGTAACAAAATCCAAAATCGCCGTATATCTGAATACAACTGTAACAAACTTTTCCTCTGCGGACACTTCCCCCGCTCCCCGCTCCCCGCTCGCTTCTCCCTCCTATAAAGAACTTTATTGTGTTTCACCTAACGGGATAATTAAAATAAAAACGCGCGTACTGTTACTCGCCATGGGCTGCCGAGAACGCAACCGCGGCAATATCCGCATCCCCGGTTCAAGACCGGCAGGCGTATTCACGGCGGGTCTCGCGCAGCGTCTTGTAAACATTGAGGGGTACATCCCCGGCAAAGAAATTGTCGTTATCGGCTCAGGAGACATCGGCTTGATCATGGCGCGCCGAATGAGCTGGGTCGGCTGTAAGGTGAAAGCCGTTGTAGAAATAATGCCCTACCCCGCTGGTCTTACGCGCAATATAGTGCAATGCCTGCGCGATTTTGATATTCCGCTGTATCTGTCATCGCAGACAACAGGCATCTACGGCAATGATCGCGTTGAAGGAATTGAAGTTACTCCGATGGAAAACGGGGTGCTTGCTGACAATAAAAGTTTTCGTATTGACTGCGATACTGTGCTGTTATCGGTTGGTCTTGTCCCGGAGAATGAACTATCGAGAACGGCAGGCGTTAAACTAAACTCCGTTACAAACGGCCCTTTAGTTGATTCATCTTTAATGACAAATATGGACGGGGTTTATGCCTGCGGCAATGTGCTTCATGTTCACGACCTTGTAGATTGGGTTTGCGAAGAAAGCCGCCGTGCCGGTAAATACGCGGCGCTCCGGCTCAGAGGCGAACATCCTTCATTACAGATCCGAACAGGCGCAGGCTCAAATGTACGTTATGTGAACCCATCGCGTATCGCTCCCGACAGGGAAAACACCATTTATCTGCGCTCAATGATTGTAAAAAGCGATGCTGTTCTTGAACTGCGGCTTAACAACGGCGAGAGCCGCTTTAACAAAGTAATACGCAGCAAAAAAGAACGTCATGTTCAGCCGTCAGAAATGATCAGTTTAAAAATAGGACCCAAGGATTTCGAAGGTTCGGAAATTACTCCCGATTCGGTTTTGGAATTTAGTATTAATTAGGAATTATTATGCGAAGTTTAACATGTATTGTCTGCCCGATAGGATGTTCTCTTGATGTTAATGAAAGCGGCGGCATTGAAAACCAAAACGAAGCTGACATCAGCGTTACAGGTAACCGCTGCGCCCGCGGCGTTGTTTACGCGATAGAAGAAATCCGCGCTCCGAAACGTATCGTCACGGCAACAGTATCATCGGCAGATGCGCAGGACAGCAAACAAACAATTTTCAGCAATTCAATCAAACGAATCCCCGTAAAAACTTCATCTCCCTGTCTGCGGGAAAAAATCCCATCTCTTCTGCGCGACATTTACAAAATCAAATTAAATTTACCGGTAAAAGCGGGCGACATTGTAATCGAAAATTGGAATAACGAAGGAATTGATGTTATCGCGACAAGGACAGTTAATATTGAACAGTGAACAGAGAAAAAAATCAGGCGGCTCCTTCTCTGCTCTTCTTCTCTCTCAATAATTTAATGATATGAAAAAGATTAATCCCGATACTATACCCATTAATAATTATTACAGGTATACTTTTTAAAATAATTCCATAAACAAGAAAGCAAACCGATCCGGCTAAATTCAATATACGAAAATAAATTCCGCCTTTGATTGTTATGGATACCGCGATTAGCGCGGAAGCTAAATAACCAACCCATTCATACATGATATTCTCCAATGGCGATTAAAGCACACTCTGCAAAAATTGGCGTGTCCTGTCATTCTCAGGATTGGAAAACAATTTTTCAGGCGGGCTGTCCTCAAGAACCGAGCCTTCGTACATGAACACAACCCTGTTGGCTACTTCCCGCGCGAAACCCATTTCATGACTCACAACCATCATTGTCATACCGGCGGAAGCAAGCTGTTTCATGACAGCTAACACTTCGCCGACAAGCTCCGGATCAAGCGAAGAGGTTGGCTCATCAAAGAGCATTATTTTCGGCTCCATCGCAAGAGCGCGGGCAATCGCCACGCGCTGCTGCTGTCCGCCGGAAAGCTGAGAAGGATACACGTCTTTTTTATCGCTTAAACCAACACGCTCAAGTATCAGCTCTGATCTTTCCTGCGCTTGTGACTGGGACAGTTTACGAACATGAAGCGGAGCAAGCATTACATTTTCAAGAGCGGTTTTATGCGGGAAAAGATTAAACCGCTGGAAAACCATTCCCACTTCAAGAAGAATTTTACTGCGCTCATCATTGCTCATCTTTACGTTATTAATCCCCTTATGGCAGTCAAAAAGGAGATTGTCTTCAATAAAAATTTTTCCTTCATCAATTAATTCAAGGCGGTTAAGGGTACGTAAAAATGTCGACTTGCCCGCACCGGACGGACCGATTATGCAGACAACCTCGCTTTGCTCAACGTTAATCGAAACATTTTTAAGAACATCAAGCGGTTTGCGGCCATGCGAGTGAAATGTTTTGCTGACTGAAACAGTTTTGATCATTGACATGGCAGTTTACTCATATAGTTTACTCATATATCGAATATTTCTTTTCCAGTTTGCGGAAAATATACGTAAATATCGCGGTAATAACCAAATAAAGAATCATCGCCGGAACATAAACAAGAGGAGAGCGCGTAGAGTTTTCTATGGTTCTTGTAGCCCGTGTAATGTCAACTAACGCAATCATCGAAACCAGAGAAACATCCTTCAGCATCAAAATAAATTCATTGCCCACAGGCGGTATAAGACGGCGTATCGACTGCGGAATAATTACAAGACGCATGGTTTGCGCGTAAGAAAGACCAAGAGCGCGTGACGCTTCGAACTGCCCCTTGTCAATACTTTGAATTGCCGCTCTGATGATTTCCGCGCAGTAAGCCGCCATGTTCAGACTGTAAGCGATAAAGGCATAGATAAAACGATCGACTTCGGGGCTTCCGGTGTTGATAAGAAAAACCGGAGAAATCATCGGCAGGGCATAGTAGATAAAAAAGAGCTGCATTAAAAGAGGGGTACCGCGGAAAAAGAAAGTATACGCGGTACAAAGTTTATTAAGGACGACATTTTTCGACATCTTCCCAAGAGCGATAAAAAGACTCAATACCACGCCTGCCGACATTGAACAGATAGTTAAAAGTATTGTAATCCTCGCGCCCCTGAGAAGAGCAGGAAGCCATGAGATTATCTTCGAGACAGTCTCTTGAAATTCTACCACTGTTCGAACGCTTGCGTTACAAGATCCATACCAAATATATCGTTGGAAATTCTCTGCATTGTTCCGTCATTAAACATTTCTTCAAGCGCTTTATCAATTGCCTCGGTAAGCGCGTCATTTCCTTTTTTCATGCAGACGCCGAAAACTTCCGGAGCATCGCTTCCAAGCCACACAATTTCAAAAGGACTATCCTCCGGTGAAGCATAATCGTAAGCTACAAGGAAATCAGTTATTATCGCATCTACTCTGTTCAATTTGATTTCTTCAAAGCAGCGCATTACCTGATCATATCCGCGCGGCGTATATTTAAGTCCGGTTTCCGCGGCAAGTTTCTGCATATAATAATCAGCGGTAGTATCCGCTTGAAACGCCACATTAAGACCTTCAGTCTCCAGAGGGCTTCTTGCGGTAACAGCGGAATTTTTCAGCAACACCAAAGCAAGTGAATTCGCGATATACGGCTTGCTGAAATTTTGAACATCTTCACGCTCAGGAAAAATTGTTACCGATGACATAATAGCGTCAAATCGTCCGGTATCAACAGCGGCGAAAATTCCGTCCCATGCGGTATTTACAAATTCAGCTTTCAAGCCGAGTCTCTTCGCTATTTCCTTTCCCATCTCAACATCAAAACCCATTGGGGTTGTGCCGTCACGATCGAAATATTCCATCGGCGGATAACCGATATCCATACCAATCAGCAAAGTCCCCTTATTGATGGTAAACTCACCTGCGCTTTTTTTACATCCGGCAGATAAAACAGTAATAGCAGCTACAATGGAAACTATCAATATAACTTTTTTCATAATTATTCTCCTTAACTTGATATCTTTAATAATTTATAGATGATGATGATTAATGTCAATAGTTTTTATTTTTTGATTTTACAATTACATCCCATTGAGTAGCCATCATTCCCGCAAGCATTAATACAAAACCAAGCAATGTAAAAAAACCGGCTTTTTCAGAAAGAAGTATTATACCGCCAAGAGCAGCGAAACATCCTTCAAAACAAAGAATGATAGTAGCATGAGCGGGAGGCGCATCGCGCTGAGCAACCACCTGAAGAGTGTAGGCAATTCCTACAGAGCAGAGCCCGCCGTACAAAATGGGAATAAGCGCATCAAATGTTATAAGAACTGTTCCGTCCCTAAGCGCGGAAAGAAGCTCCGGAAACGGTTTCCACGCGAAAAGACCTTCGCTCAACAGCGAAGGATTAATCCGTTCTACTGCGGGCGCTATAAACGGCTCAATAAGAAATGAGCCAAATAATGACAGAATACCGCATACCGCGAATTGACCAGCCGCAAGTTCTACAGGATCCAAATGTGAAGATTCATTCGCTGAATTGTTACGCGCTTTATTTGTGTTATTCGCCATGCCTTCGGTATTTATCAATCTGTCAACTAATAGAACATGCGCTGCCCAGAAAAAAACACTGATAATAACTAAAATATCGCCTGGATTTACAGAGCCTGAATTGTTTGCAAAACTTATGAAGTAAAGCCCAATAAGAGTCAGCACTGATCCAACCCATGTAGGAATCCCTGTTTTTCTTCCAAGAAAAATTCCGAAAAACGGAGTTACAACAACATAGAGACTGGTGATAAAACCGGCGTTTCCGGCGGTAGTAAAAATCATTCCAATCTGCTGAATCATAACCGCTAAAAAGAGAATACTTCCAAGCATCAAAGACGGTAAAAGTAATTTATTTAAAGAGACATGAACTGAGTTTGAGCGTTTTCGTCTGATCATTATTAAAGGAAGAAGCGAAAGGCTTCCCAGAGGAAAACGAATTCCGTTATACGCAAACGGTCCGATATATTCCATTCCGGAACGCTGAGCAACGAAGCCGAAACCCCAAACAATTGCTGCGAGAAGAAGAAGAATGTCCGCGTTAAGAGCTTTCTTATTCATTTTTGCTATACATTGTCAGCGTATTATCTTTTAATTTTCCACTCTGATAACAGCTTCTTTAAAACCGGCTGCACTGATTTTTTCCGAAGCGGTCTGTACATCCGATCCGCGGACACCGGCAATCACCACTCTGAAAAATTCACCGCCGCTGTCCGAATATCTTTCATAAGCCGGATTCAGCCCGGCGTTTTTTAATCTGTCAAACGCGTCAACAGCATTTCGCGCAACTCTGAAAGATCCTACCTGAAAGCGGTAATTTTTATCCGGCAAAATAATAATTGAGGCAGGAGTAAGTTTCAAATTGGAAGGAGCAGGCTGGACAATCAAGGCATCCCGCTGAACAACAACGGGCTGAACAACAACAGGCGGAGTAAATACAGTTGCCGCAGAAGATGGAGCCTGAGGAACTGCCGGAACTGCTGTCTGAGGCAAAATTTGCGCTCCCACAACAGGATTACCCGAATTTGAATCGGCAGTGCTGCCAATTCTTTCAATCCTGACAGGAGCGGTTCCGGTTACTACCATATCGATTCGCTCAGCCGCCGCCCTTGAAACATCAATTATTCTGGCAGGAACAAACGGTCCCCTATCATTAATTCTGACGGTTACACTTTTGTTATTATGAATATTTGTAACGAGAAGCAGCGTCCCAAACGGAAGATTTGGATGCGCCGCGGTTAACAGGGCAGGATCAAAAATTTCCCCTGATGCCGTAGGCCGCCCCTCAAATTCCCTGCCGTACCAGGAAGCAATCCCTTCCTGCCAATAGGTGTCAGTTTGAGTCTGCGCTAAAACCGGAAAAACCGCCGTCACAAATAATACGATTAAAATAAAATATATCTTTTTCATGATCAGATTATCGGCATTTAAACAAAAGCCATTAATTGAAAATGTTCAGCAAGGGGAGGGTGCCCTTTATTTATTTTCCCCGGTATTATCCCTTTTTTCGCTCCGCGGCGCGTGATTTGGAAGGAGTATGATTTTGCGGATAATATCGACCGGTATGATTGACACCGCGCCGATCAAAACAATGCACCATTGTATAGGCGATAAACCATAACCTATGATAACGCCGCCGCCGAAATAGACGAGCAGGACCTGAACAACTGTTATAACGGCAAATGTACGCAAAAATCCCTTGTTGTTCCCGATGTTGTCAAAAACATTGATCTTGTCAGTACGCGCGTTAAAAGCGTTGAACACGGCAATAAAAACAAAGAACGCAAAATACGCGGTATGGAAAGTATCGGCTCCGGATGTAATAGAAAACAAGTTTCCGAATATTGATGATCCCCATTCTTTCGCTTCATTAAATCTATGAGTGAAAATAAATATGGCGCTTAACGCAACTGTCCAAAGAGCGCAGGTAAGAATTGAACTCCACATATACGGACTTACGATATGTTCATCGCGGCGTTTCGGCGCTTCTTTCATATAACGCTCCAGCGCCGGCTCCCCGCCGAACGCGAGAGCGGCAAGAGTGTCCATTACAAGATTTACCCAAAGAATCTGCGTTATCGACAGCGGGTTTTCATATCCCAATAGAGGCGCGATAAAGTTGATTAGCACAGCGCCGACATTTATCGTCAATTGGAAGATGATAAATTTGCGGATGTTGTTAAAAATCGTGCGTCCGTAAAGAATCGCCTTATCAATCGAACTGAAGTTGTCATCAAGAATAACAATTTCACTGGCTTCTTTGGCGACCTCAGTGCCGCCGCCCATCGCGAAGCCTACGTCCGCTTTTTTGAGCGCGGGCGAATCGTTTACGCCGTCTCCTGTCATACCAACGACAAAGTTCATCTCCTGCGCCGCTTTTACAAGGCGGCTCTTGTCAGACGGAAGGGCGCGCGCAACGACAGCTATCTTATGAATCTTCCGCTTTAGCTCCTCATCGGAAAGAGCCGCAAGCTCATCGCTTGTAAGAACAATATCGCCATCCCCTTTCACAAGTCCGGCTTCTTTTGCGATGGCGATTGCGGTCTCCCGCCTGTCGCCGGTAATCATTACAACATGGACGCCGGCGTTCTGTACCTCAGCAATCGCGCGGATAGCTTCGGGACGCACGTCATCGCGTATGCCCACAATGCCGACAAGAGTCCATTCCGCTCCGGCGGGCAGAAGGTTTTCAACCGGGAACGGCGGCTTGTCCGGTTTCCCTTCTTCGGCAGGAACAGCCGCTTCTGCGACCGCTTCCGCTGTCCCCGCCGCAATGTCTGTGCCGCTGACCGCAAGAGCAATCACGCGAATTGATCTTTCAGCTAACGTGTCAATTTTTTTATTCAGCGCGTCAAGTTCGTTAAACGCCCTTTTTTGACCGGCTTCATCCAGCGATGATTTACAAAGTTCTATAATTTTTTCAGGCGCTCCTTTAAGAAGCGTCGTAGTCTTCCCGTCGGCTGAAATTGTTTTTGCCGAAAATTTATTCTTGCTGTTAAATTGAACCGTCGTCACTTCGCTCACATCGGAAGGAATATCGCCGTCAATAGCGTAATTCAAAAGAGCCCTTTCGGTTCCATTACCGCCGACAGCACGCCGATCCTTTCCGCTGCCGGTAACCGCCGATCCTGAGTTCTCAAAAATTGAAAGGGCAAGCACGGAGCGCAAACCCTCGGGAACTTCGGCGAATGTTTTGTATTCAGGACCGGATGCGCCGGAAAACAAAACTACTTCCAGCTTTCCCTTTGTAATTGTTCCGGTTTTATCGGAAAACAAAAAGTTCAGGCTGCCCGCAGTCTCGATACCGGCGATTTTACGCACCAATACATTATCTTTGAGCATCTTGCCCATATTCAGCGCGGAAACAATGGCTATCATAAGCGGCAGTCCTTCGGGAACAGCCATAACAATGATAATTACAGCAAGCATAACCGCGTGAACTATATCGTTCACAAGATTAGCCCAGTTAGACGCGTAAATCGCGATTTCCGCCGGATTGAAGTTGTTGGCTAACACAACACGCTGGAACAGAAGAGCAAGAGCGATGATAATACCGCCGATGTAGCCGAACTTGCTTATTCCGCCCGCTAAAGCGGAAAGCTTCACTTTCAGCGGGGTATCGCGCTCATCATTTTCCTGCAATTCCTTGGCAATTCCGCCGTAAACGGACTTATCGCCGACCACTGTAACCCGCATGACAGCGCTGCCCGAAACAGCGACAGATCCGCGGAAAACCTTGTGCGGGTGCTGAAAGTCAGTCCCCCTGCCTTCGTCAAGCCAATCCGCCGGAGCGGCTGTTTTTGATTTTTCATGGGATTCACCGTTCAGAACAGCTTGATCAACTTTAAGACCGCCGTCAACCAGAACGCCGTCAGCCGGAATCGCGTCACCGGTCTGAAGCAGTATGGCATCATCCTGAACGATGTCGTCAATCGGTATCTCACGGATTTCGCTGTCGCGGTAAACTTTGCATCGTATCCTTGACGCCTCTTCCTGAAGTTTCCTGAAGGCGTTTTCATTCCGATATTGGGAGAAAGTCGAAACAAAAGTGGCTAAAAGTATGGCAACGGCTATACCAACAGGCTCATACCACTTCATTTCTTCCTCAACCCAGCCGGCATAATACGCGGCAACCATCAAAACATTAATCAAAAGAGCGACGCAGAGGATTTTAATCATCGGATCGCCGAAATTATCCCGCAAATCTTCCCAAAAACTCGATGATTTCCTTTCAGAGAGCCGATTATCGCCGAATTTTTCCTTGGAAGCCGCCGCTTCCGCAGTCGAGAGACCGAATTTTTTCATCTAAAATTGCTCCTTTTTCTTAAATGCCGCCAATACAAAGATATGGAGCCGCTTGCAAAACTGAAGTTTTGCAAGAGCCTCTATGGTAAAATAATTTTACAGCAGAAAGTTTAAGCCTGCGCTTCCCACAATCCGTGCAGATTGCAATAAGCGTATACGGTTACGGGATTTTCGCTGACAAAAAAATCGGCGGAAGGCGTTTGCAGGCTTGTCAAAGTAACCCGTTGAGTCCGATCTCCGTCCGCAACAACAATCCAGCCAATATGATGCTCTTCTGTCATCGGATGTGGAACGCAGCCCACGGAAACGACCAGCTTATTTCCTTCGCGTACGGCGGAAGGCACGTGCTTTTCCTTTGCCGCGTCTGCGGTATTCGGCTTAATTTCCTGCATCATTTCATTGCAGCAGAAAACACCGGGACCCGCATGCTGAACATAACTTACGATATTTCCGCAATGCGGGCATTTAAAGAATCTTCGTTCGTTTTTCATAGATTTCCTCCGAAATTCTAACATATTTCATGTTAAATTAATTGCTATTCATGACAGCAATTATATACTATATTTGTATTATATACGATAATTTAAGTATATGAATTAATTGTATATATTGTATTATTTTTTAAAATAATGTAGGGAGTTAAAAATGTTAGATACAAACGAATACTTCATGGAAAAATTAAGGACGCTGGAACGCAGAAAAAAAATGTCTGACACTCTCAATGTTGCAGCCTCGATCTTTCTTTCAAACAGCACAGATACATTTAAAGCAATGATGACGACAGGCTTAGGCTTGATTGCGGATATGGCGGAACTTGACAGCCTCAGCGTCTGGCGCAACAAAGAAACGCCGGAAGGATTGTATACTTCACAAATCTACCGCTGGGAGAGAAAATCGGGCGGCACTACGGAGCCTATACCTGATCTTGTCAATATATCCTATTCCAAAATTTTTCCGCGCTGGGAATCAATATTTCTGATAAGTGAATCAATAAACAGCCCCGTAAACAAACTGCCGGAAAAAGCCATCTTAAGCGCCTATGGCGCAGTGTCGGTATTTATCACGCCAATTTTTATAAAAGGAGAGTTCTGGGGGTTTGTTTTCTGCGGCGATAATCAAAATGAACGTTTTTTTGATGATGAAACGGCGGAAATGCTGCGCTCCGGCGCGTTTTTATGCGCCAACGCGATTATGCGTTCGGAAATGGAGCGCGAATTAACCGAGGCTCATAAATTTTATCAAGCTATTATTAAATCCGCGCCCATTGGTCTTACAATTTTTGATGATGATATTAAAGTTATTGATTGTAACGAAGAGATATTAAAAATATGCGGTACCACAAAGCAGGACTACATTGATAATTTCTATTCTTATTCACCGGCAAATCAATCTGACGGAGAAGACACCGTCGTAAAAACTCAGAAAATATTAAAACATCTGATTGATACAGGTGAGAATGTCGCAGACGAATGGCTTCACAAAGCAAAAAACGGCGAGATTATACCATGCGAAATTACAGTGACATCAATAGAACGGGACGGTAAATACACCATACTGGCGTTCACTTATGATCTTCGAAAAATAAAAAAGATGGAGAAGGAGATTACCAGAACAGCCAAGATCAATCAGGCT
>Ga0209755_10002753_pt1 | contig 23377 bp, 22 predicted proteins | sample TergutCo191P1_FD_187301 | JGI IMG/M metagenome (GOLD analysis project Ga0209755, IMG submission 187301) | Cornitermes sp. P1 segment gut microbial communities from Petit-Saut dam, French Guiana - Co191P1 (SPAdes) (version 2) | ecosystem: Host-associated > Arthropoda: Insects > Digestive system... | reverse complement strand
ATTTTTTATGGAATTTATGGGGCGGAAAATATTACCCTGATTCTTTCCATTGTTAAAGGATTTGCTTTGGGGGCGTCTGTGGTGTCCCTATTTGCCCGCGTGGGCGGCGGAATTTATACAAAAGCCGCCGATGTAGGCGCGGATTTGGTGGGTAAAGTAGAGGCGGGTATTCCCGAGGATGACCCCCGCAATCCCGCCGTTATCGCCGATAATGTGGGCGATAATGTGGGCGATGTGGCCGGGCTGGGTGCTGACCTTTATGAAAGCTATGTTGCCAGCATTATTGCCGCCTGTGCTTTGGGTGCTTTGATTCCCATTTTCGGCATGGATACTATCGCGCGGGTGCTTTTCCCGCTGATGGTGGCGGCGGGCGGTTTGATTGCCGCTTTGGTTGGTTGCGTTTTTGTTCACAAATTCAAAAGCGACGACCCCGGCAAAACCCTGCGAAATGGCCTGCTCTGCGCCGCTTTTGTATCATCCGGCGCAACCCTCGCCATTAGCTATTGGCTTTTCGATTCCTATCAGCTAGAAAGCTTTTTCGCCGTATTATTCGGCGTTATCGTGGGCGTAGGCATCGGGCTTTTAACAGAATATTACACTTCTGACAAATTCAGGCATGTTAAATATGTTAAAGAAATGTCTAAAACAGGCTCTGCCACAAATATTATCGGCGGATTTGCAACGGGTATGTTTTCGACATGGCCTGTGATTTTGATTATGGCCATCGGTATTGTAGGTGCTGCCTTTATGGGGCATGCCTCGGGCAATACCATGTATTTCTTGGCTCTTTGCGCGGTTGGTATGCTTTCGACTGTGGGTATTACCGTTTCTGTTGATGCCTATGGGCCTATCGCCGATAATGCGGGCGGGCTGGTTGAAATGGCGGGGCTGGGCGATGATGTTCGCGAAATCACCGACCATTTGGATGCGGTCGGAAACACCACCGCCGCTATTGGCAAAGGCTTTTGCATAGGCGCGGCGGCATTTACAGTTATTGGTATGTTTGCCACATTTATTATTTCTGTTGACAATATTTTCGGCGCGGATTATGCCATCACCGCTCGGCTGACTATCGCCGACCCGATTTTGGTGACAATGGCCATGGTGGGCGCGGTTATCCCCTATCTATTTTCGGCGTTTACAATTAGGTCGGTGGGCTCGGCGGCAAATGATATGATAGTCGAGGTTCGCCGCCAATTCAACCAAACCCCCGGCCTAAAAGAGGGCAAGCCGGGCGCTGTTCCCGATTACAATAAATGCGTGGATATTTCCACAAAAGCCGCCCTGCGCGAAATGATTATGCCCGGCCTGATTTCGGTTTTAGCCCCGATTATTGTGGGCATACTTTTCGGCTTTGTCGGCCTAGCCGGCCTGATTTTGGGCACATTCGTTTCCGGGCTGGTTGTTGCCCTATTTATGGGCAATACCGGCGGCATTTGGGACAATGTGAAAAAATCCTTTTCATCCCATGGCGAAAAGGGCAGCGAAGTCTATAAAGCCGCCGTTATTGGCGATACCGTAGGCGACCCGCTTAAAGACACCGCCGGCCCATCTATCGATATCCTAATCAAGCAAATGGCCATCCTCTCGGTTATCTTCATCCCCATCTTCGCCGCCATAGCCGACGGCCACGGCCTAATCGGACAATTCTTCATCAATTAATTTCACAAAAACCAAACCCGCCTCCAAAAGAGGCGGGTTTTTAAATATCTAATCCATTTCCATCAAAACAATTGTTATTCGATTTTGCAATAGTTCGGCCGCTTCGCGGGCATCAATTAGTTCGTCCACAAATTGTCCAATAATCTGTTCGATTATGATAAAAATAGTATTAGGGATTGGATAGCGTATAGTTACAGGCATTTCTGCAATTCGATTATAAAATTCAATCGCAGATTGCATAACCCCTTCATCAAAATTACCCCATACGTGTTGAGGAAAAAAATGTTCAAAACGATAAAATTGTACTGGCCTATATGGTGATATACCCATAAGCATCGGGGCTCTCCTAGTGTCATTATATCCCGACCAAAATCTAGGACAAAGAAGAAACTGGATAAAATCAAACGCTAAGGCTTGTTGTACAGGCGTTGCTCTGTCGTTTAGCGCAAATGAAAACAGGGAGGCGATTTGCAAATTCCCATCACTATCGACTAGAGGGGTAGGACTTCTAAATGTCAATTCATCAGTATCATAGGCCATGCGAAACCAAACTCCGGCAGATTCAATATCAAAAAACAAATATAAATTACTATAAAATAACTCGACAATAGGAAATCCGCCTTCTGGGAAACCTCTTGTCGGGAGGGTTAAGGCCTTCAAGCTTTTCAAAAAATTTATAAAAGTTTCATTATTAAAATTGGCAACCCTATTTTCAAAATCTAAATGTCGATATATCAATAAAGGTATGGCGTTACTAGCATTAAAATTAGGATATAAGCCCATAGATTCACAGCATGTAAATGCTTCATGTAGATCCATCATATTTTCTAAGCTAATAAAAGCGCGTTGTTCAAATACATCAGAAAGCCCCGCAATATTACTATTTGCGATAAATGCATTGTAGATAAATGTAATTGGGAAAATTACCAATCTTTCATCAATCGTCATTGCATCTAAAGCATTCATATGCCAATTTGTCTTGTCAAAATCATTCACCGCTTTCATGATTGGCAAAAAGTCAGCAAAAAAATGCAAAAAATTTGGATTCCGCCAATCAAAGGGCTTAAAAAGACTGATATCATCCAAATGGAAAGTAGCAGTGTCTACCATGATCAATGTATCAGCCGTTCCGGCGAATAAGCGAGTTGTAACATCACTTGCAAACCCCTCTTGAGTAGCGTGTATGTTTACTTCGATATATACACCTTCATTTTCTGCCATAAATTCTCGTGCGCGCATTGAAATAAGCGATCCGTAAAATGAAGTATTGCAAAGAGAAATGGTCAATGTTTCACCAACAAAAAGGCTTCTGTCTTGAAAGTATCGTGCGAAATCAACATCTTGCTGGATATTGGGTGATCTATTGCATGCCGATAAAAAGACAACACCAAAAATAAATACGGCAATTATCATAATTCGATACGAACGAAAACAAGTGAGCATTTTATCACCTCTGATAAAAATGGTGAAAACGGCACACACACTCTAAAATTAAAGAGTGTGTGAAACCGCAATCAGCGCAATTAGTATTTTACTTAACAACATTTATTTCTAAATCATGAACTAGCGCTTGCCGTTTCGAAAACAGGCAATACCGCAATCACTAAAAATATTGCAAAAACAAATAAAACCACATGTGCATCGTACAGGGGGTGTCGGATATATCGGCGGACAAAAACACTGCCAATTAACCTCACAAGAGCAAGCACCGCAACATTGTGTCCATCCGAATAGACCAAAATCTTGATTGCCTACTTGGGAATCCGGAATACAACACGAAAGTGTGGGCGGCTCGCTATAAGGGGTAGCGTATGTAGCCACAGGCAGACTCATGGTAAACACCAGCGCAATCGCTAAAGCGATTGAAAAAACCTTCTTCTTCGTTTGCATCTCCTCTTTTCAATAAAAATTTAATTACATTATCAATATTATCACACACACACACAAACATGTCAATACCTTTTTTCCAAATTTGGGAAAAAATTTCTTCAGACGCAAAGAGCAAATATTTTATCCGGCTGGCTTGAATCGGTCAATTCTTCATCAATTAAATTCACAAAAACCAAACCCGCCTTCAAAAGAGGCGGGTTTGGTTTTTTAATCCATTTCCATCAAAATAATTGTTATTCGATTTTGCAGGTATTCGGCGGCCTGGCGGCCGGAGATTAGGCCGTCGTGAAATTGGCTTAGGATTTCGTAATAGGCTATTGATATTGCGAAATCTACAGGGGCGATGAATTCCATGGGCAGCCTTGCGATTTGGTAAAATTTCTCGATTGCGCGGGCGGTGTGGCTTTCCAAATCGCCATAGATTGGCCTAAATCCTGACGATTGGGCGACTCGGGATATGTATCGCGCGGTGTCGTGGCGAAATAAGGGGATATGCGTGGATTGCATTGTTTCCGGCAATCCCTGCCGATTTCCGGGCTGTAGCGCGAATTGTATGAAATCCCAGGCCAGGGCTTTTTGCGCGGGGGATGCGCCTGCGTTTAATGCAAAACCCGTTTGGAAACTAATCAACAAATTATCATTGTTGCAAACAAGGGGCAAAAACCCATCAAACCGCTCAGAATTTTGAATATGCAAAAGTGGCATTATGGCATGTAGGGGTTGATTGACAAACAAATAACGATAACTATATTCCACCTCTAAATTTGTGCCAAAAATTTGCGATAGTCCGACGAGGGAGCCAAAAACCCTATCCGGGCTTGTTTTTTCTCTATAGCGATAAATAAAATCAATAAATGCATCGTTGTTAAAATCGACAAGGCCGCTGTCTATGCAAAGAAAATCGCTCATAACAGACCAAAAAACCGCCACTACATCAAAACAATTTGAAATACTAAAATCACCGGGGGATAGCGCATTGAAAATATAAATCATATCAAAATACGAAATTGTATTTTTTTGAGAAACAATATCCATCAATCCCGGAATTGTGGCATTTGCGGAAACGGCCTCGAATCTAAATTCAGTTGGGAAAGCTATTAGCCTATCATTTCTCGTGAGGGGTTCAAATGCATTCGTAAACCAATCATCCTCATTAAATCGCGGGTCGGCGCGCATTATGGGCAGCCAATCTGCCAACAGATTTGATGCGGCCGGGCTGCGCCAGTTTACAAAAGTCAAATCCATCAGCACATCAGCCACTTCCTGCCATCAATTCCAAAGCCTGAGCATCCCGCATGGTTGAAATATCATCCGTCCCCAACCCCCGCACCACTATGTAAACGCCGGGATTTTCCCGCATATATCGCCGGGCAAGAGTTTCGATATTGCGACGATTAAAAATACCACGAACAAAGGGAACATTGGAATCAAAGGGGATTGTAATAGTGAGAGTTTCGCCGACAAAAAGGCTTCGGTCATTAAAATATCTGGCAAAATCAAGATTTTCCCCATTGCCCCCCTCCCCCGCCGAGCCGCAACCCGCAAAGCCAAAGGAAATAGCAACCAAAATCAAAATGCCCGCAACAAATTTGGTAAATATTGGCATATATGCACCCCCCGAAAAATCTACATGTCAAAATAGTATCACATGCATAGACGCATGTCAATATTTATTTGGAAAAAATTCCGCGGCGGCTTGAAAAGGTTTGAGAAATGGTGTATAATGGTTTTATATCAATCTACGTTTGGAGGAGAGAAAATGGCGAAATATGTACCCGAACCTTTTCGGATTAAAATGGTGGAGAAAATTAGGATGCTCAATCGGGCGGAGCGCGAGGAGCGGATAGAGGCGGCGCATTATAATGTTTTTGGGCTGCGCAGCGATGATGTTTATATCGATTTGCTGACGGATTCCGGCACTGGGGCTATGAGCAGCGAGCAATGGGGCGGCGTGATGGTGGGGGATGAGGCATATGCCGGCGGGCGGTCGTATTATAAGCTAATCGAATGCGGACAGGATATTTTTGGGCATGAATATATCCAGCCTGTGCATCAGGGGCGAGCGGCTGAAAAGGTGATTTTGCCGCTGTTTTTGAGCGAGGGCAAATATGCTATTTCCAATACCTTTTTTGATACAACCCGCGCCCATGTGGAGCTGGCGGGGGCTCGCGCTATTGATTGCGTGATAGAGGCCGCCAAAAGCCCCGCAATCCGCGCTCCGTTTAAAGGCAATATGGATATTGAGAAATTAGAAAAGCTGATAAATGAACATGGCGCGGAAAATGTTGGCATGATTATTATGACAATCACAAATAATTCCGCCGGGGGACAGCCTGTATCTATGGCAAATATCAGAAAAACTTATGAAATTGCCAAAAAATATGGGATTGTTTTGAACATAGATGCGGCGCGCTTTGCCGAAAACGCCTTTTTTATCAAGCGCGACGAGGCGGGATATGGGGATAAATCCATTCGGGAGATTACCCGGGAAATGTTTAGTTATTCTGATATGTTTCATATGTCGGCCAAAAAAGATGCTATTGTAAATATGGGGGGCGTTTTGGGTGTGCGAGATGGCCAAAACCCCATTATTTCGGCAATAAAGGCCAATTGCATATCCTATGAGGGTTTTTACACATATGGCGGCCTGAGCGGCCGGGATTTAGAGGCTTTGGCAATCGGCCTAGCCGAGGGTATCGAGGAGGATTTTTTGCGCTATCGCATTGGCCAATGCGAATATTTGGCGGCCCAGCTGGATGCGGCGGGCATCGCATATCAATCCCCGGTGGGCGGCCATGGGCTGTTTATTGATGCCGCGGCGATGTTTCCAAATATTCCCTATTACGAATTCCCCGCGCAGGTGCTGGCTATCGAGCTATACAAAGAGGCGGGAATCCGCACCTGCGATATCGGCAGCTATATGCTGGGCAACGACCCGGATACCGGCGAGCAGCTGCGCAGCGATTTTGAATTTACGCGCTTTGCCATCCCCCGCCGGGTCTACACCCAGGCGCATTTCGACATTATGGCCGAGGCTCTAATCGCAATAAACCAGCGCGCCAAAAAAATCACCCGCGGCTATCGCATAATCTGGGAGCCCCAGGTTTTGCGTCATTTCCAAGCGCGCCTGCTGCCTATTTAAGAGAAGGGGATTTCATATGAGAAAAATAAAGCTATACCTAGATACTTCAGTCATTAGCCATTTATTTGCCAATGACACCCCTGATAAAATGGCTGATACCCTTCTTTTGTGGGATGTTTTTTCAGGCGGTAAATATGAAATATATATTTCCGATGTTGTCACAAACGAGGTGCAACGCTGCCCAGAACCTAAACGAAGCCAAATGCTTGAAAAAATGCGGCAAATTGAGTTTAGCCTTTTGCATGAATCTAACGATGTTAAAGAATTGGCAATCGAATATATCAAAGGCGGCGTGCTAAAAGAAAAAAGCTATGATGATTGCCTACACATTGCATTTGCCGTAATTCATCATTGCGATGCAATTGTTTCATGGAATTTTAAGCATATTGTGAATTTTAGAACCATTGATAAAGTGAGAATCGTAAATGCAATTAACCGATACAAAGAAATAAGCATCATATCCCCGGCAATGCTTGTAGAGGAGGAGGATGAATAATGCAAACCAGCAAAGCAATGGAAGAAATACGAAAAATTAGGGATGAAAATTCGCTTAGGCATCTTTCACAAACGCCGGAGGAGTTTTCGCAAGAAATGAAAGAATCGGTTGCTTGGTTTGTGGAGGCACTCGCAAAACAAGTTAAAATCGTTGAGAGCCCCAAAATGTAAGGAGAGGGGTAATAAAAGGAGGGGTATTAAATGAGGAGAAATGTATTTTTGCGGTCTATGAGGAGGTCGTGGTTGCGGTCTGGGATGCTGTTTGTTTTGATTGGGCTGGCGGCATTTGGGTTTGTTTTGCGGGCAGTCGAGTTTATGGTGGTGCGGGAGCAGATTATGGATGCCGCGCTGTTTTACCGCACTAGCGGGCATATTCGCCATCCCATGCGGTTTGGGGATGTGAGCGAGGGTATTTTTGCCATCGAGCATAGCCCCTATCTGGATTTGCAGGATGGGCGGCGGGCGGCGCAGGGATTTTTGCAGGGGATGCAAAATGCCGATGTTTCGGGGATTACCCATTTGGCGGTGCAAAATATCCCCGCCAGATATGGCCTGCCCACCATCACAGAATCCTATTTTTACGGCTATTTGCTGAGGATGACACGGATGGAGCAAGGGCGGATTCGGCTTTTGGTGCGGGTTGACGAGATTATCACCGGCCATCCCGAACACATAATCCCCGGCCAAACTCTCTCATTGGATTTTTTGCCGGCGCAGCTTGGCGCAGTGCCCGGGGCTTTGCTTGATATGGAAATCGGGGCGCGGTATTTTTTGCGGGGCGCATATTTGCGGCCTTTCCAAATGCGCGGCGAGCGCACCGCCCCTTTGCCCAATGCCCCCATGGTTTTGGTGCAAGACCCCATTAGCGGCGAGCTAGTCGAGCAGCGCGTGCCGGGGGCTATTTGGCCTGCGCAGGGGCGGATGTCGGATATTTTGCATATGTGGCCGCTATATGCGGAAAGCGGCCTAGCCTCGCAAATCTGGTTTTTGGAAGCCCCCGAGGGGCGGGCGGATTTATCGGCGGAGCGGCTGGCGCATATCCCCGGCGAAATCGCCATGCTCGAGCGAAATCAAAGAAATATCCTTTTGCAAAGCACAAAAGATATGGCCATGATTCCCCAAATTCGGGATTCTGTGGAGCTAGTCCGCGGGCGGATGGTGAATTATTCGGATTATCGCGCGGCAAATCCTGTGGCTACTATTGACGAAAATCTAGCGCGTTTGCGCAATTTGGATTTGGGGGATTTTATTACCGTCGATATCCCTTTGCATCAGAGCTATAACCAGATGGCCGTGGGGATTCCCGGCTTTTCCGTGCCGCTGATTCGGGTCGACCGAAATTACCCCGAGCGATTTTATGAATACGAGCAAATCACCCTAGAGATTGTTGGTATCACTCAATTTAACGCTATAAACGCCACCAGTATCCAATCTCTGTTTGTTTTCATTCCGGATTCGGTAATGCCGGCGGATTTGCGGATTGAATGGATTCCCATGATTCTTTACAATCGGCAATGGGTCGCCCAAGAGCCTGTGGAAATGGGCGTGGATTTTGTCCCGGATGCCTGGTATAGCTTTACTTTGGGCAATCCGGACTATTATGAGCATATAATGGGCTGGCATTGGGAGCAATTTGTTTTGTTCGATTTAGATTTGCTAATAGACCATATTGACCCTTCTAATTTCTGGCTATCCGCCAATCCTATTTTGCTGGCGGTATCATTTAATGCGGGGCTATTCGGATTAGTTTTGCTAATGGTGCTGGGGCTGTGTTCGTTTTTGTTTTTGCGGGGGCGCGCCCGGGATATCGCCATTATGCGGGCTATTGGACAGCCTGCATGGCGGGTTTTGGCGCGGCTGCTGATATCAGTAATTATTATATCCGCCCCGGCGATAGCTATTGGCGGAGTGGCCGCCTGGAATTTTGCCCTAGGCGAAGCGCAGGCCACTTTGGCGGAATTTGGGGATATCTACGAGGATACTTTTGAAATCAGCGAGGCCGAGCGGCAATGGGCTTTGGTTTTTGGCGACCGCCCCCTGCCCGATTTTTGGGATGCCGGCCGCGAAATCGAGCTATATGCGACTTTAGACCAAATGTGGCTATGGATATTTTTGGGAACAACCTTTGGCATAATTTTGCTAATGATTTTGGCGGGCGGCATTCGGATTTTGCGAAATCCCATATTGGCTCTGCTTCAGGGCAATTCCACCCGCAAAATCAAGCAAACCACGCCGAAAATCATTTTGGGCGCAAATATCCGCCCCCATCCCACATTGCATAATACCATAAACCGCGCCATAAACGAACAGGAGCGATTTTATGACAAAAATCGCATTGACCACAATGCGCTTTATAAAATCCCGCCGCCTCCGCCCCCGAAAATCAATATTCCAACGACCAAACCCACAAAAACCCCCGGCGATATCTTTGTGAATCGTTTGGCATTTCTGCGCCGCCATATTTTGCGCGCGCCGATAAAATCCGCTCTGGGCGCGGGGGTCGCGCTGTTTTTCCTTATCGCCCTAGGCTGGCTGGCCAATTCGATTGACACCACCTATAATGAAATCCACCGCGTCTATGACACCACCATCGTCCATGCCCAGATTTTCGCAAACCCGGATGCCACCCGCATCCGACATGTGGATGATGCCATCCGCCCGGTGATTTATCGCAATCTTTTGGATTCGCCATTTATTTACGATTATTATTCCGAATCCGTGATTTTGCGCACTTTTGTTATTGCGCCGGACGAAAATGGGGGCATGCCCGCCCGCTGGGGGCAGATGATTCGTTTTCAGCCCACTGGATTGGTGCTTTTGTCCAATAGCATAGAGCTGGCGAATATTCGCGGCAACTATATGCATACCAATATGGCGCGGCGAAATCGCGATGTTTTGGATTTTACCATTGGGGTTACTGATTTGGAATATTTTGTAAATCGCCATGCCCCCACCGGGGCAAACCGCACCCTAATCGAATTTGAGCAGCTGGGGCATACCGGAAATATTATCCGCCAAGCAGAGCGGCTGATTCGCAATTTTGAAATCGATTTCGCCCCCGGTTTTGATTATGATAGATTTAACAATGCCGCACCGGATGACGAGATTGTTCCGATTATTATTTCCTATGCGACATCGTGGAGGCGGGGGCTATATCCCGGCGATACTGCCATTTTTGCATGGACAGAACCGCGGGATATGTTTCAGCAATGGGAATATATGACAGTTTTTGTGGCAGGGGTGCATAATGAGCAAATCCACACCACAAACGCCCAATTTGCAACGCTTGTGCCCTATTGGCTTTTGCCGCAAATTCATCCCGGCGGCTCGATTGGCCGCACATATATGTCCCTGGCCATAGACCCGACGCATAATCGGGATTTGGTCTATGTTCGCGAGAGCCTGCTGGGGATTGTGAATCCGCTGGGGCTTTTAGAGAGTGTTTTCGCGCCGCCCCCGGTGACTATGTATTTTCATGATGCCCAGCTGCGCAATACCATCGGCGCATTATCCCAGATTTTGACATTGCTAGAGCTGCTATACCCGGTGGCGATAGTGCTGGCGGTGATTATCGGCGCGGGGCTGGCCATGCTTTTGGCCCTGCAAAACACCAAAAACGCCGCAGTAATGCGGGTTTTGGGCGCATCAAAAAAACGCACCCTATTTATGCTATGGCTAGAGCAGCTGCTAATTTGCGCAATCGGCCTAATGCTGGGCATTATCGCAATGTCGCTCCTAGGCCTAACCGCCGCCCAAATATCAATTTTGGCCGCCCTATACCTAATCGGCGCGGTGGCGGGCGCGGCAATAGGCGCATTCATAGTAACAAACAAAGCCCCGCTGGATTTACTACAAACCCGAGAATAAATCATCGGAGGAAAATATGGAAATCGTTAAAATTGATACAAATAATTTCAGTGAATTTGTAAATATGGCGCATTTGCTTTTTCCAAAAGAGAGCCGCGAGCATTTATGTGATATTTATAACAAAGCCTTTGCCACCGACCGGGAATTTGGATATTTTTGGCAAATCGAAAATAAATTTGCCGGGATAATGCATATTTCGATTCGTCATGAATATGTCAATGGCACAGATGGCTCGCCGGTGGTTTTTATCGAGGCGATTTATGTTTTGCCCCAATACCGCAAAATGGGGATTGGCAAACACTTGCTAAAATTTGCCGAAAATTTTGCCAAAGAGAGGGGCATCAAGCAAATCGCCTCGGATTGCTATACCGACAATGCCGAAAGCGAATCATTCCATAAAGCCTGCGGGTTTGAGGAAAAAGAGCGGGTTATTTGTTTTGCTAAAGACATATCAATATAATTCGACAAAACCACCACGATTACGATATAATAATAACTTGCAATGGCGGTATTCTGGGTATTGACATTTTCTTCAAGAAATAGTAAAATGTAATGATTGTAGTTGTCCATTAGAAGGGGGTCAAAAAAATGACCGGCATTAGGATTTTAAAATCGGCTCATTATGTGCCGGCGCGGATTTTGACTAATGAGGAAATTAGCGGATGGGTGGATACTAGCGACGAATGGATTGTTAAACGAACCGGGATATCCGAGCGGCGCATTAGCGGCGGGGAAAATACGGCGCAGATGGCGACTTTTTGCGCCGAAAAGCTACTGGCGGGCGCGGGGTTGGTGGCGGCCGATATCGATATTATTTTGGTGGCCACATGCACCGGGGATTATATGTCGCCATCGGTGGCCTGCATGGTGGCGGGCGCGCTGGATGCGCGGGCTATCGCTTTTGATATAAATGCGGCATGCACCGGGTTTGTTTATGGATTGTCGATTGCGGCGGGTATGCTGCGGGGCGGGGTGCATCGCCGCGCTATGGTTATTGGCGTTGAGCTATTATCGAAAATGACGGATTGGCAAGACCGAAATACCTGCATACTTTTCGGCGATGGCGCGGGGGGGCTGATTATCGAGCATGCGCCGGAGCGGCTTTTTGCCGAAAAGCTACATGCGCGGGGCGATATGCCCATAACCATGGGATATCGCGGGGTTTTCAATCCGTTTTTCAAAGACACGAAAGAATGGCAGCATTTGCAGGTGGCGGGGCGCGAGGTTTTTGATTTCGCTGTTAGCCATGTTAGCGAAAATATTGGCGAGGTGCTGGCTCTGGCCGGGCTGACGCTGGATGATATCGCCCTGATTTTTCCCCATCAGGCCAATGGGCGTATTATTGAAGGAATTGCAAAAAAATTGAAAGTAGACATTAGTAAATTTTTTGTAAATATTGAAAAATATGGAAATACATCATCGGCCAGTATTGGTATTTGTCTTTCCGAGGCTTTTGCAAATGGGCGGATAAAATCCGGGGATAAAATCATTTTGGCCGGCTTTGGCGGCGGTTTGACCTGGGGCTGTGTTTTATTGGAGGTATAAAAAATGGGAAAAAATGGAATTTGTGATATTTTGGGAATCGAATACCCGATTTTTCAAGGCGGCATGGCGTGGATTAGCGATGGCGCGCTGGCGGCGGCGGTTAGCGAGGCGGGCGGACTGGGGATTATTGCCGCGGGAAATGCCCCGGCGGATGTGGTTGCGGCGGAAATCGAAAAATGCCGCGCTATTACCCAAAAGCCTTTTGCTGTCAATATTATGCTGCTTTCGCCCCATGCGGAGGAAATCGCGGATTTGGTTTGCAAAATGAATGTTAAAATTTTGACGACCGGGGCGGGAATTCCCTCGAAATATATGCCCGCCTGGCTTGAGCATGGTATTTCGGTTATTCCTGTTGTTCCGGCGGTGGCCATTGCGGCGAAAATGGAGAAAATCGGCGCGGCGGCGGTTATCGCCGAGGGGATGGAGGCCGGGGGGCATATTGGCAAATTAACCACAATGGCTTTAGTGCCGCAAATCGTTGATGCGGTGGGGATTCCTGTGATTGCCGCGGGGGGTATTGCGGATGGGCGCGGGATGGCGGCGGCCAAAATGCTGGGCGCGAGCGGTTTCCAGCTGGGCACGCGCTTTTTGGTGGCGCATGAGTGCCCTATTCATGAAAATTACAAAAAAGCCGTAATAAAGGCGAAAGATATAGATTCTGTGATTACGGGGCAAATCACCGGGCATCCTGTGCGGGTTTTGCGCAATAAATTGTCAAGCAAATTTTTGGAAATGGAAAAGGCCGAGGCCAAAAAGGATGCGCCGGACATTAAAAAAATCGAGGAATTGGGCGCGGGGGCTTTGCGCGCCGCCGTTTTGGGCGATATGGAAAATGGCTCGATAATGGCGGGGCAAATCGCAGCACTGGTGCGAAAAGAGCAGAGCTGCGCCGAAATAATCGCCGAAATTTGGGGCGAATATTTGAAATTGGTCGGGGGGCGTGAGTGATGGATTCGATTTTTATGTTTGGCGGGCAGGGCTCGCAAAAAGCGGGCATGGGGCTGGATTTTTTTGACAAATATGAGATTTGCCGGGAAACCTTTGCCCAGGCCAGCAATGCGCTGGATTTGGATATGGAAAAACTTTGTTTTGAAAAAAACGATTTGCTGAATCAAACCGAATATGCCCAGCCCGCCCTTTTGACCGTTGGGATGGCAATTTTTCGCGTAATGGTGCAGGAGGGGCTCACACCAAAAATGCTGATGGGGCTTAGTTTGGGCGAATATACTGCGCTGGCGGCCGCTGATGCTATCGGCTTTGCCGATGCCCTGCGGCTGGTGCGCAAGCGGGGGCTTTTGATGGCCGCCCATGGCCGCCCGGGGGGCATGGCGGCGGTGATGGGGATAAAGCCGGATGCGCTGGCGGATATTTGCGAGGCGGCAAAACCCCATGGATTCGCGGCCTGCGCCAATTTCAACACCCCGGAGCAAATAGTAATCGCCGGAGAGGCCGCCGCCCTTAGCTTTTGCGGCGAGCAAATCAAGGCGGCGGGGGGCAAATTCATCCCCCTAAAAGTGGCGGGCCCATACCATAGCCCCCTAATGGCGGACGCCGCCGCCGAATTTCGCAAAGAGCTAGACACAATAGATTTTGCCGAGCCAAAAATACCAATCATTTCCAATTTGGATGCAAATCTCGCACGCCACACCAACCTGTCGCAAAGCGACCTACCCCAAAGGCTGCAAGACCACATAACCAGCCCCGTCCGCTGGGAGCAATCCATCCGCCGGACTATCGAGCTAGGCTGCACCCATTTTATCGAAATCGGCAGCAACACTCTTTGCGCCATGGTAAACAAAACCGACCCCGGCGCAAAAACCACCGCTATCACAAAGCCGGAGGATATTGCAAACCTGTAAAGAGAGGGATGAAAACCATGTATTCAATAAAAGCCGTTTATGATGGAGCTACTTTCAAGCCGGCGCAACCGATAGCAATAACGGAAGAATATGAGGTTATTATTACTTTTGTCGAGTCTGTGAATAAAACGACAACATCTGCCCTACCTTTCAAGCGCGGTTGTATGAAGGGGAAAATGTGGATGGCAGATGATTTTGATGCGCCACTAGATGATTTTGAAATCAGGGAGGGATATTAAATGAAAACTGCCATTATTACCGGGGCGGGGCGGGGGATTGGGCGCGCTATTGCGTTGCGGTTTGCTGCTGATGGGGTGAATATTGTTGCCAATTATGTTGGGGATAGGCCTGATGATGAGTTTGTTGGGCAGATAGAGGCTTTTGGGGTGCAGATTTTACCCTATGAGTGCGATGTGCGGGATTTTGATAGGTGCGGCGAAATGATTGCCGATGCCCAAAAGCATTTTGGGAGCATTGAGTATTTGATTAACAATGCCGGGATCACCCGGGATGGGTTGATTTTAAAGATGAAGGAAAATGATTTTGATGATTGTTTGGATGTTAATTTGAAGGGGGCTTTTAATACCACGCGCCATATTAGCGGAATTATGGCAAAGCAGCGCGAGGGGGCGATTGTTAATATTGCCAGCGTTGTGGGGATTAGGGGCAATGCGGGGCAGGCCAATTATGCCGCCAGCAAGGCCGGGCTGATTGGGCTGACCAAATCGGTTGCGCGGGAGCTGGGCGGGCGCGGGATTACTGTGAATGCCGTAGCTCCGGGATTTATCGATACTGATATGACCGCGAAATTGTCCGATAGCATAAAGGCGAAATTTTTGGAGCAAATACCTCTGGGGCGGTATGGCACGCCGGATGAGGTGGCTGAAGTGGTGTTTTTTGCCGCGAATTGTAAATATTTGACAGGACAGGTTATTGCTATAGATGGAGGAATGATTTAAATGAAACGAGTTGTTGTGACGGGAATGGGGGTTATTAGCCCGATTGGGCTGGATTATGCCGCATTTGCGGATTCTCTGAAACAGGGGCGGGTGGGCATTGGGCCCATTACCAAAATCGATGTGGCCGAATCCCCGATAAAACTGGCGGCGCAGGCAAATGGTTTTGACCCCGAGGCGGCGGGTGTTCCCAAAAAGGAAATCCGCCGGATGGATACCTATTGCCAATTTGCCATGGCCGCCGCAAAACAGGCGGTGGATATGAGCGGGCTGGATACGGCCGCGCTGAATCCGCGCCGTTTTGGGGTGATTGTCGGCTCGGGCATTGGCGGCATGGAAACATTTGAGCGGGATGTCGTTGGGATGTATGAAAAGGGCGGATTTCGTATTGCGCCGCTGTTTATCCCCATGATGATAGGCAATATCGCCGCCGGAAATATCGCCATAATGCTGGGGGCGAAAGGGATTTGCACCAGCGTTGTCACCGCATGCACCACCAGCGCGAATTGCATTGGCGAGGCCTATCGCCATATCAAACATGGCTATTCTGATGTGATTGTGGCCGGGGGGGCCGAGGCGACCATTACCCGCGGCGCGATTGCGGGCTTTGCCGCCCTAAAGGCACTCAGCCCCGCCACAGACCCGGCTCGCGCCTCTATTCCTTTTGACAAAGAGCGAAATGGCTTTGTAATGGGCGAGGGCGCGGGGATTGTGGTTTTGGAAAATTATGGCAACGCCATTGCCCGCGGCGCGACCATTTATGCCGAAATAGTGGGCTATGGCACGAATTGCGACGCATATCATATGACCGCCCCATCCCCGGATGGCGCAGGGGCGGCGGATTGTATGCTAGATGCTATGGCCGAGGCGGGAATCACCCCCGCCGATGTGGGCTATATCAATGCCCATGGCACATCCACCCAGCTTAACGACAGCGCGGAAACTATGGCTGTCAAACGCGCCTTTGGGGATGCGGCCGGCTCGGTTTATATTAGCTCGACCAAATCAATGACCGGCCATTTGCTGGGCGCGGCGGGGGCTATCGAAACAATCGCCTGCATCGCCGCACTAAAAGGCGGATTTATCCCGCCCACCATGGGCTACAAAACCCCGGATGCGGATTGCGATTTAAACTATTCGCCAAATGCCGCCACCCCCGCCGAATTTGATTATGCCCTAACAAACTCATTAGGATTCGGCGGCCACAATGCTAGTTTATGTATCAAAAAATAAGGAGGATAAAATTATGAATTTTGCAGAGGTAAAGGAATTAGTAAACCTGATAGACAAATCGAGTGTTATGCATTTTTCTGTTGAGATGGACAATGCGCGGATTGTTATCGACCGCAATCGCAAGGCCGACCCATATTCCATGCAACATCAGCAGTTTGGCTCATATCTTGGCGCGCCATATGCTATGCCCCAGCCGCAATTTGTGCCCGAGGCGACTAATTCGAGCATTGTTGCTATGCCGGAAACAACACCGCAACCAGCAGCAGCCGCGCCAGCCGAGGCGCAATCCGGCCATATCGTAAAATCCCCAATAGTCGGCACATTCTACCCCAGCCCCGCCCAAGACAAACCCGCCTTTGCCCCAATAGGCACAAAAGTCAAAAAAGGCGATGTGCTTTGCATTTTGGAAGCCATGAAAATAATGAACGAAATCGTTTCCGACGCAGATGGCACAGTAGCCGAGGTTTATTTCCAAAGCGGCGATATGGTGGAAGCCCTAGCCCCCTTGTTTTTAATCACGTAGAAAAGGGGTTATGCGGGTGAACGAAAGAATATTCATCAGCAATACTGTGTTTGAAGTCGAATTTATTTCGTCGGCTTTTAAACACGGGCAAAACAAAGAGGATATCCTATATGCGCTCGAAAACAGCATATATGATGAAATCCTTGAAAGCGGCCCAAACAAAGTGCTGTCTATTGGGTTTAGCCGAAGCGCGAAGTTAATAGAGGTAATATTCCATGTTTTATCTGATGAACATATTGTGGTTTTTCATGCAATGCCTTGCAGAAAACATTATACCAAAAGGATGGTGATATAAATGGAGGCTGATAAAAAATTATCGCAACAGGAATATGAAAAATTAAGCATTGAATACGAAACGACCCCGCCGGAACTTTCCGGAAAAGCGGGCTTTTTAACCGTTTTGCGCGAAAAAGCCCTTATAGCGGAGTTGTTGCCCCCTGATTGCGCGCGGATTGTATTTATGAAAGCCAAAGCCATGTCGATATCACCCGCAGAAGTTATACTGCATTCAATAAAAAGCCAATTAGCGGATTGAAATTGCGGAGGTTGCTTATGGACATAAAACAAATAATGGAAACCATCCCCCATCGCTCGCCGTTTTTGCTGGTAGATAGGGTTATTGAGCATGTGCCGGGCGAGCGGATTGTGGCTATTAAATGTGTTACTATGAATGAGCCGTTTTTTGTTGGGCATTTTCCCGGCGAGCCTGTGATGCCCGGGGTTTTGATTATTGAGGCTTTAGCGCAGGCGGGGGCATGTGCGATTTTGTCGCTGGAGCAGTTTCGCGGGAAAATCGCCTATTTTGGCGCGATTGATAAGGCTAAATTCCGCCGCAAGGTTGTGCCCGGGGATGTTTTGCGGTTGGAGGTTGATTTTGTTAAATTAAAGGCAAATGCGGGCATTGGCCGCGCCGTGGCTTTTGTAGAGGATAAAAAAGCCGCCGAGGCCGAAATTACTTTTATGATTGGGTAGGTGAATGTTTTGTTTAAAAAAATACTAATTGCAAATCGCGGCGAAATCGCCGTGCGGGTTATTCGCGCTTGCCGCGAATTGGGAATCGAAACGGTCGCTGTTTTTTCCGAGGCTGATCGCCAGGCTTTGCATGTGCAAATGGCGGATCAGGCCGTTTGTATAGGGGCGGCCCCTAGCCGCGAAAGCTATCTAAATATGGAAAATATCATATCCGCCGCCTATTTGACCGGCGCCGAGGCCATTCATCCCGGTTTTGGATTTTTGTCAGAAAATACCATTTTTGCGGGGATGTGTACCGATACCGGCATAAAATTTATTGGGCCAGACCCCCAAGCCATTGATGATATGGGAAATAAATCCAATGCCCGAATTATTATGAAAAAAGCTGGCGTTCCTGTTATTCCCGGAACGGATGGGCTGGTGGATAATGTTGAGGCGGCTTTGGCTTTTGCCAAAAACGCGGGCTATCCTGTGATGATAAAGGCCAGCGCGGGCGGCGGCGGCAAGGGTATTCGTATTTGCCAAAACGAAGCCGAGCTGCGCAAAGGCTATGAATCCGCCAAATCCGAGGCTTTGAGTGCTTTTTCGGATGATAGCATTTATTTGGAAAAAGTGGTTGTAGGGGCGCGGCATATTGAAATACAGGTAATTGCTGATGAACACGGCAATACCGTCCATTTGGGCGAGCGGGAATGCTCTATGCAGCTGCGAAATCAAAAGGTTTTAGAGGAAGCCCCCTCCTCCGCTCTCAGCCCCGCTTTGCGCAAAAAATTCGGCGAAACCGCCGTAAAAGCCGCAAAGGCCTGCGATTATAAAAACGCCGGAACTATCGAAATGCTGCTGGATATCAACAACGATTTCTATTTTATGGAAATGAATACCCGCATACAGGTTGAGCATCCCGTAACCGAGATGATTACCGGGGTTGACATTGTGAAAGAACAAATTAGCATTGCTTGGGGTAACAAATTAAGTTTTTCACAAAAAGATATTAAATTTGCGGGGCACTCTATGGAATGCCGCATAAATGCCCAAACTACGGGCTTGATTGACTATCTGCTGCTACCCGCCGGAGGCTTGGGGATTCGGGTGGATTCCGGGATTTATGCGGGCTACACCATGCCGCCCCATTATGATTCCATGGTGGCAAAGGTGATTACCCATGGCAAAGACCGCCCCGAGGCCATCGCCAAAATGCGCCGCGCATTGGATGAATTCGTTATCCAAGGCATTAAAACCAATATCGATTTGCAGCAGGAAATCCTTGTGCATCCAGATTTTGTCAGCGGCAATTATGACACAACAACCCTAACCCGCATGTTGGAAGCTAGGTGATTAGATGAATTTATTCAATCGGAAAAAATATATCGCCATACCAAATCAGCCGGTGCGGCCGGATTTGCCCGATGGAATGTGGGTAAAATGCGATAAATGTGAAAAAACCATTTATAGCCGCCAACTGGGGGAATTTATGGTTTGCCCGGGTTGCGACCATCATTTTCGTATTGGCGCGCCAAAAATGATTGAGCTGGTGGCGGATGCCGATAGCTTTATCGAGGAGGATGTCGATTTATCGCCATCCAACCCTATTGGCTTTCCCGATTATGAGCGCAAAATCGCCCAATTGCAAAAGTCGCTGGATGTTAATGAGGCTGTGATTTGGGGGAAATGCGCGATAGAGGGCATTGATACGATTATATGCGCTATGGACAACCGTTTTATCATGGGCAGCATGGGGAGCATTGTTGGCGAAAAAATTACCCGCGCTTTTGAGGCGGCCACCGCCGCGGCTTTGCCTATCGTGATTTTTACCTGCTCCGGCGGGGCGCGGATGCAGGAGGGGATAATCTCCCTGATGCAAATGGCAAAGGTTTCCGCGGCGGCAAAGCGGCATAGCGATGCGGGGCTTTTGTATGTCACAATTTTAACAGACCCCACAACCGGGGGCGTGACCGCCTCTTTTGCGATGCTGGGGGATGTGATTTTGGCCGAGCCGGGCGCGCTGGTGGGTTTTGCCGGGCGGCGGGTGATTGAGCAGACCATAAAACAAAGCCTGCCAGCGGATTTTCAGAGTGCCGAGTTTGTTTTGGAGCATGGTTTTATTGACAAAATCGTGTCAAGACAAAATTTGCGCAAAACTCTTGGGCAAATTTTAACGAGCCATACACAAAACCCCGGCGCATTTGCCGAAACTCCGGATTTTGCGCCATATACCAGTCATCGGGATATTTCCCCGGGGGGGGCTGTGGAAATCGCGCGGAAAATAAATCGCCCCACCTCTTTGGATATCATCAACGCCATAACCACTGATTTTATCGAGTTTCACGGCGATAGAAATTTCCGCGACGACCCGGCGATTGTCGGCGGCATTGCAAAACTGGAAGGAATTCCCATTACTGTAATTGCTACCCAAAAAGGGATAAATTTGGATGACAATATGCGGCGCAATTTCGGCCAGCCCCATCCCGAGGGCTATCGCAAGGCTTTGCGCCTAATGCGGCAGGCGGAAAAATTTGGCCGCCCTATTTTGACTTTGATAAACACCAGCGGCGCATATCCCGCCACCGGGGCGGAGGAGCGGGGACAGGGCGAGGCAATCGCCCGCAATCTGCTGGAATTCGCCGGGCTGACTGTTCCCACGATTGCGGTAATCGTAGGCGAGGGGGGCAGCGGCGGGGCTTTAGCTCTGGCGGCCACCGACCGGGTTTATATGTTTGAATACGCAATTTATTCGATTTTGTCCCCAGAGGGATTTGCGGGGATTTTATGGCGCGATGGCAAACGCGCCGCCGAGGCCGCCGAAATCATGAAGCTGCGCGCAATCGACCTGCTGGAGCTGGGCATTATCGAGGGCATCATCCCCGAGCCGCCAAACGGCTTTCAAGACGACCAAGCCAGCACCCTAGCCCATCTGCGCGCCCTGCTAATCCACGATTTCGCAAAACTATCCGCCCAGCCCGCCGCCGACCTGCTAAACGCCCGCTATGCCCGCTTCCGCAAATTCGGCGAATAATACCACCCAAATTGCCGCGGCGGCGTTCTAATTCCACCCGACTTGTCATAAATTTATGATAGAAATTATTCATGAAGACAAGAAGGAGTGGTAAGAATATGGAAAATTTTGACATTTACAAGGATATCGCCCAGCGCACCCATGGGGATATTTACATTGGCGTTGTGGGGCCGGTGCGCACTGGGAAATCCACGTTTATCAAGCGGTTTATGGATTTGCTGGTGCTGCCGAATATCGAGAATGACTATAGCAAAGAGCGGGCGCGGGATGAGCTGCCCCAGAGTGCCGCCGGAAAGACCATTATGACCACCGAGCCGAAATTTATTCCGAATGAGGCTGTGGAAATTACTTTGGATGATGTTAGCGATTTGCGGGTGCGGCTGATTGATTGTGTTGGGTATTTGGTGCCGGGGGCGGTTGGGCATGAGGATGAGGCCGGGCCGCGGATGGTAAATACGCCGTGGAATGAGGCCAAAATTCCATTTGCACAGGCGGCGGAAATCGGTACGCGCAAGGTTATTCACGAGCATAGCACGATTGGTATTTTAATAACAACCGATGGCAGCATTACCGAAATTCCTCGGCATGATTATGAGGATGCGGAGATGCGCGTTGTAAACGAACTAAAGGCGATAAATAAGCCTTTTGTGATTGTTTTAAATACCACAAAGCCATATGCCCCCGAGGCGACCCAAATGGCGGCAGACCTTTTTGATAAATACGGAATCCCGGTTGTGCCGCTGAATTGCGCCCAGCTAAAGGGCGAGGATATCACCGCCATTATGGAAAAAATTCTTTATGAATTTCCGCTGCGCGAGTTAAAAATCAATTTGCCCAAATGGCTAGAGCCGCTGGCGGCGAATCATTGGGTAAAGCAGAGCATTATCGGCACGGTAAAGGCCATGAGCCGCGATATTTCGCGCCTGCGGCAAATCAAAGGCAATGTGTCCGCACTGGAGGGCAATGAGCATATCCGCCGCGCCACAATCGAGCGCATAGCCCCGGGCACGGGCAGCGGCGATGTGGAAATCACCCTCGACCCCGCCCTGTTTTACAAGGTTCTCAGCGAAACCACCGGCATGGAAATCGAGAGCGAGCATCAGCTGATTTCCACAATCACCCTGCTATCCGCCGCCAAACGCGAGCATGACAAAATCAAAAACGCGCTGGAGGAGGTAAAATTCAAGGGCTATGGCATAGTCACCCCCGGAATCGACGAAATGAAGCTCGACCCGCCGCAAATAGTAAAACACGGCTCGCGCTACGGCGTCAAAATCCGCGCCTCCGCCCCCAGCCTACATATTATCCAAGCCAATATCCAAACCGAAATCTCGCCTATTGTTGGCACAGAAAAAGAGAGCCAGGATTTGGTGGATTTCTTTAATCAGCAAATGGAAGAAGACCCAAACAATATTTGGGAGCTAAATATGTTTGGAAAATCCATGCACCACATGGTCAAGGACGGCCTGCAAAACAAGCTTTACCGCATGCCCGAGGAGGCGCAACAAAAACTCCAAGAAGGATTGCAAAAAATAGTAAACGAAGGCGGCGGTAGATTTTTCTGTATATTATTTTAATAGCCATATTCCAAAAATTGCCATTATATATGGCAATTTTTGTTTTTCGTTCCAGTTTCATTAGTTTTTGATTTTTGTAATAGCTGAATGAGTGCATCTTGATTTTTCAAAATCCTGCTCAAACCAATAAAAATTCCGCCGCCGATAAAAGCCATTACGCTGACAATTCTAAAAATCACATCTTCCCAAAGGGTTAATCGGACGATTTGAAAAATATAGAACAATGACATGCCAACCAAAATCAACCCAGCAACAAAAAGCGCGTTCGAAATAATCTTGTTCATATGCACCCCCTAGCCCGCTCCGATTATTATAACATGAACACAGCGGCGAAGTCAATTGAGTTTCAAATGTTGTATCACACGAATAAGCACAAATAAAGCCTTTAGGACTGGATTTTGTGCGGTTGGGCTTATGGATATACACGACCGCGTAGGGGCGGCCATTCCCAAATTGTCAAGTCAACTGCAACACCCATCAAAAAAGACTTCCTTGGCTGATTTCCAGTCTAGGTATTTGCGTGGCCTTGTGTTGATTAGTTCGAGTGTGTCGTTTAGTTGTTGTTGTGTTACTTTGGTAAAGTCGCAGCCTTTTGGGTAGAAAAATCTTAGTAGGTCGTTGATGTTTTCTACTGTGCCTCTTT
>Ga0209755_10002752_pt1 | contig 23392 bp, 24 predicted proteins | sample TergutCo191P1_FD_187301 | JGI IMG/M metagenome (GOLD analysis project Ga0209755, IMG submission 187301) | Cornitermes sp. P1 segment gut microbial communities from Petit-Saut dam, French Guiana - Co191P1 (SPAdes) (version 2) | ecosystem: Host-associated > Arthropoda: Insects > Digestive system... | reverse complement strand
CGCTGAACGACCGGCTGAAACTTCGCAGCATGGTCGTCGGGGAAAAGGGCGACAGGGTTTACGTTTCCAGCGAGGAAGCCGCGATCCGCGCCGTCGAGCCGAACCTTGATTCGGTGTGGGCACCCAAGGGCGGCCAGCCGGTGGTAATCAGCCTGTCCAATGGGGAGGGGGGGGTATGAATTTTCTGCATCCGGACTACGAGATTGTCAGGAACGGCGACAGGTGCATAAGCTGCCGGGTCTGCGAACGCCAGTGCGCCAACGAAGTCCACGAATATCTTTCGGAAACCAACAAAATAACCTGCGACGATGCGAAGTGCGTGAACTGCCATCGCTGCGTGTGCCTCTGCCCCACCCGCGCGCTCAAAATCGCTAAAAGCGCCAACACATACAAGACGAACGCGAACTGGAGCGGCGACACCATCGACGCGCTTTACCGGCAGGCGGACAGCGGGGGCGTGCTGCTTTCGGGCATGGGCAACCCGGAAGGCTACCCGGTGTACTTCGACAAAATGCTCCTGAACGCATCCCAGGTCACCAACCCCTCGATAGACCCCTTGCGCGAACCGATGGAAACGAGGGTGTTCCTTGGCGCAAAGCCGGAGCGTATCGAACGAGACGAAAACGGCAGGCTAAGGAACAACCTTCCGCCCCATCTTTCCCTGTCAATGCCGGTGATGTTTTCCGCAATGAGCTACGGCTCGATCAGCTACAACGCCCACGAAAGCCTGGCGCGTGCGGCCCGGGAACTTGGCATACTGTACAACACCGGCGAAGGCGGCCTTCACGAGGATTTTTACAAATACGGCGACAACACGATTGTGCAGGTCGCCTCCGGGCGTTTCGGCGTGCATCCCCGGTATCTTAACAGCGGCGTTGCCATAGAAATAAAAATGGGACAGGGCGCGAAGCCGGGCATAGGCGGACACCTGCCCGGCGCGAAAATCGTCGGCGACATCGCCCGCACCAGAATGATCCCGGAAGGCAGCGACGCAATCTCCCCCGCGCCGCACCACGACATCTACTCGATCGAGGATCTGCGCCAGCTCGTCTTTTCGCTCAAGGAAGTCACCGGGTACGCGAAACCGGTGATCGTAAAAATCGCTGCGGTTCACAACGTGGCGGCGATTGCCAGCGGCATCGCCAGAAGCGGGGCGGACATTATCGCAATCGACGGCTTCCGCGGCGGAACCGGCGCCGCGCCGACCCGCATCCGCGACAACGTGGGCATCCCCATCGAGCTCGCCCTCGCCAGCGTGGACAGGCGGCTCAGGGAGGAAGGAATTCGCGACAATGTTTCCGTCGTTGTCGGCGGCAGCATTCGATCGAGCGCGGACATCGTTAAAGCCGTGGCGCTGGGCGCGGACTGCGTTTACATCGGCACGGCGGCGCTTCTCGCCCTGGGCTGCCATCTTTGCAGAAGCTGCCATTCCGGCCTTTGCAACTGGGGCATAGCCACGCAGGTGCCGGAACTCGCCAGACGCCTGAACCCCGGCATCGGCTACAAACGCCTGGTAAACCTGCTGTCCGCATGGCGGCACGAGATCAAGGAAATGATGGGCGGCATGGGAATCAACTCAATCGAGAGCCTGAAGGGAAACCGCTTGATGCTGCGCGGCGTGGGGCTGAACGAGAAGGAGCTTGGGATCCTTGGCATTAAGCACGCGGGGGAATAGTGGGTGCGGTGGGTTTTGGGGGCGGTTAGTATTTTAGTATTATTGAAGAAATAGAACAGGGGAAGGGGAGAAGTCTCTCCCCTCGCTCCAGCCTTGCTGCGCAAGTCTTCCGCTACCCCTCTCTGCGGGGGTTCCACCCCCGCAACGCCCCCGCCCCCGCCTTGGTCGTGGGGCGATGTTTTGATGCACGTCTGTCAAGCATTTTTTAAGGGAAAAGTCTGAAATTCGCAATTTTTTTCTGAAAAAGCTTGACACAGAGCCCTAAATATCCGATACTAAAAATGGTTGCATTTTATTGAATGTTATGCGACACATAAGAGCAAAATTTATGGGAACAAAAAATATGTGTCCAGAGGGTTTTACAACACTTGAAATGCAATGTAATCACCATAAAGTATAAAAATGTACAAAAAAATACTTGATGATATAAAATATCCGTATTACCAGCATTTTTCCAATGATGGTCAGCGTTTTGTCGCTTGGTATTTAAAAAATATACATCATAGGGATGATATTCAAGCAAAAGATGACATTACAGATGGAAAAGATGATAAGCAAATAGATGCAATATTTATTGATGATGAATATGAAAAAATATATATAATTCAAGGTAAATTTATTGGCTCTAATTCCGTTGATGCAGAGCCATTAAGAGAAGTTCTATCTTCTTGGGTACAGTTAAAAGACCTTGTTAAATTACAAGAAACTGCAAATAATAAATTAAGACAAAAACTGGCAGAAGTATCTCATGCTTTTGAGGACAATTATGATGTGGAATTTGAACTTATAACCACAGCCACATTAACACAACAAGCACAAAGTGACTTATTTGCATTTCAAAAAGAGTTGGCTGAATCGGATGATTTATCTGCAAATTTAAGGCTTATTGACTCAGAAGAATTGCAACATAGATATAATTATGCAATAGATAAAGAAAATCCAATAATAACTCATACTCTTGCCCTTCGGAATAATATGTACATTAAAATGACATTAGCAGGCACAAATGTTATAATGGCAAGTTTGGCATTAAAAGATTGCCTCTCATTTCCAGGAATAAAAGAGGGGACATTATTTCAAAAAAATGTTCGCCAATCATTGGGGTTGAATAATCAGGTAAATAAGGGGATCAAAAATACCATATACAACGATGGAAATGATTTTTTCTTTTTTCACAATGGAATCACAGCATTGTGTAATAAAATGATATTTGATGATAATACAAAACAAGTTACATTGAAAGGATTAAGTATTGTTAATGGCTGTCAATCTTTAAATACGATTTTGTCATGCAGTGAAAAAGTCAGAGAGCTTGATGATGCATATATTATGTTTCGTTTTTATGAGATACCTGAAAGAGATCGTGCAGATAAAATAAGTATTTCAACTAATTCTCAGAGTTCAATAAAACCTAGAGATTTAAGAAGCAATGATAAACGAGTTAGAAATTTGAAAAGAACTTATGAACAAAAATATCCACAAGGTTATTTTAAAACGAAACGTGGTGAATTATTACCTGCAAATAAGGATAAAAGTTTTGAATTAGATTTATCGAATTTAGCAAAGTATTTTGTATCTTGGCATTCACAAAGACCTAATATTGCCTATGGTGAAACTAAATTATTTGATAAATATTTTGATCAGCTTTTTAGAAAAGACTATTTACCAGAAGATGCATTGGCATTAAATTCATGGATGAAGTTAATTTTGGAAAAATGGGTTAAAGAAAACCCATTAAGTTTAAATGAATCTTTATTGGCAATGCGCGCATATGCTCCGTATCATCATTTATATGCTGTTTCTGTATGTTTTTTAGTATTAAACAATATGCCAGAAGGCGTACCTCCTCCTTCAATTACTTTTGAAAAAGCACAAAAAAACGATCTTTCAGATCAAATTGTTGATATTGCTGGTAGATGTTTAAATACCGCATTAGAAGCAGCAGCAAATGAGCCGCAACCCAGTAATCGTGTTTTTAGTCCTCAAAACTGGATAAAAACAAAAACTTGTCTAGCTGGTATACGTATGGCAGTTAATCAATACTTTAATATGCTTCCAGCAATGCCAATGGGTAAAGAATCGTTTCAAAAAATGAAACAGGAACTTAAAATAAATACTGAAAATTTTTCAGAACGCTGGGCAGCAGATTAGAATGAACTACCCCGCAGCAAGCTGCGAGGTATCCAAGATTACACTTAGAAATCTTTGCGTATACGGGGGAAATCCCCCGCACCCCCAGCAGAACCGCCCCAAGGGGCGAGGTATTAAACCCCAGTAGGGGCTACGCCCCAAAATAAAAAATGTGCTTTTACGTCGCATAACGAGGCCGTTGAAAATATTCAAAGCACCACATGACACAACCAAAGGAAGTTGCAGGAAACAGAATTCATTGGTATATGGTGGCTTGTTTATTTTTCCGTCATATGTCCCCATTGTTATATGTTATTCCATTCACCCATACGTTTCCACAAATGCCCGGGGGGTCAAAATTTCTGGACGTTTCATGTCCAAAGGGGCAAAGTCGGTATCCCCAGACAATAATACGTCAACATCCTCATGGAGCGCAGACACCAACACGGGTAGATCTTTGACATCCCGAATCTCAGGGTACTTCGATTCGTCGATTTTTTCCAGAGTGTAGGCAAGCTCGAAAGGCAGTTCCCGCAGAAAGTTTTCCAGCAAATCATACCTGCTTGGGAATTTCTGCAAGGTTACCCTTTTCAGTTCGTCCAATATGTAGGTTGACAGAACAATAGTATGTTGCTCGGAAATCAGATCCACCAATCGCAATATATGGCTGGAAGACAAGACCGCAACAGAAACAAGCACATTCGTGTCAAGCATTATTCGCATTGCGTTCCTTCCACATTTGCTCCCTCACTTCGTCCACCAACGCCACCACGTCCTGCTCGTCCCCGATGCCAAGGCGCACGACTTCGCCATCAAAACCGGCACGCAGGTTTGCGAAAGCGATTTTTGCGGCGTTTGCCACCACGATACGGTTTCGATCCTCGATAAACACCACCTTATCGCCCTCGCGTACGCCCAGCTTTTTACGAATGTCAATCGGAAGGGTGATCTGTCCCCTGCTTGTGATTTTCGCAACTTCCATCGTATACCTCCGTACCTTGCATTACGGCAAAATCTTACTTTCCTTGATTATAGTACAAATAAGGGGAATATGAAACATCACGACACTAAGGGAAACTTTAGGAATAACCATCGGTACTCTACCGCCATGCGGGGAAATAATGGGTGGCGGTAGGTTTCATATGTCTGTCCGCCCATTGAAAGCCGGTACTTTTTATCTTATATTCACCTTATGATAGTTACGCAGACTGTGGATATCCAAGCTGACAGGCGGATTTTTCTGGATTTACCCCCAGAATTGCCCGTAGGCAAGGCCAAAGTTGCCGTTATTCCCCAAATAGAAAAGCCGATTGACAGTACCTATGAAGCGACCGTAAAGCCTCGGGGTCTTGCCAAAAAGATGGGGTCAACCTTACGGTGGAGCGTTTTCTTGAAATGAAACAGGAAGATTTGCGCCTTGAAGAAGAAAAAATCAATCTATGATTTACGTATTTGACGCTTGCGCCCTTCTTTCCTACCTAAATGATGAACCAAGTAACGATATTGTCGAGGAGTTACTCAAAAAGGCGACAAATGGGGGAATAGATACTTAACGAAGAAAAGATTATGAAATACAATATTGATCTATGGAAAATGAATATCCAAATTATTATTAATATCTGCAAACATCATTATTATCTTTTCGGGTGAGTATTCAAAATTCTCATCCGCCCACTTACCTATAACTGCCAAACTGCCCGAAAGATAAAAATGCACATAATACTCCAACTCTTTGGCTGTACCTGTAAAGCCATATTCATTGCGCCAACAAGCCAAATATGCCTCCTTTAGTAAATCAGTAAGGCGACTATATAAAGTGGGACTTACATTTTTACCCAAAAACATACGGCATACTTGCCGATTTTCAGAAATATAGTTTAACAAATTGTTGAAAAAGACTTTTGAATCAACGGTATAATTCTCTGAAAAAATATCACTGATTTCTTGTATTATTGAGTCCTCTATCTGATTGTATAGGTCGTAAATATCCGTAAAATTGGCATAGAATGTTGACCTATGAATATCTACCTTGTCTGTAAGCTCCCTCACTGTTATTTTCTGTATACTCTTTTCTGTAAGAAGATCGGCAAGACCCTCTCGCAAAGCTCGTTTAGTTTTTCTTACACGCCTATCTTCTTTAATTTCTATGCTCATAATAATTTTCCTCCTACCCGACATGATCTGGCAAATGTGTCTTTAAACAGACGTGTCACAGATACATTGTTCATTGATAATCACACCAGTGTCTATTATTATATAAAGTGTAGGCAAAAGAAGCAACTGTCGATTTAGAGCCTACCCTTTAGATAATTTGTTTTCAAGATGGCAATGCGTAAATTGTATATAATCACGAAATATTGGTTATATTTTTCATGTTGGCAGGGGAAAATGAGGCATTGGCAACTTTTCATGGGCATTCACGAAGGGTAGTGCTATTTAAGGATAGGCCCTTAAACGTCTATAAAAAAATCCATTGGAGGATTAAATGAACATAATAAACTGGCTTTTTTTGATAATGGCTATTATAAGTGAAAGTATAGCAACTAATTCATTAAAGGCATCAAATGGATTCACAAATGTTGTTCCATCAATAATTGCGCTTGCTGGATATGGTAGTGTTTTATTTTTTCTTTCCCTTGCGATAAGAACCATACCCGTTGGGGTGGCGTATGCAACATGGTCTGGAGTCGGAATTATATTGATTGCTTTGGTTGGTTGGCTTTGGCATAGGCAGACACTTGATGCCCCTGCAATTATCGGCATGGGGTTGATAATTGCTGGCGTAGTAATAATGAATGTCTTTTCAAGAAGTGTAATCCATTAAAAAAAGGGGCAAAAGGTGGTGAAGATGAAAATAGCAATAATTAATGGAAGCCCAAGAAAAAATGGAGCCACTTTTAAGGTTTTGAATCATTTTAAGGAATCATTGAAAAATATTGATTCATCCATAAATATTGAATTTGTAAACTTAATTGATTATAATTTCAAATATTGTATTGGTTGCCAACACTGTTACAAAACAGGTAAATGTATAATTTCAGATGACCACATCCAAGAAATACATGAAAGCATAAAGAACAGCGATGGACTAATTTGGGGTAGTCCTAACTATGCAACTAGTATATCTGGGTTACTACGAAATTTTTATGATAGAGTAAATATGCTAATGGCCCAATTATTGTATCACAAACCTTGTATAAATATTGTTACCTATGAAAACGGAATGGTACTGAAGGTACTAAAATTGATGAAAGAAATGGTAAATTATGCTGGAGGCTATAATGTAAAATCAATGGGTATAAAGAATCCGTTCAATAAAGACCCAGTTGACAAAAAACTAAAATGCAGAATAGAAAGATCTGTAGAAATATTGCTGAATAAAATACAACAAAATAAACCTCCATTATTTTCCGTGATATTTTCAAATATAGTTATTAATGTATTTTTAAAGCCGTTTATGTACAAAAACAGAGGACAGTATCAAGGAATATTAAATAACTGGATTGAAAGAGGAATAGTTGAACAAAAACGAATTCCAACACAAGTAGAATCCAAAAGGAGAGAAGTTAAAGATGGAAAACAAAAAGAAAGCCATAGCTGTAAATGGTAGCCCTAGAAAAAATTGGAATACATATACTTTGCTCGAAAAGTGTCTTGACGGCGCAAAAGAAATGGGAACCGAAACTGAAATTATAAATTTATATGATATTAATTATAGGGGTTGTATTAGTTGCTTTGCTTGTAAACGCAAAGGGGTTATTATTGATACATGTGCAATGAAAGACGATTTGGAGCCAGTTTTACAGAAAGTATGTGATTGTGATGCCCTGATACTAGGCTCTCCTATTTATTTTGACTCCATTACTGGAGAAATGAGGTCTTTTTGGGAACGTTTGATTTTTCCTTACATCTCATATGAGTTAAAGCCATCATCTTTTGGAAAGAAAATAAATACGGCATTTATTTACACTATGAATGTTCCTCGTTTTGCTTTGCAGATGTTGGGCTACAACAAAATAATTAGGCAAAACATAAAATTGCTAAAAAACACATTTGGTAGCTCAACCTCTTTGGTAATTACATCAACATACCAATTCGACAACTATGATGAATATGCCATAAGCATTATTAATGGCAAAAAACGATTGAAATGAAGAGAAACAGTATTTTTAGAAGACTGCGAAAAAGCTTTTTTACTTGGAAAGAAATTAGCAGCAAATATGGAAAAAATAATATGATAATTTTCTAAAGCAAGTTGGAAATCACTTACTATGGGCACTTAACCATTGTATAACAAACGATAGCTACTCACCGCCAGATTCGGGCAGTTCGACTTCTGCAAAACACCGTTCGGGCTTCGCCCTCTGTGGTATTTGGCTCCATCACATTTTGCCAGTCCTAGTCTTGCTACGCAAGCCATTATTGGGGATGGCAAAACGTTAGTTACCTAGAGCTAAAGATGGGAAAACAGGAGCTTACCCTAAAGACTGGGATGCATGCCATTGCCGTCAAAGTGGTTGACAATGACGGTTTGGAAAACACGGAAATCATCCAGCTGAAAATCAACGGCTTACTGGAAAAAATGACTTGACGAAATCATCCCATTCAGAAGCCCAAAATGAGCGAGACTGGAAATCCATAATATGGCGAGGTTGTTCATGCCGACCGCTTGACAAAAAAAGGACTTTTTCGTAAACTGCAATCATTGAACAAAGGCGTTCATCGGATGATGTGCGAGCCCCTTATGGGCGGCGTGTCATGCGATGAACGCCTTTTTGCGTCTCGAAGGCGGGGGAAAGTCGTGAAGAAAGTCTATGTGAACGAAAAATGGTGCCTTGGCTGCCGTCTGTGCGAGTACTACTGCGCCTTTGCCGCAACCGGCGAAACGGACATGGCGAGGGCATTGAAGGACATCAAAATCAGACCCAAAATCACCATCGAGGAACGGGATGGCATTAGCTTTGCCGTTTCCTGCCGGCACTGTCGGGAGCCGCTGTGCGTCAAAGGCTGCATTACCGGGGCAATGTCCGTCGCAAACGGCGTTATCACCATTGACAGGGAAAGGTGCGTAAGCTGCTACACCTGCATTCTGATTTGCCCCTTCGGCGCCGTCTCCCCCAGCGAGGACGGCGCGGTCGAAAAATGCGAGTTGTGCGTCCGCGGAGGCCACCCGGCTTGCGTTAGCGGATGCCCGAATGGGGCGATTGTTTTTGAGGAGCGAGGTTCGGCATGAGGCACGTCATTATCGGCAATTCGGCGGCGGCCATTGGCGCGGTGGAGGGCATTCGGCAGGTGGATACTCGGTGCGAAATCACTGTCGTCTCGGACGAGAGCCATCACACATATTCCAGACCGCTCATCTCGTACCTTCTGCAAGGGAAGGTTTCCGAGGAAAAGATGAAGTATCGTTGCGATGATTTTTATGCACAGAACAATGTCCGTCTGGTTCACGCCCGTGCCGAGACGATTGACGCCGGCGCAAAGCAGGTGGCTTTGTCGGACGGCAGCCGATTGCCTTTCGACAAACTGCTTGTGGCGACCGGCTCCTCGGCGTTCGTGCCTCCGTTCGAGGGTCTTGCAACGGTGTCAAGGAAATTTACCTTTATGAGTCTTGACGATGCAAATGATCTTGACAAGGCGTTGGGCAAGGACAGGCGTGTACTGATTGTCGGCGCAGGATTGATTGGGCTTAAATGCGCCGAAGGTATTTCGGGCAGGGTGGCTCATGTTACGGTGGTTGACCTTGCGCCGACGGTTTTGTCCAGTATTCTGGATGAGGAAGGCGCAAAACTGATGCAGACCCACCTTGAAAGCAGGGGCATTGAGTTCAGGCTTTCCCACGGCGTGCGGCGTTTCGATGGGAACGTTGCGGTTCTGGACAACGACGGCACGATTGATTTCGACGTTCTTGTTCTTGCCGCTGGCGTGCGACCGAACACCGCCCTGCTTGACGGCATTGCCCAAATTGACCGTGGCATTGTGGCAAACGAAAAATCCGAGACGACTGCACCGGATATTTATGCCGCTGGCGATTGCACCCAGACGCTCGATATTTCCAGCGGTTCGCATAAGATCATGGCATTGCTGCCCAATGCCTATATGCAGGGCGAGTGTGCCGGTGTCAACATGGCTGGCGGCGAGAAAAATTTTGACAAGGCTATTCCCATGAATGCCATTGGGTTTTTCGGTTTGCATATCGTTACGGCGGGGAACTACCGTGGGGACGTATACGCCGAAACCGGGGACGGAAACTACAAACGGTTGTTTTATGGCGACAACAGGCTTAACGGGTATATCATGATTGGAAATGTTGAAAAAGCCGGGATTTACACCAGTCTTGTCCGCAAACGCACGGCTCTTGATGGCATAGACTTTGCGCTTGTCAGCGAGAAGCCAGGGCTTATGGCGTTCACTTTGTCGGACAGGATAGCCAAACTAGGAGGCGAGCAGGATGCACATATCGGCATTGGATTTTGATTTCAGGGAACTAAACGAACGTGTGCGAGCAGCCCCCCCCGGGGGGATCCGCATAGACGATTGTTGCGGACACAGGTTTGTCGGCAGTGGCTTGCAGGAAAAAACGATCACGGTGCATGGCACACCGGGAAATGCGCTTGGGGCATATCTTGACGGAGGAACCATAGAGGTGTTCGGCAACGCACAGGATGCCGTGGGCGACACGATGAACGATGGCAGGATCGTCATTCACGGCAACGCCGGCGACGCTCTCGGTTATGCAATGCGAGGCGGCGGCATTTACGTGCGTGGCGATGCGGGGTACAGAACCGGCATACACATGAAGGAGTATAAGGACAAGGTTCCGGCAATCGTTATCGGCGGCAAAGTCGGCAGCTTCCTGGGGGAATACCTTGCGGGGGGGCTGATCGTGGTGCTTGGTCTTGGCACGGATGGCGATGCCGTTTCTCCCGTGGGGAATTTCCCCGGAACCGGGATGCATGGCGGTAAAATCTTTGTAAGGATGGAAAGTGAACCGGAAGGCTTGCCGTCACAAGTTTCCGCGGAGCCTGCAAGCGAAGGCGATTTGCAAGAAATTGCGGCGCACCTTGCAGAGTTCGCCGCGCGTTTCGGCATGGATGCTCAGTCGATTGCCGGGGATCGGTTCTGGGTGCTTAAACCCAACGCCAAAAACCCATACAGGCAGTTGTACGTTAAGAATTAGGCAAATTGTGTAAAGCCGCCTCTTTTTTCTGGGTAAGCTGGATTGGCTTGACACATAATGGAGAAGCGTTATAACGTATGCCATGCGAAGCATGGAAAGCTATTTGACGCTTATAAAAAAGAGTCTGGAGCATTTTTCAGGGGGCGACTTCCCTATCGATGAAATTCAAAAGCTTGCCTCGAATACGGCGATAAAGGAATATTCCCCTCAAGAATATTTTTTACGTGCAGGCGAAACAAGCAGAAAAATGTGTTTTGTGGAAAAAGGATTGTTCAGGCTTTTTTATACGGACAGGAACGGCAAGGATTTCACAAAAAATTTTAAATCAGCTGGGCAATTCATGGCCGCGAAAGCCTCGTTGCTTTTGAGATCCCCGTCAAAACTAAGCATTCAGGCACTGGAGAATTCAACGGTGCTATGCTTTGACTATGACGATGTTTTGCAAATGGCCGAACATAGTTTTAGATGGCAGTGCTTGCTAAGAAAGGCCGCAGATGCGGATTATCTGGAAAAGGAAAAAAGGGAATCCGATCTGCTTTTTTATGATGCCAAAGAACGGTACCTGAATTTCATAAAGGAAAGCCCCGACTGGGAAAACCGAATACAACAGCGGCATATCGCGTCGTATCTGGGAATGTCCCCCGAAACATTAAGCAGAATCCGCAAAAATTTATAGCCAATTGACAAATGTCAATGACATCTTCTCTCACTCGCAATATGATTTAGGCATTGACGTGTTGAATAGGAGGGCTTTATGCAGAGGGAACAAGACGGACGCTTGTTTTATTTGGATAATATAAAGATATTTTTGACGATACTGGTAATAGTGCATCACGTAGGGCAGGCGTATGGCCCGACGGGCGGTTTTTGGCCGTTTCGCAGCAGCCTTGAGGAATCCATCCCTATGTTGGGCCTGTTTTTCTCGGTAAACGCCGCGTTTTTTATGGGGTTTTTCTTTTTTATCTCCGGGTATTTCATCCCCATGTCCTACGACCACGGCAATGGGAATGGCTTTCTGCGAAAACGACTGCTCAGGCTTGGTGTTCCGCTTTTGTTTGTTTTCCTAATCATGAGCCCTTTGCAAATGTACTTTCATTACACTTTATACTCTGGCAACGAGCCTTTGTCGTTTTTTCAATACCTTACCAATATTTGGTTTGGGATTCATGGAATGCCCGAAGGTTTTATTGAAGCCTCGGGCATTTTTCCCGAAATGAATTTTGGCCACGCTTGGTTCATACAGCATTTATTGGTCTATGCCGCCTTCTATTGGCTTTTCCGAAAAATCACAAGGAAGCCACTCTTAAAGCAGGAGGAAAGGCCGTTTTCGGCATTGCACCTTTTCGTAATTTTTCTCGTCATAGCCGTCCCGTCGTTCATCGTGCGTATTTGGTACCCGATTGACTACTGGAGAGGGCTGTTTGGATTCTTCCAAGTGGAGATCGCCCATTGGCCGCAATATCTTGTCATGTTCATTGTGGGGATAATCGCATACCGAAAAAATTGGCTGGTAACGCTAAAAGCCAGAACGGGATATGCGGCTTTGGTTATCGCAATTTTGAATATTGTCGTATATGCCGCTTTGGTTATAATCACTTTGAATACCACTGCCAGACATGTTGATGTCAATCCGTGGCCTCCCGTAATGGAGTGGGGATTAATCTGGGCGGTTTGGGAGTCCTTTATCGCAGTATCCATAATTTTCGGCCTACTCACTTTACTGCGGGAAAAGGGCAATTGGACAACGCATTTTTTGAAAACACTGTCCCGCAGTTCCTATGCCGCTTTCATTTTTCATATGCCAATTGTTTTGGCTGTTCAATATGCGTTTGACAGGGTGGTTATTGGTGGAGCCATCGGGAAATTCATAATCGTAAGTATTATTTCCATTGTGGTAACCTACACATTAAGCACCCTGCTTGTTAAGGTCAAACCGTTGGGTAAAATATTGTAGAATGTTTTACTCCACAATCTCAAACGTAAACACAACAGGGTTTTGAATGTTTTCCTTAAGCGGAGATACATCAACCGACTTGATCCTCAGCTTTATCCCCAACGCCTTTTGCAATTCATAAAGTCGCCCGCCTGCACACCTTTCAAAATATGATTCCACGTTCGGTGGCGGAGAGGTATATTTCCCTTCTTTGGCACGTTTATAATATCCATGCGAGCATTTGAAATGGAGTGTCAGTGTGTTATCGTCATTTAACATGGGCTTCCATCTCTTAAATGTTTCCGCAAACAATTTCATTCTTTCATCAAGATCCAGATGAGCATTTTCCAGCGCAAAGGCTTTGCGTTTTTTATCACTCCCTGTGCCGTTACACGCTCCGACTTCTTCATACAATTGAAATCGCTGCTCTTTTGTGAGATGTTCGATCATCGCCTTGCTGAATTCATCATCCCATTCAGGATGAAAGCAGGTAAGCCCTACAAGATTAGGCCCCAATTTTTCCTCATATTTTTGAACAATCTTTTCGAATATAGGTAATACACCCTCTGGGATTCGATTTTTCTTTTTCTGCATTTCCCTCAAAACAACCTTCATCTTTTTCCTCCGTTAAGTGATTCTTTTATTATTATAAACCTTTTTTTATGGTTTCGCTTGTCCGCCTATGCTCTTTTTCTACCGCCAGCCATAATTCCATATAGCTTAAACCTGTCAGATTGGGATAATACACTTCAGGCGAGACGGCTCCCTTGTCAAATGCCAAACCATGTTTTTCAAGCCAGAATTTGCTGTATTTCCATGCCTTGTAAATTGCGTCGGTAACAAGAATTTCAAAATTTTCCGCTTCAAAACCGCAGATAACATATTGATGGGGCTGCAAATGCCATTTTACGAACTTTTCATTTTCCGCATCGGTCTCAACTTCCGCGCCGGCAAAAAAAGTGTAACAGCCTTTCGGGGCATCCCCTTTAAAAGATGCGTCTAATGTCCTGCCATCGGGTTTTGAGGGAATTAGGTGCTTTTGTGAATGAAACTTATCCCAAACCTGTCCAAGTGTATCAATTCCAGTATTTTCCCCATTAAATATGTATGATTCACTTGCGATTATTCCGTTTATGCCCATGAATGCAATCGGTTCCTTGATCTCCTTCCGGTTAAATTCAAGTACCATGCCATCCGTGATTAACGGTACCCCTTCATCAATCATTACGTAATTGAGAAGCAGGGCGCGGGTTTTGAAAACTGAACCAGCGGAACTGGATTTTTTCGATACTGGTCAGGGGTTATGCCAAATGCTTCTTTAAAAGTTTTGGTAAAAAATTCGTGGCTGTTAAAACCGCACTCTAAAGCGATATCTAAAATGCGTATGTCTTTGTTTGCAAGTGATTTACAGGCGAGGGCTAAACGCCTTAGCTTTATGTATTCCCTTACAGGCTTTTTAACCAATCGGGAAAAGAGCCTTTGAAAATAAAAAGATGATAAATATGCTATCTCGGCAAGCTGGTTTATTTCCATTTCTTTATCAAGATTTGCCTCTATATGGTCAATTACTCTTTGTATTGATTCCCATGCGTGCATACATAAAACTCCTTAATGTTTTATATCTTAAATATACCATTTCTACTATATGTTTGCTTGTTTACCTATGCTGTTTTTAAGAGCTGAAAATAATATTTTTTATGTATTTGTATACCGTATGATTTTTATATGCTTTCTCCCTATTCCTAAAATATTGTCGAACCGTATTCACCCTGATTTCGCTACCAAACGGAACACCACAAAGGGCGCAATTCCGACATTGGTGGCGAGGCGGTTACTAATGTATAAGTGCCATTATTTCTTTTTTTTCAGTCTGCATTCACAAACTATCAAAAATTCTCAATCTTTTATTTACATTATCTATCTCTATATCCATTTTTTTGCAATCCCTGTCAAGATCATGCAATATGCGATCAAGTTCAGTTAATACAGAGTTATTAAATTGTTCTGAAATTGCATCATCCCAAGACAAAGAAACTTCTCGCCATGCAGTCTGAATGTTATTAATAACTATTGTAATACGCATATAATCTCACTTTACCCAAGCATTTTCTCCAGCCAATTCCAGAAACTTGGTGATAGTTCATAATAATACGGCTGTATTTCCTTGTCGATAATATACTCAAAAGAAGATTTATAGTCTTTTAGAACAGCTTTTTGAATATCAGATACATTTTCTTGAAATGCAAAATTACGTATTCTGACATAAGAATCCTCGTAAACATTTCTCCAGTTTTTATATGTATCATCACATATAATGCTAGAAATAAAATTCTCAGGCATATTATGCACAAAAGGCTTATCATCTGCATGGTGATAATAAGCTATTGATTTGTTTGTAGAATCAATGGCAATTCGTGCGTATGGTGGACAAACAATTTTCGTATGCCTACTGTAGCTATACAGGAAAAAACAATCAATTGTCGTGTCTTGAAATAAATTAATAATTGCCTTTGAATAAAATGTTCCCAATGGAACAAATGTTCTTATATCATCATGAAAAAGAACATCCCTAATTTTTTCATATGTTATGTTCATCGTTAAAAAACCTCACCTTGTTTTTTGTCACAACCATGTGTTTTCCCTTAAATAAACAGTTGCTAATTTTTTCTTTTTGTATCTTGTGTAAGCCCCCATTATCCGAATCCACTAGGTAAAAATGGGTGAGATTACACTCAGCATCCCATTCCACACCTATTACTATTACGGCATGACCATTTTCATCGCTCATATCATCATATAGTTTCTCTGGTTTTATTGCCATCATTAAAATTTTCCCATCTAATATAGCTCCTTCTATATTTTCGATGTTTTGTTCCTCTAATTCACAAGGAAGGCCAAAATGATTTAAAATTTCAACCAGATCCCCTAGGTGCCTTACTCCACCATTGCCACTTGGTTTATCTTCTATTACAAATAATTCTTTCCCAGTATTTTTATGTATATCCAAGCCATGCAGTATTATTTCTCTGATTCTGACATCGTTCCGACCTGATATCTTTAACATATTTTCACCGCAAACTAAGGCACAGGTAAAATTAAAGCTTGGAACTGCCTCCTCATTTTGGTTACAGTTTAACATCAGTTTCTCAACGGTTTCCTGTGGATATCCATAGGTTGAACCATTAGGGTGTATGGCCCACTCAGATTTATTGTGAAGCGCAATCCATTCTGGCGATTTCGGTTTAGTTTGAAGTACGCTCTCTTGCTGTACACTTCCTCCAGTTATCACGTTCTCTATCACTTTTTGCGATTTTTCTAAATATTTTGCATATTCCATTAATTTGCCAAGAAAAATTTTAAATTCTGGCTCAACTTCCGTTATTTGACTTTTTGTTTTGTTGACATGCTTCCTGATAATATCAATACCTTCATCAGCAAAGCTGTTACTAAGATTATCCATTTTGGCGGATAAGTTGATATTGCAATTTTCTATTTTTCTCAACAATTCAATTGTGTTTTTTGCTAATTTCAGTATGGCTCCCGAAAAAGCATTGACCATTGTACTCATTAGGTTTGCCCTTCTGGGATTACACTTGCCGAACGACGGACAAGTTCGGCATATTTCTCAAGTATTGCACTTCCCTTTTTTACCATAAAATTGTAGTCCTGAAAACACCTTTCTTCGCTTCTGAAATATTGCTCCGCACTTTCCTGAAATCCATCTTTGATCTTTGTAATTTCATAACACGCATTGGTTATTGTCTTTAATCTCCAATTGGCTTCCCTTATTCGATCCATATAAGGTTCTAGGCTTATCTTTTTCCGGTTCCTGGCATTTGCCATTTTTGCCAATTCTAAATCGGCTATTGCCCTTTCCAAAACCATTTGCACAGAAGCCTTTTTTCTATTTAACATATCGGCAGTCATGTCTATTCGACGTATTGTATTGGATAATGTTTCACTATTTTCATTAAAAATATTTTCAAGCATAGTAGGCGTTCGCAGAAGGTCTTCATTAAATCTCATTAGCTTGTCATGGTTGACATATATCACATTGGTCATGGTTTTCATTGCTCTCTGATCTTGTCTTCAGCTTGTTTTAATAATATCGCATATTCGGTCATTTTTCTTAAAACTAAATCAAATTCGGGAACAGCCGAAGAATATTGCTCGTTTGTTTTCTTGATATGATTTTTAATTATTTCTATGCCTTCATCTCTAAAAGACGATTCCAGAGACTTTAATCTCGCTTCCAAGGAACTACTTCCAAGTTCAACATTTTTCATATTTTGCCTAATGCTATCAACCAAGATCAATATATCTTTCCATGATGATTCTATTGGCAACATAAATCCTCCTATAGTCCTCTGCCTATTTCCAGAGCTTGTATCAAGTATTTGGCGGATTCCCTTAGTTTTTCCTCGGCTCTATGAGCCTCTGATAAACTGCCGAGCAAATTTTCGGCAAACGCTTCTATTCGCTGGAAAGCCTTTTGAGAAGCTTCATCTTTCATAAAAGGTCGTGCAGAATCAATGTTGTGCTTCATATTGTTGCAAACCTTCTTCATATTCTCGGAATATTCCGTAATATCGTCAGCGAATTGTATCATTTTATACGGATCACGTTCCATACGTCCTCCTGCTACAGTATAAGATACGGCCTGAAAGTTCTGGCACTGATACCATCATAATACACTGCCGTAATGGTATCAAGACCAGAAGCATGGGAGCTACGCCCAAGGTAATTTGCTGATTCATCCATGGTCATATTGAATGCTACCTTGTGTTCAAAATTATCGGTTTTTACAAATTTCGTGTCTCGCAGAGACTTGTAGGATGAATATGTTGCAAGGGTGAAGATATTGTATCGAGGGCCTTTCGCAATGATTTCCTGAATGTTGGGGGCTATATTGTAGGCGACATCAGTGGGTGCATTTTCGTCTTCGCCTGGCAAGCTAACATGAGTGGTCGGCTTAGAGACGGTATCGGCTTTGGGGGAAGAATCGCTTTGCACCAATTCGCTTATTGACGTAGTTCCAAATGCGCTCTCCAACATTGCATCCAGATCGGCTTCCAGTTTATCCGCCGCACTGGAATTAGATTTTTTCTCCAATGCCGTAGGTGTATTTCCCCGTTCGCTAGCAACGGCTTTTTCAGGCAAAAAAACAAGCTCTTCCGCAATGCGTTCAAGCCCAAGCCATACAACAAAAGTTGGTTTGTTCCCTGCTTTAAGGCTGCCATGGAGATCGTCTATTACATTGCATATTTCGCTTAAATTTGTGGTGATTAAACAGTTTACTCCTTTTAACGATGAAAATGCCTGCCTGTATTGATTAAGCAACTCGTCGCCCTCATCCGCAAAAATATATATATTGCAGTCGCTTTGCCTTTTGAAACTGTAAATCGACCAGTACACCACCGCTGCCCGTAAATCGTCGTTGGCACCAATAACCATAACATTTGAATCGATTTTTTTCCGTAGGGAAAAATAAAAGCAAGGATTAAGGCTTGCAGGGGTTCCAATGTACAAGGGGATTTCACCCGCTAAAGTATTACCCCGTTCAAAATCATCGATTGTTTTCCGATTAAATTGCTTTCTGCTCTGACCGTCAACGATTAGCGGTTTTTCTTTTGGCATACCAGTTTTTTTTACTACCCGTTCTATAACGGATATTCTTTCCTGCTTTGTTACAAGAACCGTTTTGTACTTGTTGTGGCTGATCTGTACCTCCCCTGCCTCATCCTCGTACATGCGCTTAAAAATTACATCTCCCACGTTCATCCTGAGCATTTTACTCTTCAGGTCTTCGTCATAAAAACTGGAATCCAAAGCCAGGGTCTCTCTTATTTCCTGGGGGTCGTTTGCCATGGCAATTCGTGTACGGATTTGCATTTTTCCTTTGTCAGTTAGCCCACGAAGACCGACGCTGATTGCCTGATCACTGAATACGCACGACAAGCCAAAAACCCGGTATTCGGAAAGTATATTTTCCAGAATTTGACAATATTGGGGTTCGCTCTGTATTGCCTGGGTCATTTGGTGGAATTCGTCAACAATAAGAATTATGCGTGGAATTTTGCCGCCATTGTTGCGATACTCATAAATGTTATTTGCTCCAGCTTGTTTAAACAATTCCATCCTGCGTTGAAATTCTGTGTCAATCATGTCAAGCAAACTGCATGTGAATTCCTTGCTGCGCTCAAGGCCGATTAACCTAACATGTGGCGGGGTATTTTCAATGTATTCCGCAAATTCAACCCGTTTATAATCCACAAGCCAAAGCTGCACGTCATCGGGATGATACTTCATGATTATGGAAGTAATCAACATGTGCAGGGTTGTGGATTTACCTGAACCCGTAGTGCCCGAAAGCAAGGCATGAGCCGTAAGAGGACTTCCAAGTTCAAGTTCCACTATATTTTTTCTGGAATCTACCGCAAATGGTATCAGCATTTTATTCGTGGAGTTTTCAAACTGGACAATACCCGATTCTAAAAAAGGAAAATATAATTTGAACTCATTGTCGATTTTTATGCCCTCGTTGCAGATCTTCTTGAATTTTTCGAGGAATTCTTCGTTGTTACTGGGCATTTTATCAAACTTAAATGGATAAGATACGCCCTCATATGCAACAGTTGCACCGCCAGTGTGCACATTTATCAGATTAAATCCTTTCGTAGTCTTTGGCAGCAAATTTGACGTATTGCCACTTGTGGTGAACAATATGGATATACCGCATTTTTTTGAGTTGTTTATTATTACATCAAGCGAATTCTTTGCATCATTAGATAGATCCGTATCAAGATAGTTATTAATGATCAAAAAATGATGCACAATGGGAGAGTTTCCCTTGGCATTATAACTATAAACAGAATCTATCCCAGCTAAGGTCGCAGATGTTTTAGCGACAAATGATTCAAGCTCTTTGAGTCTTTTTTGTATATCCTCACGCGAAGTATAAACTTTCTTGCATATATCGAAACTGGTAATGCCAGAAAGTTTGTGCAGTGAACCAAAATTGAAGCCTTGATCGATAGGGTCTATATAAGTAATGCTAAAGGAATACAATGGCATAAATTTCAGCAGCTTCATAATTAAAGACTGTATGCCCTCCATTACTTTAGTTTTCCCGTCGTCATTATAATCAATAATCAGTTGGATGGGACTGTTCATTGACTGGCTGAACGGAATGATGAAGCCTTTGTCCTTCACAAAACTATTTGGCATTCTTGCTTCCAGTTTTTGGGTAACAGGCAAAGGGAACGTTGCGGGAAATAGTATTTTTCCCAGCAGGATTTCTTTTGGATAAACTTCTGTCGCTGAAAAATCACCTCCCCATGAACTTTCACAAGCCCCCAGATTTTCCCGTATTGGCATTAGGTTGCCTTCAAGTTGCTGCAATACCGCATTATTGCAAATATCATGGTAGATATAATCAATGCTCTCTAGTTCTTTGATATCCATGTCAAGAACGGTCATTCTTGCTTTTCTTTCTTGTTCAACCACATCTTGACGAGTGGAAAAATTTCTGTCAATATCATCTTTAGCGACATCGTAATCTTTGGTAGCCTTGGTTATTGCTGTAGCGCAGTCTTTCTCAATCTCATCTTTGATGGCATCATAATTATTGGCCTTTAGTATAGCAAACTTTTTCTCAATATCAGTCTCTGCTGTATCGTAATTTTTTTGCGCTGTTTTTTTTGCCAATTCATATGAAAATGATACTTTGCTAGATTCTTTATTAATATAAATTTTTCCAGCTTCGATTTTATCCATCAATTTGTCTCTGACGCTCTCGCTCTGACACTTAATATTAGTTTCCTCTGCTTTTGCCGCATTTACTTTCGCAGCGGAAATACCCTCTCCAATATGAACTACAATACCACATAAAATAAAAAAAACAATAGTAGCTACAACACCACCTAAAATAAGACCTAAAATAGTACCTAAAATAGTACCTGCAATAACACTTACAATAAAACATAAAATAATAATCCAACCTGAATTCGCTCTAGAAGTAGTCATTTGCATAGTGCTAATTTGACGACTATACATTTCTTTTGTTTCGTTTAAAAGGTTATGGAGATATAAAAATTTTGGTTCTATTGGCGAATAAGAACCTTTTTTACGGTAACCCGTTTTTATGTCGCGTGGGATTTCGGCTATTAGTTTTTCTAAACGCATAGAAATGTCATTTGATTTTTTTAAGGCCTTTTCATGTACGGCTTTAGCCGCAGATATTACGTCATCTCGTTTGCATTTTATCTCGTCTATTTCGTCTGAATATCGATTGTGGATATCTTGATATTGAGCTTCTAACTCGGCTATTTTATTACCATATTGTACTTGAATGTCTTGTTGATCCTTGGAATGTCCAGAAATTAACGTAGATATTTTATTGGTATGTTCTTTTTTAATTTTTTGTTGGAGCATGGAATGTTCAGCGTCTAACGTAGATATTTTATCGGCATATTTTTTTTGTATGTTTTCTTGAGTCGCAGAAAATTGCGCTTCTTCATGTTTTCTTATTTGGGCATGTTCTACTCTTTTCTGCTCAAGATCATTGAATACCTTATAAATTGCTTCTGTTGCACGTTGAACATCTGGAACAATATTCTGTGTTGTTGTTAGATTCTCATCCCAAGGTGTAGGTTGTACTTCGGTCAATTTTAGTTTTTGTTTTTGTTTTTGTGGATTGCCCTGTTTCCCCATTGCTAGGCTTAACTCCCTGAACCCATATAGTTTAAATTTGACTATTGAGTTATCGCTTTCCCAGACCAAATGCCTTCTAATTTATTTCAGCAAAAATGGCACATTATTCCACTATTATACGCAACTTATTCAGTATAACCAGGGAGAACATTTATTGTAAAGGGGGGGCTGGAGGAATTTTCAAAAATCCCATCACCCGCATGTGTACTTACAAATGAAATACAAATCATTATACTTAGAAGGAATTGAGGTTTAGGCATAGCCAAGCAACGGGCACCTGCAACCTTCCTTCTCCGAGACATCCGTCCTGGGAGTTTCTTGTTCTTGGAATCCGCAACGGGCGACATAGATGTAGCGTTTGGTAATACAAATGGCGTTGTACCCAACGAAGACGCGGGGATAACAATCGTCATGGTACCTGACCACCCCACTACCTATAACATACCGCCTCCAAGTGAATCTAATATCAAGAGAGGAATTAAATCAGCCCCGAAGTAAGCTCCCCTCTACCCTTTCGCTTGCCGTAAACGAATATGCGCATCGCGAAGCTGCTGTTCCGTAACCTCGCACGGAGCCTCCATCAACAAATCCTGTGCGCTGCTGTTCATGGGGAACGCAATCACTTCGCGGATGTTCTCCTCCTCCGCAAGCAACATCAGGATTCTGTCCAGCCCCGGGGCTATGCCGGCATGGGGCGGAGCGCCGTAATGGAACGCATTGTACAAAGCCGGGAATTTTTTTTCAATGTCCGCTTGGGTGTATCCTGCCAGCTCAAAAGCTTTTAGCATTACTTCCGGCAAATGGTTGCGAACCGCGCCGGAGGAAAGCTCAATGCCGTTGCACACAACATCGTACTGCCATGCCAGAATGTCCAGAGGGTCTTTTGTCTCAAGTGCCTTCATCCCCCCTTGGGGCATGGAAAAGGGATTGTGGGTAAACTCGATTGCGCCGGTTTCATCGTTGCGCCCGTACATGGGGTAATCCACGATAAAGCAAAGCTCGAACCTGTCCCTCTCGATTAAGCCCAACTGGTTGCCAAGCTCCGTGCGAATACGTCCCGCCAGTCCGTCCACCGCTTCGGGAGTATCCGCAATAAAAAACAGAACATCGTTTTCCTTAAGCGACAGCTTTTCCATTAGCGCGGACTGTTTGTCCCCGGAAAGAAACTTGACGATGGGCCCCTTGAGGGAACCGCCTTCCAAAACGGAAATGTAGCCCAGACCCTTCATGCCGATCTCAAGCGCGAATGCAAGCATTTTTTCAAAAAAAGATTTTGGCTGTAATGTCGCGCCCGGCGTAACGATTCCCCGCACGGGAACGCCTCTAAACGGCGCAAACTCAACGTCCGCAAAGAAATCTGTCATGTCCTGGATGTACAGGGGATTGCGCAGATCAGGCTTGTCCGTTCCGTATTTCAGCATTGCCTCGGCGTAGGGGATTCGGCGGAAAGGGGTGTCGCTGACGGCTTTTTTGGAAAAAGTCTTGAAAACATCGTGAAGCACCGTCTCCGCCACGCAAAGAACGTCCTCCTGTTCGGCAAATGCCATCTCGAAATCCAGTTGGTAAAATTCCCCCGGGGAACGATCCGCACGGGCATCCTCATCCCGAAAGCAGGGCGCAATCTGAAAATAGCGGTCGAATCCCGAAACCATCAGGAGCTGTTTGAAAATCTGCGGAGCCTGCGGAAGCGCGTAAAACTTGCCCGGATGCTTTCGGCTGGGAACCAGATAATCCCGCGCCCCCTCCGGGGAGGAGGAAGTCA
>Ga0209755_10002751_pt1 | contig 23393 bp, 24 predicted proteins | sample TergutCo191P1_FD_187301 | JGI IMG/M metagenome (GOLD analysis project Ga0209755, IMG submission 187301) | Cornitermes sp. P1 segment gut microbial communities from Petit-Saut dam, French Guiana - Co191P1 (SPAdes) (version 2) | ecosystem: Host-associated > Arthropoda: Insects > Digestive system... | reverse complement strand
GTTGTTGCAAATGAAGTTGATATATTTACAACATCACTTGCCCCTCAATTTATCCGTTATATGGTCTATTCGCCTACAGTAGTTAAACCCTGTAGAATAACGGTTATATGAGAACGTGTCTCACTATCCATGTCGTACCCGCTACGGACGGCTTTTTTCTGTTCCTCAATTTTCATCTTATCGAGGTCAGAAAGTTTACGCTTGATTGTCTTAATCGCTTCCGATTGGTCAATGGATTTAATGTGAATTGTCACGGTTACGGCGGAATCAAGGTCGAGAAAATCTGCAAGCATCCTGTCTGTTAATTCGGGGGCTAAAATTTGCAAATGGCTAACCGCGCCGAAATGTTCACCCATGCGAAACACGCGCCCATCACGGAAGTCAAAGGACGTTGGCGCGATGCAGTCTTTGGTTGATTGCCCTGTGCGGGGTATATCCTTCCAGTTGAATTGGAATTTTTCCCTGCCGTCAGGGTGGAACATACCATGCAAAACTTCAAGCCGCTCCGAGCCGCTAAGTGACCGCGCAGGAACACCGAGGGTCTTGTAGTTGTTCACAATGTCGGTTTCCACACGCTCTACACGCAGTTTTGCCGTTTTTAAGTTATCGGCTTCGATGCCGAAGGTGACGTATTTGGTTTTAATAAGCCCGTTGTTTCCTTTTGATTGCTGCCCGCGAATAAAATCGCCTAACTCAACGCACAGGCTGTCTTTATCGTCGCCGCGCATGGGAATGTCGATGGACTTCATCAGTTCGTCCGGGTTGCCGTATTGGTTTATGGACGAAATTTGTACGCCGATGGAACTGTCAAAATAATTAAGCAGGTCGCACCAGCCCTCGAAAATCTGCGTTTTGTCCTCGTTTTGCGCCAAGTGATAATTGATGTCGCCAAAGGTGATTGTTTTTGTAAACAGCTTGTCGTTTACGCGGCAGATGCCGTCGCGGAACATTTCGCGGTAGGGAATGGATTGTTGCGCGGATTGCGGCTTGTCGGCTCTGCCGAACAGCTTTGTCGCCAAGCGTGAAAAAACGCCGCCCGATGGTTTACCGGACGGCGTTTTGGTGTTCTTTTTATTTTTGGGGTCATTACGCATATCAGCGCGGTTTTCCTTTGCTTGCCGGACGTTTGCCGACAGGCGTTTTTGTTGTTTTCGTGTTTTGGGTTGCAAAATCGCTCGCCTCCTTCTCTAAAACTTGATAGAAATTCTCGGTCTTGTAAGGTCGCGTACCCGGCCAATAGAGTTTTGTGCGTATATAATTCCGCAGTACCTTTTCGGCGGGTTGCCCGTCCTTTTCGTACATCGCCAAGAAAAACAGCGGCAGCATAATAGCCATCATAAGCAAAACGGCGGCGGTATTTCCGATTACGTCGCGTGAGAAAAAATACACGGGCAATCCGATTACCACCGCCGTTCCGAAGCATATTAGCTGCCGTTTGGTGAGGTTAAATGCTATTTTCGTCTTGACTTTGCTGAGGTCTTTGGGGACATTCACAAATGCCATTTTTTAATCCCCCAATCCCGGCGGTTTCTTCGCCGCTATATCCCTCGGCTTGGCAGGGGTTGATGCGGCTTTTTCCGCGCCTGCTTTCAAGCGGTTGGATAAAGTTTTCTTTGCGGATTTTTCGAGGTCTTTGTATTCGCCCAAAATCGCCGCGTTGATTTCCTTACGCAATTCGCCGTTTATCGGAAACGCCGTGTCGTGGGATTTTCTTCCGTCCTTTGTTTGCGGCATAACAACCGATGTGCTGTATTCGTCCTCCACAACACGGATATTGCGTATTGCTACTTTGTCGTTTATCGAAATGCTGGCGAAGGCTTTTGTATCGCCTTTCGGGTCGTTCAGCAACGAAACGCGAACGTCCAATTTTACACCCGAAATGTCAATGTCGGGGGCTTTTTCGGGGTCGCCATAACCGCGTTCTTCCGGGTCGAGTGCCGATGTGACTTCGTACTCGTCAAGTACGGCAGCGGTGATTTCTTCGCGCAGTTCTGCGGTGAGCGGAAATGCCGTGTCGTTGTATTCGTTCTTTTTTGAGTTGTACATCTGCGGCATGGAAACGAATAATCCGTTTTCACCCTCAATGACGCGAACACTGCGAATTGCGACTAAATCATCAATCGCAACGCTTGCGAAAGCGCGTGTACTTCCCTGCGGTTCGTCGATAGGATAAACCCTTACGTCCAATTTACTATCTGCCATTTGATTACTCCCTTTCTTCCCGTTTATGGGGTTTTTTATTTGTGTTGTTTTCGTCTTGCGCCTTTACCTTTTCGCCTGCCGCTTGCATTTTTTCAGCAAGGGTTTTGGGCTTCGGACTTTCGGTAGATTTGTCCGCAAGTTCAGGCGGTTTGCGGACTTCCGCAAGTTTGTCTGCCACTTTTCGCAGAAGCTGACTTGTGCTTCCGAGTGGAAATACCATGCGCTTGGCGCGTTCTTTGGTAATCACACCTGCAAAACGCACCTTGTCGTTCGGGTGATAAACCAACTCCTTTACATTTCCGCTTTGGCTCATAAGCCTGTGACGGTCATTGTCGTATTCCTTGCGGCTGACTGTTACCGCTTTGCCCGCGTTTACGCCCCAATCATTAGCGTAGATAAGGGTTAGTGAATCAAGCGGTTCAGACACATTGCGGATGTGTTTGGCAAATTCGGCGTAATCGCCAACTTCAAACACGTTGCCTTTAATAACACCGTGTTCGCCAATGCCTGTTACTTCGATATAGAAGCCGAACATATCGAGGTCGGCTTGGCGATAGTCCGTCATGTAACTAAACGGCCCTGTGTCTTTAATGAACACATCACGTTCGGTTTTTAGGTGTGTGCCGTAACTGCAAACGTGCCAAAGAAGCCGCCTTTCTTCGGAAGTTCCCGTTTCAGCGACTTTTTTGAGGTATTCGACATCAATGTTCCAATCGTTGGGGTAATGGATTATGACCTTTTCAGCGATTTTGCCGAGGTAGAGTTCAAGGTCTATATCCATGTAGCGGCGCAGGGTTGCATCAGCGGGTTCTTCCAAATCGTGAAGCACGGGGTAATGTTGCAAAAGGTTATCACTGTTTTGGTAAATGTGTTCCATTGAAAAACTCATGTCGCTCAGGTCAATGTTGCGGTCACGCCACTCATCTGCCAAAACTTCGAGGGGATTATGAAATTCGAGCAGATACTCCAATTCATTCTCATCGAAGGTGTGGTAATGGTGTAAATAGCTGTGGGCGTTTGCCATCGCCGCGATTTTATCTGCCATTTCGATAAGCTCACGATTGCCGAAACCTTCAAGCTGTGTGTGATAGTCCAAAAGGTTTTTGTCTATTCGCTCCATAAGCTGCCTGCATTTATCGCTTTGAGGCTCGTAATCATCATTAGAAGCGGTTATCTCAATGGGTTCTGTCACAATGGCGGCATTGTGTTCCTTTTCGATTTGCTTCAAGGTTAAAACTCCTTCCTGTATTTAATCCCTTTCCCCCCGGTTACGAAGTTTTGCAGTAGTAGGCTGCTCATCTTGTGCTTTGACCTTTTCGTTCGCCACTTGCATTTTTTCGGCGAGAGTTCTCGGCTTAGGTTTCTCGTCTAACAACGATTCGAGGAGTTCATCCGCGCTTAAATCTTCATTGGAAAGCACGTCGCCGGTAGATTCCAAGCCATGTTCCTGCGGGCAAGATTTCGCATACTCTTTGTCGTAAACTTCAGCAAAAGCACCATACATATAGATGCTGTCATTGTAATGCTCATCTTTATTATTGAGCCAAGCGTCCGCAATATCTTCGAGCGGGTTTTCAATCCGCAAAAGAATGGTGAGTGCTTCTTTTGTGTAATTTTCTACGTTAAGATATTTGTGCATATCTTTCATCGCAGAAATTTTGTCTGCCATGTCTATGAGTTCGCTACCGCTAAGTCCTTCAAGCCGTGAATGAAAATCGCGAAGGTTTTTATCCAGCAACTCTTTCAATTGAAGGTGAAGTTCGCTATCCGGTTCTTCGAGTTCAAGCGGGATAAGTTCTATAGGCTCAACTTCTTCCAATTCCACAGGCTCAGGTTCTGCAATTTGGTACGCATCGCGTAACTGCGTGACGATTTCCTTTAACCCGTCTTGTTTTTCGTAGCTAAAGTACTCATCAACATTTATTCGCCATTCAACGGATGCAATGATTTTATCAGCCTGCTCCGTTGTAAATAATTTCGACGGCAGAATAAGACCGGCGCGTGTTGCGAAATTTTCTTTGGCTGCGTTGTAATCCTCTGTATAAAAACCATTATCCAAGCCTGTACGGTCATGGTTGTAACGCCATGTTACGAAGTGAAAGCCTCGCCCAAGTTCGGTGTCGTCACGCGCCGCAAGTAGTACATTGTTGTGTGCAACCAACATACGAAATTGCTCCAAGCCGTTAATGGGAACCGGTCTTGCTCGTTCCCATGCCGCAACGGATTCATTTACCAACTCCGTAAGCGGCCTTATTGTGCTTACAGCAAGGTGGCTGTGTTCTGTTCCGTAGCTGATGTCGCCTGCATCGTTTATGAACGGCAAGCGGTCATTGTCCGGCTGAACCTTGATTTTATCGGATTCAGGGATATACACCGCATCGGGAAACCCAATCTTCGCCAGTTCATGCAAAAGTATTTTTTGTTTTAGTTCCGACATTGCCATTTTGGTTCATCACCTCCGAAAAGATAGCCGATACGCGGTTGTCGCTCTTTATCAGCCAAATGAAATCCTTGACTAACGTGGGGCAAAACTGCGTACCGGCTTGTTCTTGAATGTAATCAAGCGCATCGCTCGGAGGCCATGCGCTTTTATAGGGGCGTTCCACAACAAGCGCGGTGAATACGTCCGAAATTGTCACGAAGGATAAATATTCGGGTAAGAAATTAGCGGGTATGTTCCAATACCCGCGCCCGTCGTATCGTTCGTGATGGGCGAAACAAAACAACCTTGTCATTTTGCCGATTTCGCCTTGTATGCTTTTCAGCATCTTCGCACCCAACCATGTGTGGTTTTTCATGGTGTCAAATTCCTGCGGGTTGAGCTTGCCTTTTTTGTTGAGTATGCCGCTGTCGATTTTCTGCTTGCCGATGTCGTGCATCGCGGCGGCGTTTCGTATCATCCGCGCTTTTGCAGGCGTATACCCACGCTCCAGTGCGATAATTTCCGAAAGCACACCGACTGCCCTGTTTTCATTGAATCGGTGCATCATCACCCCTCCCGTCGAGTGTTTAATTAAAATTTTTACGCCCCAAACAGGCTTTTGCTCATGCTGCCCGTCTTGAATAAAATCATGGCAAGAAGTACGGTATACCCCATCGTTCCCCATGCCGCTGCATGGATATTGGGCGATGTAACGATACTGCCAATCAACGCGGCGTATATCGCAATACACACCATAATGAGAAAGCCCTGAAACGCTAAAGCGAACAGAGCCTTTAGATATGAGTTGCCGATATTGCCCCATTCACGGTTTACCATTGTTGACATGGGTATGGGTGCAACGGATATGGTGAGATAAATCTCAATCATGCGTCCGTATATAATGAGGAACACACACAGCGAGATAACGTCCATTGCAAGGCTGAGAATCATGGATTGCAAGTAAAAGCCGATTAACGCGCCTGTACTCATTGCGTCAAGCTGCGCTTCAAGGTCGGCTATTGCCATGCCTACGTCAAGACTGCTGCCGATAACCGCCGCGCTTCCGTTTACCACATTTTGCGCGACACCAAATACAAACATCACTATGTCGAATGTATGCGTAAGGATAAACACGGCGCAGAATGTCTTGAAAATCCACTTGAATATAATGAATGTTTCAAAGTCATTCATGTTGTTTTTTTCGATTACCATAGTAATCAGTTCGTAGGTAAGGATAAATGTAAGGATTATCCCCGCCACGGGTAGCACCACCGTTTCGGACAGGGTGCGTATCATGTTAAAAACTGCGGGATGCCAGCCTTGCGGCGTTTGTCCTACTTGCCCCGCAATGTCACCGACCCGCGTATTTAACTCGTCAAACATTCCGGTGAAGTTGCTGATTATGCCGTCGATTAACAGTCCCCTGAACCAATCGGCGATTGCATCGAACAGCCCAAACATCGCTTGTCACCCCCGGATTTAGATTTATTTAATTGTTGCATTTGTGTTTTTATTTTCACCACCTTGCCTTTCTCATTGATGAAATGGCGTTTAACGCAACACCGCCGCTACGAAGAATCCGTAACGGCGGTAATAAATTTGCGCTAAACATTTTCATGCTGTGTTGCTTGCCGGCTATGAAAAAAGCCCGGAAAGCAAGGGAATAAGCATAATTCCCACAAGGGCAACGCCGGCTCCCGCCATGAGTTGTTTCATCCCCTGCGATTTTGCGCCGGGGTTGTCATTGCCGTACCCTTCGAGAAGATTGATTACTCCCCATACTGCCAACCCTGCGCCAAGTGCGATTACAAGGGTTTGCAAAGTGTCGATTGCGCTGTCAAAAAACTCCATGAAAAATTCCTCCTTTAGAAGATAGATGAGTGATGGTTGTTGTGCATAAAAAAAGCCCCAAAGGTAGCTGTATCAGCCATCTTTGGGGCGTTATGCCGAGTTAATATTCAGTTGTTACTGCTTTTACAATGCGCTTTTTACATAAATGAAAAAGCCCTTGTTGTCATAGTCCAACAGTGCTGTTTGCCGTGTGTAGTAGATATGGTAGTCAAAGTCTTGGTGCGGCACTAATAGCGGATTATTATTATCCGCAATCCAATCCCGTACTTCGCCGAGAATATGACTGTCATAACGGAAAGTCACGCCTACAAGCCCGTAAGGGATAACCATTGTATGATGCGTGTAGTTTTCCAGTTTGGAAATAATCGCGGCTACGGCGTGTCCGTGCGGCCTGCCGGTGTAAGAATAGATACTGAGCAAACTTGCAATTTCCGTCGCGGTGAAATACCCGTAATAATCGCCCTCGGTTTGTACTTCGATTCCAAGCGGCTCATACACATTACGCAGAAACTTCATTACATCGGTGGGCGTGGTAAAGGCGTAAGACATTCCACCAAGTACGTTTTTGACGGCAGCGTTAAATTCGCTTAATCGCGGACGGGCGTGTGCCTTAATTTCAGCTTCCCGTTCGGCGGCTTCCATTTCGTTAAACTTGGCAACATAAGCGGCGGTGAACAATACACCTTTTTCGCCGATGAGTTTGTTAGCGACAAGCTCGCAGCCCATTTTTGAAAGCAAATAACAGGGCATTGTTCTACTGCAAACGTCGATAAATGAACTTTCAACGAAAAAATCAATCAGTCCAAAGTTGGGTCGATTAAGTTTTTTGATAATTTCGCAGTATCCACGAATGTCACGCAGCAAGTGCTTGTGGCTTTTGCCGATAACATCGGCAACCTCGCGGCTGTCTACATACACGCCGCAACCTTGCTTGATGAGTGTTAAATCAAACATCGTGTTCCTCCTTAAATTTTATTTTTGTGCAAAGAAAAAAGTCCCTCTCTCTGTTTGGGAAAGAGGGGCGGTAAGCGGGGGTTACATTGGTTCTAAATCATCGGGGTCATAACCTGCAAAATCGTCAAAGGCTTCTTCCGGCATTTCTTCGTCAATCGCCGTATCTTCAAAGTAGCTGTACTTTTCATCGGGGTCAATTTTTAACTTGGTCGAAACAAACCTACCGATGTCAAAAGCGTATTTAGGGTTAGCATCGGACAAGTAGCGGTAGTTTTTATGCTTCGTGATGTCAAACTTATTCGATAGAAACGGTCTGACACCGCGAAGCTGTAAAATACATTTGCTGCCATCCATTACGCTGAGTTCATCCACCGTCATAAGTTCTTTGCCGAGCTTTTGTTGGCTTTGACTGTACGATGGCGAATTTCCCTTGCTTTCGCTGTTATTTAGCAGGTAGATTGTTTCCTTACCCAGCGATTCTGACAAGTCTTTGAGCGTGGTTTTTTCCGCCCCGCCGAGGAATAGCCGTGTGTCCATGTTGCCGATGATGGTTTCCGCATCGTCTTTGTAGATGCTTTTAAGTTGTGATTGCGTCTGTAAAATAACACAGGCAGAGATTTCACGACTTCGGATTGTTGCGATGAGCTTCTCAAATTTGGGAATTTTTCCAATATTTGCAAACTCGTCGAGCAAAAATCTAACGTGTACTGGAAGCCGTCCACCATAAACATTATCAGCTTTATCACAAAGAAGATTAAAGAGTTGACTGTACATCAGCGCGGCTATGAAGTTGAACGAATCGTCCGTGTCGGAAATGATAATGAACAGAGCCGTCTTTTTGTCGCCGATGGTGTCAAGCTCCATTTCATCGTAACTCATCAGGTCGCGAACCTCTTTAATATCGAATGTGGCGAGCCTTGCACCACAGGAAATGAGTATGCTTTTCGCCGTCTTGCCGGCCGCCAATTTGTACTTTTTATATTGACGCACGGCAAAGTGATTCGGGCTTTCCTGTTCAAGTTCTTCAAACAGGTAATCCACGGCATTTTTATACGTTTCGTCATCCTCGCGAACCTCCATCGAGTTAATCATTTCTACGAGGGAGTTCATGTTTTTTTCTTCGTCTGCCGCTTCATAATGGATATACCCAATCAAGGCGCAGTATAGCAAGGTTTCGCTTTTTTCCCAAAATGGGTCGCCGCCTTTTGCATCGTCCCCCTTCGTGTTGGCGATAAGCGCAGTTACCAATTTTAGAATGTCTTTTTCACTTTTGAGATATACGAAAGGATTGTAATGGAGCGACTTTCCAAAGTCTATGGTATTTAAGACTTTGATAGCGTAGCCGTTCTTTTTCAAGAGCCTGCCGCACTCTACCAAGATTGACCCCTTCGGGTCGGTTATACAGTAGGAACTGTGCATTTGCATAAGGTTGGGTTTGAGGAAAAAGCGTGTTTTGCCGGAGCCAGAGCCGCCCACGACAAGCACGTTTTTGTTACGAGCGTACTTGGGATTTTTGGGTCTGCCGTTGAGCATGAGGCTTTCCGTTTGGGTTAGAATTAGATTGCATTCGGGATTGGGGTCTACATAGGGTTCTATGTCTTTTTTATTGCCCCACCGTGCCGAGCCGTATTCTATATCCTTGCGCCAGTTTTTCGCGTTTTTCTTCTTATACAGCACCATCAAAAAGACCGCCGCCGCCCCGACTAATCCGATAAGCATATCGAACGGGTCGAAGGACGGCAGTGGTCGGGATATAACCTCACCTAAATTGCCGATTGCGTCCATCAGCCGGTGGATTGTTTCCGTTTCGGTTGATAGTCGGTACGCCTCGCCGCACTTGGCAAAGAACCAAAACACCATTACATAGGGCAGATTAAGTAGGACGAATTGCTTAATTTTATCTGTCGTCATAACTCACGCTCCCCACGGTTGCGGTTCTTCGCAGGCGGCAGGATGGACTTGGCGAGTTCCTTGAATTTCGCAAGGCGGTCAAGTAGCGGCACTTTTTCCTTTTTGTGCTTCAACTCAATAGCCGAGTATTCCTTAAATGCCGATTCTATCGCCTTGCTGTCCTTTGCCTTGAAGAACACAACCCAATTAGGTGGGTCTTTGGTGGAATCTTTACGGAGCGCGAAGTCAATGTTATATTTTCGCGCTATTCGCTTAAATGAGCCGATATTCTCGCCCGTAATTTCAATGTCGGCAAGGCTTGCGCCTTGCTTGGTGAGCGATTTTAGGCTTTGTTCGCCGCGTGGGGTAAGCATATTTTTTGCCGTTCTGCCGCCAAATTTCAAAAAACCGACCATAGCTTTTGCAAGCATACGCCCGGTCATTTTTGTGCCGTTCATGGAAAGTGCGACACATTTATCATTTATTTGCTCGTGTTCCATCATGGGTTATCACCCCCCCTTTTCCGTTTATAATGCAGGTATTCCGTTTTGCCGTGTTCTGCCTTGCGTTCGCTCCTCTTTCTGGACGGATTGCAGGGCTTCGTTCCAATCCTCACCAATGATAGGTAGGGAACGCTTCGCAGTGATACCGTGCATGGCGGTTATTTTCGCTGCTATTTCGTTTCCGGCTTTATCGTTGTCCGTGCAGATAAGACAATGTGTGACTTTGGCATAGGTTCCAAGAAAATGTACCAACGCCAAGTCGCTTGTACCGCCGAGGGATAACCGCCAACCGTCAAATGGTGGAATAAATCCCTGCTTGCACATCGTTTGGTGGGAAAGGCAGTCTATCGGAGCTTCAAATATGGCTACTTCTCGGCTGTTTGGATTTTCGGGCGGCAGTATGAAACCGTACTTTTTATCCGAGCCATCAGCGTCACGCTTGAAACTTGACGTTGTACCGCGCAGAGCAGCGAAACGGGTCTTGCCGCTTTCGTCTTTGCCTGTGAATACGCAGTTATGCCACAAAGAGCCTTCGTACAACGAGCCTTGCTTGATGCAGTCGAGTATCAAATCTTTATCAATGCCACGGCTTTGTAAATAAGCGATTACACGCCTGTTGTCTTTGTGGCGAAGTGGCGGCGCGAACGGTACACGTTCGGGCGACGGCTTACTTTGCTTCGCAGGGGCAGTAGGCGACCTTGCCTTCGGTTTGGTCTTGTATGTCTGCATTTCAGGCACTTCACCATGTTCAAAAGGTTTTTCACCCAACAACGAACACACCGCATCAACAAGCCCATAACCCTTTACCTCAACAAGATAGTCCAACGCCGTGCGGCTACCGATTTGGCGTTTATGGCAATACCAACCGTCCTCACTAACAGCAAAAGCATCATCGGCTCTTAACCGATAACTTCTTCCGACCTGCTTAAATTGGTCTGCTTCAAAACGCCTTACATATTCAAGCACAGGCATTTGGCGCGCACGTTCAATTTGGGCTTTGGTTACTACGAATCCCACGAATCCGAACCTTTCCGCCGTTTATGCCTGCCCGCCGCTATCGCATCAAGTTTTTCGTCATCGCAACAGCATTTTTCCAATTTACAACCGCGCTTACGCCCTTGATAATATTTGCAATGTTGACATTCGCAGTCCTCAAGAAAATAACCGCGAAATTTTTGAACGACTTTTACATTTTCTTTTTTAGGCTTCATGTGCGTTGCCTCCCTGTGATTTTTTGTAAACTAAAAAAAGCCCCAAACTCCATTTGGTCGTGGAGTTTGGGGCTTTCCTTAATTTCAAAAGTTTAACGCACTTCGACAAATAGATTTGAATAATCGTAGCCGATAGGCGTAAGCAATTTTCCTACCAACACAGCCATCATTGCTTGCGCACCGAGATTGACTTCCATATACAAGTCATTTGAAATGAACGCAGGCTTTATCATTCCCTCTGGCTTGTCAGACAATAGCGTTCTTACATTGCCTGCAACTTTACCCCTCAAGGCCATTAGCCGTTCATAATATATGGGGTTTTGGCAACAACGGCTTAAAATTTCACTTACTACTTCTCGCCATGTTTTGACGTAGACACGTTCCTCTCCGAAAACAACAGCGACTGCCTTTTTGTTAGTAAAAATCGTAGGGTTAATCGCAATCGGGAGCGCATAACCACCATAGGCTGCATTACTTTTATCAGACAGATTAGCGACGTTATCCGGCACTTTTAAGCGGGTAATAAGATTATCAAAGCATGAATTTACAGTATTAAGGATATTTTCACGGGCAAGTTGGATGTCGAGAAGTGTTTGGGTCATAATGATGGAATCACTGTTTTGGGACGCTTTCTTCATACGAGTACCTCCTTGTCTGCATGGGCATTGCTCCATGATGTTAATAAAGAAATTATGACATTATCCATCTGCATTGTTGAGTAATCCAAAGGGAAAAATTGACGGTATTGCTCAAAAAATTTTGGTTCGTTGGTAGCCGGCTTCTTGATTTCCGAAAGAATTGTGTCGATAAGTTCAACCGTCAATTTCCCCGACTTTTTCAGATTTTTCAGCTTGACCGCTTGTGACAGCGATGGCTTTACTGCATGATTATCCATTGCCGCCGCAACCGCTGTTTGTTCCGACTGCGAAAGGTAGGACAATTCCACGGCGGGATTAAACGCAAGCTGTCGAGCATCAACCCTGTCAAGAAGCGTACACACAAGTTCTGTAAGGCGTATCAAGCGGAAAATTTGGTTTTTGCTCTCGCCCGTTTGTGCTACCAATACTTCTACGGAGTGCATTTCAGCTTTTACGCCGTTGTGGTTCAAGGCTTCCATTTTGACACGATACGCCCATGCTTTTTCGCTGTACAGCAGTGTTTCTCGTTGTTCGAGGTTGCTGTCCACCATTGCGATTGCTGCTTCATCGTCCGTCATTTCTCTGATGATTACAGGCAAGGTAGGGCGTTTGGCGATTTCGCAGGCACGTTTGCGGCGATTGCCCGCAAGAAGTTCATACCCGCCGTCTGCTCTTGGTCTTGCAAGCCCCGGCTCTCTTACTCCGTTCTGCCCTATGTTTGCCGCTAACCGTTTCATTGCTTCGTCATCGTTCACATGGAAAGGGTGAAATTCGGGCGGGTGCAGTTTTTCGAGGGGGATTTCAACAACACATTCACCGCTTGCATTGGAGTTGGGTGGATTTGCCGTGAAGGTGTTTACCGTGCTGTCAAACAAGGCGTTATAACCGGCAAGAGCATCGTTGTCGAGGATATTTTTACTCATTGCAGATACCCCCTTTAAGACTTTCAATGCTGTCGCACATCATTTTCATGTGCGCCACCCATTTTTTTCGGTCATCTTCCTCAAACCATGATTTGTATTGCCAATTTTCGGGGTCTAACATCTCTTTCAACTCACCCAAGATTTCGTCTAAAATGCTGTCCGTATAGATAAACTCGGTAATTTGCATTTCGACATTTTCATCATAATCTTGTATGAGGAACACGCCATTTTTTGAATATTCCGCAAGGCACTCCGCAATCAGCATGGCGGCGTTTGGGCGGCGGCGTGATAAATAATCGTCAAGATATTCTTGATAATCTTCACCTTCTTTAATGTAGCCTTCATTTTCTTTCAAAAATCCTTTGGTGAAGTGGTTGTTGAGAAAATCGCTGATACCCTTAACATCAAAGTGCCTAAAGCCTATTGGTTTCAAGCAGTTCACTTCAATTAGAGCGAGTGTATCCAACCCGCTATCGCTTTCTTTTGCAGTAATTCCCCATGCTCCCATTATAAGCACCCCTCTAAAAGTAATTCCTGTGCAAGCGAGGCATACGCCGCCGCTACTTTGCCTTTGGGGTCATGCTCGAAAATACTCTTGCCTGTGGCTGATGTTTCAACGGCACGGACGGAGTGCGGTATCGGCTCTTTGAAAATGTTAATGTTCTCGCCATAGGCTTGTTGTATCATGGCTATGATGTCTTTGGTGATGTTGGCTCGTTTGTCTACCATTGTGAGCAATATCCCGCCGATTACAAGGTTAGGGTTTATATGTCGCCTTGTCTGTGCTATGCTTTTTAACAGGAGTTCTAATCCTTTCGCATCCAAAAATTTGGGGGCAACAGGGATTATTACGCTGTCTGCGGCGGCAAGTGCATTTATCGCCAACAGGTCGAGGGTGGGTGCGGTATCAATCAGAATATAGTCATAAAGGCCGCGAACCTTGTCTATATACTGCCGAAGTACCGTTTCTCTGCCCATTATCGGAGCAAGAACAATTTCCATACCCGCTAATCCGTTGTTCGAGGGCATGAGGGAAATCCCCTCATCGTGTGAGATAATTCCCTCTGCGGGGTTTACATCTTGTTCCTTGATAATGCTTTGCATGATTGTGGCTAACGTAACCGCCAACTTGTCCGGCTCTTTAACGCCGAGGCTCACCGTTGCGGAGTGTTGGCTATCGGCATCGACAATCAAAACTTTCTTGCCTTGCCGTGCCAATGATGCCGCTAAGCTCACGCTTGTCATGGTCTTGCCTGTGCCGCCTTTGCGGTTGGTGATGGCTAAAATTTTACCCATACTTGTCCTCCTTTGAGGCTGGGTATCCTCAGCGAACACCCAACCCCATGCTGTTATTTGATGTACATAAAATAAGACCAAACCCCCGAAACCCGCTTAACTGCTGGGTTTTTTGAGTTGGTCTTATAATAACAGCATCCCCAACTATGCCGTCACTCGTCAACCCCCGCGCCTGTTGGAATTGTATTACCGCCGCTTCGGTTAGCGGACCAAAGATGCCAGCCCCCGTCAAGTCAGGACTAACAAATTTTATATTACATTTATGTTACAGGTTTGTCTGGCATTCCTTCCCTTTAAGAGTTCAGCTATTGCGGGAAAGACAGGAGGGTCATGGGAACCATCAAGGGCAATTAAGCGTATGCCTTTTGCCCTTGCTTTGGCTATCCATTCTTCCATAAGGAAATAATCACGAGCGATACGATTTATGCAACTCACGATTATTATATCAATTTTTCCCAAGTTTATACCCGCTTCCATTTGAGAAAAAGCCGGTCTGCTTAGGTCGTTTCCTGTAACCGTTATCTGAATATTCAATGCACCCCTCAAAACCTTGCTGTGCGGCAAAATCGCGCAGCTTATTTAATTGAAGGTCTATCGTACCTATGTCATTTGGGTGGGTACTTGCGACACGGCAGTATATTGCCGTTTTATTTGTCTGTTTTCCGTCATCTAGCTTATCGGAATGATTCACACGCAAGTATACTGCTGGTTTATAACCTTTAGGCGGTAACAGTGGATTGTGCGTTTTTTTAGATTCCATTGGTTAGTTTCCTTTCTGTTTGCAGGGCTGATATTGTCATCCCTTCATTTTCCATATTTATGTTACAGATTTGCCGCTTTTTCTATCAATCTCACCATGCGTTCCAAGTCGTCATTAAAATTCCACACGATTTCAATGGAATCGGGGTCGTACACATATATGGCGGACACCAAGGCTTGCACTATTGATTGCGTAAGACACAGTGCATTTGCAAAGCCCTTAAATTGCTGAACAAACTGATTTTCTTCATCGTCTGTGTGCGACTGTTCAAGTTTATTTTGGTTATCCGCTATCTGAGCATTGATACCCGAAATTTCTTGCTCAATCTGCTCCCTTTCGGTAAGGAACATATCCTTGGATAATTCGCTAGCCTTGTATCGCTCATAAAGCTGTATCTTGGACTGTTTTAAGTTGTCAGCCGATGCCTGTAGTACCGCCGTATCTCTAAGGAGTTTTTGTGCTGTTTCGTTGGTCATAGCCCGAAGGTCTGTTAAGATAGCATCTGCTCTTAAAGCTATGTCTGCTTGATTTCTTATGGCATACAGCACCGTGTCGCTCAGTTCGGATTCCAACAGCTTATCGCTTGAACAACCACATTCGACGTATCGGCTTGAGGTACATATGAAGTAAGCAGCTTGGGTTTTGGGGTCACACCTGCGTAAAGTAAGGCGGCAATGACCACAAATAATTTTGCAGGAAAACAAATGAGTATGCTTCACCCTTTTAACGCTGTTCTTTTCACCCAAACGCGCTTGTGCCAACTCAAATACCTCTTGCGTCACTATCGCTTCGTGGTTGTCAGGCAAGATAATCCAGTCCTCTCGGGGCATGGGTATTCGCTTCGAGCTTCCTACCTTTGCCACTTTCGTTTGTTTTGCCATGAATGTTCCTATATAGGTTTCATCACGGAGCATAACGCATACAGTTTCCTGCGCCCAAAAATTTGCACTGCTTGACGGCCCTTTATACCCCATGTTTTTTAGGTGTTCAGCGCGGGTAGGTATTTGCTCCGCATTGAGGATAGCAGCGATGGCGGCTGTATTCATCCCCGATGTATACAGGTCAAAAATGCGCCGAATAGTTGTAGCGGCTATCGGGTCAACAGCCAATCGGTTTTTCCGCTCCTTGCTAATCGTATATCCATATGGAGGGCAGCCCGACATCAGCTCGCCGTTTTTCATTTTGGCGTACTTCGCGGCCTTCACCTTTTTGGATATATCCTTGCTGTACAGCTCGTTCACCAGATTTTTGAATGATACGTCGAGACTGCCGGCGGAGTACGGTTGCTTTTGGCTGTCGAAGTTATTATTCACGGAGATAAACCTTACCCCTAAGAAGGGGAAAATCTGTTCCAGATAATCGCCAACCTCGATGTAATTCCGGCCAAAGCGGGAAAAATCCTTGACTACGATGCACTGTATATCACCGCGGCGTACCATATCCAACATCTCTTTGGCTGCGGGTCTGTTAAAATCAGTCCCCGACCAGCCATCGTCAACGAACTCCAGTATCTTATTGCCGTTAAATTCCGAGCGGCTTGACAGATAATCGCTTATTAAATCTCTTTGCCCTGTAATACTTTCACTTTCGCCCAATCCATCGTCCAAGGACAAGCGGAGATACATGGCGATGGTATGCGCTCCCCCGCTCATACTGCCACCCTGGACGCATGGGCGAGCAGTTCGCCGCAAGGCGAACGACCAGCCCTAACCTTCTCATCGGTGTATTCATCCCAGGAGCGTATCAACTGCTCGTATTCGTCACGGTATTTTAATTCGATGTTAACGTTGTTATCCGCATCTACCGCAATTCGTTCGATTAAACAAACAAGCATTTCCCAACTTAGGTGCAAGTTATCGGAAAATTCAGCGTAAGATGCCGCCCATTTGTTTTCAACGACCAAATTATCTTGCTGTGATTTCTGCTCGTTCAAATCGGCAAGGCTTTTTTTCAATTGCTCATGCTCTGCATCGTATTGGGATTTTGCCAGCACATAATCGTCTTTCGTCAACAACCCATCCTCGTAGTCTTCATATACAGAACTCCGCAAAAAGGTGATTTTTGACAGCCGTGCGGTTATCTTGGCGATATTTTCATCAAGCAGACTTCCTTTACGAATGTAGGTGTGTTGTTTTCTGATGGTTTCAAAGATTTGCTTTACATCTGCCAATGCCTGCATTTGCTTTTCGAGAACCACTTGCACAATGTCATACAACTCCGATTCCGACAAACTTTTAGGGCTACAAAATTCATTGCCATTTTGCATATAAGTCTGACATTTAAGACGGTAGCGGAAATGCTCTGCTTTTCTGCCTTGTCTGCACCGCTGTAAGACTCGTCCGCAATCTGCGCAAAAAACCAAGCCTTGAAATATATTTTCTGAGGATTTGGGCTTCGTTGAAGAAGCTATCTTTTCATCATACATCTGTTTCCGTTTGGCCCGTATGCCCTTAACGGCATCAAAGATTGCGCGTTCAACGATTGGCGTATGAGTAGCCTCGGAAATAACCCACTCGTCGGCGTTTACATAGATGGTTCTATCCTGCGTAATATTGCGGCGGTGTTTACCCTGGACGAGCATACCGACATAGGCGGGGTTTTCGGTGATACGCTTAACCACAGACTTATGCCAAAACTTGGTGGCACTGTATTTTTCACTCTTAAAAAGCCCTTGCTCGTAACGGTATCGCTTGGGCGGCAGGATGCCTTCGTCGTTAAACTGCCGCGCAATGGCGTTGTCGCTATACCCCTCAACAACCATTGAAAATATACGGCGCACAATTTCAGACGCAACAGGGTCTACGGCGAAGCTCCCACCTTCCGCAATATATCCGTATGGCGCAAAAGTGCCGCAAAATTCACCCTTCTTCATCTTCATTTGGAATTTGGAGCGTAGCTTTTGGGAGATGTCTTTTGCGTAAGCCTCGTTTATGAGGTTTTTAAGCGGGATAATCAAACCGTCGTCGGGGGATGAATATTGGCTGTCGTAGTCATCACCTATTGAAATGAAGCGCACACCCATAAACGGAAAAACATGTTCAAGGTAATTACCTGTTTCAATATGGTTGCGGCCAAAACGCGATAAATCCTTGACAACAACACAGTCAATCCGACCTGCCCGGATATCCGCAAGCATACGGTTAAAGTCGGGACGGTTAAAATTTGCCCCTGACTGATTGATGTCCTTATATTCTGCGGCTACAGCAATATCGGGACAACCGGATACATGGCGGTGCAAAAGCTCAAGCTGTGTTCCGATGGAGTCACTTTCTTTTTTCCGCAAGTCCTCAACGGATAACCGTGCATAAAGACCTGCCTTAAAGGTTTTTTGCAAGGTGGGATGCGGTGTTGTGCCTGTGGTTCTTCTACTTGTTCTGGGCATAGTTAAACCACCGCCTTTCCGCCAAGCCGCTCGGCAACATCTGCTGTTCGGTAATAATCGTCATCATATATAAATGAAACGTCAGCAGAGCCATCACTGAGAATCACTACTTCTTTAATGAGAGATGCCACCATCTTTCGGTTAATCTCCGTAACACTGTGATATTCCTTGAACTCCTCCATCCAATGCTCCTGAGAACTTCCTCCACTTGCAAATAATTCAATGTCTTGCCGTAGCCTCGAAACAGCCTTTTCTGCATCGGATAATTTTTGACTGTACAGCGCGTTAAAGTCGCTGAACTCGTCTTTTTCCAAAAGCCCTTCTTTGAAGTCCTCGTACACGGATACTTTCAACCGCTGATACCGTTCCACTTCATCCTCGCGGATAGATAGGCTCGCGTTTAGCTTTTGTATTTCCCGCTCTTTCTGCGACAGGGATTGGATGTACTCAATTAGCCCCTTCAAGTCTAAGACGGCTGCAACAAAGGCTTTTATTGCAAATAATACGCCTTTCTCCAGTTCATTATCGCTGATGCCGGTCTGTGTGCAGTCGCCGCCCTTTTTACGGGTGGAGCAAACGTGGTAAATATATTTTTTATTATTTCTCGGCACTGTTTTGCGAACCATGCTGTTACCGCATACCCCGCAAGTCAATAGCCCCGAAAAAGGGTAGACAGCTTCTTGGTTGGGGGCGATGCGAGTATCACCTAACAATAACGTAGTCACAACGTCAAAGACCTTCTTCTTGATGATTGGCTCATGCATATCCTCGCAAATACACCAATCCTCTTTTGGTTTATGAATACGGTTTTTAAGTTTATGGTTTGGTGTTCCGCTTTTCCCTTGTTCCAAAACCCCTGTATAAATGGGATTTTTCAAAATACGCCCAACAGATACAGCCGTCCACAATGCCTTATTATTTCGTTTGAAATTGTTGGTGTAATTTAAGCCAACGAAGCGTTTGTATTCCATTGGCGATAACTCGCCCTTGCCGTTGAGCAAATCGGCTATACCTTGCTGACTGAGTCCTTCCAATTTCATGCGGAAAATATCCCTTACGACTTCCGAGGCATATTCGTCCACCACAAGTTGGTTTTTGTTTTCAGGGGATTTCAAATATCCATAGGTAGCGAAGGCCCCTGTAAATGCACCTTTCTTGCGTTTAATCACAAGTTGGCTTCTTATTTTGATGGATATATCCCTCGAATAAGCGTCGTTTATCAGGTTTTTGAACGGCACAATCAGGTCGTCCGAATCGGAACGCTTCTTGCCGGAATCGTAATGGTCGTTGACGGATATAAAACGCACCCCAAGAAAGGGGAAAATATTTTCCAGATACTTGCCCACCTCAATGTAGTTTCTACCGAACCTTGAAAAATCTTTGACGATAACACAGTCAATTATTCCGGCGCGGATATCTTCCATCATGGCGATAAAATCAGGACGCAAAAAGTCAACCCCACTATGTCCGTCATCAATGCGTTCAGAACGCAGACGGATATCCGGCGTTGACTTTAAGAAATCCTGTATAAGTTCACGTTGCCCCGTGATACTGTTGCTCTCGGCTTTATCTCCATCGTCTTTGGATAGCCGTGCGTACAGGGCGGCATTATAGATTTTCACAACAAAACCTCCTAACAAAACGTCCGTAGCGACACTTTATTAGGAGCTTCAACACTTAGTCCTACCCCAAGTATAGCGCGTCCTATATGCCTTATGCAAGTACATCGCTAGAGCATTTCAAAATAATTTTTCATCCTTTCCTCGAAGGTCGTTTCTGTATCTACGAAGGAAACCCTAATGACCCTGTTCTTGTAACGGAATACATAGGGATTTTTAACCTGTTGTATGAAGGAAGCCATCCTATCTTCCAAAGGCAGGCTCGTATCTATGCTGACATCTTGAATATCAACAAGCGTGCTTTTGTCTACCTCGCCGCGAGACTGTTCCTTCATTTTTATCAGCGTAGCTTTGTCTGGTAATTTGCCGGGAGTAACTTCGGTCAAGGCCATGCCTTTGCCCCCTTTCGGCTCTATCTACTATATGACAGTGGTTTTGTCTAAGTTTCCTGTAACCAAGCCATCCGCTGAAAAAATACCAAACACTATGCCGCGCCGCAGTTCACAGAAGTCGCAATCGTCCTTAACAGCCTATGAAGAAAACCAATCCGATAACTTCAGCAAAGAAAGAAAAAGAACGCGCCTAATCCTAAATTCATTGTTATCAGGAATTTTAGCTAAAATGTGGTTGTTTCGCTATATAGCCAAAATAAATTCCTGATAATAATGTGGTCTGCACAAATCATGCTACAATTTTATAAGCAGGAAACACTCCTGACTAAAGCGAATTGGAGAATGATTATTATGACAATGTGTAGCATTTGTGAACTCGAAGCTAAAGCCTACAGTGCATATGCTGAATTCGGGTATTCGACCTGTACTATCCATTCAAAAATCCTTGTTGCAAGAAAGTTAATCAACCTGCACAAAGAACAAGGAGAAGAACACCTCAACATGAGCATAGTTGCTGACTATGTCAAACAGCAAGAAACACGGTATTATAGCGGTGAAATTAGCAAACACGCATTGCTTAAATACACTGCCGCTGTTGAATCACTGATTCAAATTTATCAATCAGGCAAACACATTCACACGAGACGTATGCCTGTTTCGGAAATTCCGGATACATTTAATCATATTCTCTCGAAGATGTTCGGCGATGAAGAGCGCAACATAAATGGTCGCAACAGGCAATATTATCAGACCAGGTCATTTTTTCGCTGGCTGTCTGATAAAGGGCACAGCGACCTTAGTTGTGCAGATGAATATGTTGTCAGAGACTATATTTCTTATTGTGCAGGCAGAATGATTAATAGCAGTTTAGGTGAAGTGCGCAGGGCATTAAAGAACCTGCTTATCTTTGTGTCTGAAGATGGCGTATTGCCCGAACCAATGCAGCGACTGTTCGTAACTAAGATTCCTGTTAATAAAAAGATAATGCCATTCATGCCTGCGGATGAAATAGCTGCCATCTTAAACGTCATAGACCGAAACACAGCCAAGGGTAAGCGCGATTATGCCATCATTCTTTTGGCGGCTTTAACGGGGCTACGGGGTTGCGATATAGCGGGGTTGCGCTTAGATTCAATTGATTGGCGTACAGGTGAAATACGAATTTTCCAAGACAAAACGGAAAAAGCACTTGCGTTGCCTTTAACAGCAGATGTAGCAAGGGCTATCCGTAGCTATATCTTGAACGCCAGACCCTGTAACGTTTCCAAATAAGGTGTTTTTGAGTACAAGAGCACCTTATGAAAGTATGAGTCGTTCATCTCTCAACACTATGTTGCAAATGTATCGTGTTAAATGCGTTTTTTTTGCTCCGAGGGATTCCACTCTTTGCGCCGATGGTTCGCAACGAATTTAGTAACTTCCGGCGTTTCGGTGGTAACAGTTGCACAATCATTAGGCATGGCTAAGATAGATTCAACTAAGCCATATATCTCACTTGACAGTGCAAATCTAAAGAAATGCGCCCTTGATTTCACCGGAATTCACATCGGGGGTGAGGTTCGATGAAAACCTTTAAGAGCAAGCTATCCGCAATTATTGAAGAATACCTTGCGTTTCGCAAAACATTAGGGTATTCCGCACAACATGAAATCTATCTTTCAATGTTTGACGCATACTGCTGCGAGCATCATCCAACTGTGGAAACTTTAACAAAAGAATCAGTTCACGGTTGGGTACGTTATGAGATAACGCGAGGCAATATCGGAATGCACAAGAAAGTATGTGCAATTAGAATGCTGGCAAAATATATTGGTAATGGTGCATATGTTTTGCCAACAAAAGCCGTTCCAAGGCCTCCTTCTACATTCGCACCGTATATTCTGACAGACGATGAATTGACTCGGTTGTTTAATGCGGCAGACAATATGCAAAATAGCCAAACTCAAAAATCGCTCCATGTGCTTTTCCCAACATTACTAAGGCTGATGTATACCTGTGGTTTGCGTCCGTATGAAGTAAGATTTATAAAGACTACAAATATCAACTTCGATACGGGTGAAATTTTGCTTGAAAAAACAAAAAGGCACAAGGAGCGCATCGTAGTAATGTCAGATGATATGCTACAGCAGTGCCGTAAGTATGCCGTACACAGGACCATTTCCAATATTCAAAGCGAATATTTTTTTGCTCGCGGGGATAATAGTCTCGTGCCTAACCAAAGACTTAATTTCGCCTTTTCGCATTGCTGGCGACAAGCGAATAGTGATATTCCGACACATATGTTACCACGACTTCGTCCATACGATATGCGCCATCGCTTTGCAACTACTGTTCTTCATATGTGGGTGAACGAAAAACGTGACCTATATGCAATGCTGCCTTATTTAAGGGCATACATGGGACATGAGATGCTTTCCCAAACGGCATACTATATTCATCTTCTGCCTGAACATTTGTTGAATTCTACAGGTGTTGACTGGAGTAGAATTGACTCAGTAAACCCGGAGGTGGACGTATGGGAGAATTAAGCTCACTATTTAAGCTAATTCGGGATTATTTGACGAGATATTTGCCGAATGAGAAAAAGTACGGCAAGAACACTGTCCGTTCTTATCGAAAATCTTTGGAGTTGTTGCTTGATTATGTCAAAAATCAGAATAAGATTCCCCTCATTAACGTATCTTTCGATATGATAGATAGGTACGTATTAGCTGCGTTCCTTGATTATCTCGAAAGCGATAGGGGGTGTAGCCCTTCCACCAGAAATCAAAGGCTTAGCTGTATCCGTGCTTTTTACGCATATGCCGCCGAGAATGACATAACCGCAGTTGCTTACTGTGAAGAAATTTCGAAAGTAGCTTCTGCTAAAGTTCCGGAAAAATTGGTTGGGCATATGAGTGAAGATGCTGTAAAAGCGGTCTTGGCAGAGGCAGGTACAACGACGCGCAAAGGACTACGGGATATGTTTCTCATGCTGTTTTTGTACAAAACCGGTGCAAGGATACAGGAGGCATTAGATGCAAAACTTAGAGATATACAGTTTGGAAAAACTCCTTGCATTACGCTTTATGGCAAACCGAACAACAAACCTCGAACCGTTCCCCTTCGAGAAAACACAGTTGAACATTTGAAAAAATACATTCAGACCTTCCACCCTGGTGAAGGGATATATTCTAAACAACATCTGTTTTATAGCGTTTTAACATTTTATAGTTTATATCCACAGTGATTTATCCAACCAACGATATCGGTATGTACAATTGAATCAATAGCTTTACCGAGAGCAGAAAAAAGTTCATCAAAAGCGCGGGCTTTAATTTTGCGTAAAAATGCCTTTATTTTTGACCACG
>Ga0209755_10002749_pt1 | contig 23398 bp, 19 predicted proteins | sample TergutCo191P1_FD_187301 | JGI IMG/M metagenome (GOLD analysis project Ga0209755, IMG submission 187301) | Cornitermes sp. P1 segment gut microbial communities from Petit-Saut dam, French Guiana - Co191P1 (SPAdes) (version 2) | ecosystem: Host-associated > Arthropoda: Insects > Digestive system... | reverse complement strand
ACGCATCCCGTTTTGCCTGCGGGTCGGTCACGATTTCGATCGTGCCGACAAGGGAAATGTGGTAGTCGTCGGAATTGAAGCACACGCATACCCTGTTGCAGTTTTTTATGCGCTTTGTCCTGTCCGAACTTAGGGTGGCTCCGAAAACGAGCCGGCGTATGCCGTCCGCTTTTAGCACGGATATTGTCGATGTCGTGGGATATCCGTTTTCGTCAATCGCCGTAACGGCGCAATAGCCGCTGTTTTCGTTCCATCCGACCGTTTTTTTCGCAATAACCGCCTCGGCTTTTGCGATAGCTTCGTTTTTCATGTTTCGCTCCTTCCTGTTTTTATCCGCTTATGCGTCACCAAAGTACAAATCCCAGGCTATCCCAAACTTGTCAACCAGAGTTACATTAAAAGTGGCAAATGAACAACTGCTAACAGGCGTGATAATTTTCGCCCCTTCGGAAAGTATTTGATAAGCGGCCCTGGCCTTGTCCTCCGACTCAAAGCTGACGCAAAGCGCCGACAAAGATGCCCTGCCTTTGGCTTCCTTGTCCAGTTCGCCGTCCGCGTCATCGTGCATCATGACCATGTGCTTTCCGATCATCAATTCGGCATAGTAAACAAAGTCTTTTTCAGCCTCGTTCTTGCACTGAAAATCCCTTGGGTCGGCTTCGGAAAAGAGGATTATTTCCTTGACCGTTGCGCCAAACGCTTCCTTATACAGTTCCAACGCCTGGCTACACAGCCCGTTAAACAACAGCCGCGGAACGACCAGTGGGTAGGTTTCCTGATTCATGTTTCACTCCTTCGTGGTTTTTAGAATGATACCACGCCAAACACGACAACAGTGTGTCATGTTTACCCGTACCTGGAAAATATTTTTTTCGCCGTGTCCCGAATGTTTTCCGCAACGTTCGCCGGCTCCAGTACCTTGACCTTGTCGCCAAAGCCAAGCAGCCACGAAACCAGATAATCCATGCCGGTAAACCCAAACTCGAAACGCAGCCCGTCCGGGGTTTCGGTAAAACTGTCGGGGCCGTAGCTTTCGATAAGCCTGTATTTTTCGGAAGGGTCGAACACGGCGACCAGCTTTATGTCGTCCGTATACATGGCGTTGAAATCCCGCTTTTCCGGCGGTATCTTTCGCGGCGCGTATCGTTCGTCGCGGATCTGCAAATTCCATAGGCGGGCCAGCTTAAACAGCCGCCAGTCCCGCCTTTCCGGGCAGAACCCGAAAACGTACCATGAACTCCATTGGAAGGCGACAAAGTACGGTTCTATGCGCCGGCGAGATTCGCCTTTGTCGCTATAATAGTCGAACTCGATAAGTCTGGTTTCAATGACGGCGCATTTTATCTGTTCGATTTTCGGGGTCAGGCTTTCCTTGTAGTAGGATGCAAGGTCGATTACCACCGGCTCGCGCGCGGTGTTGGAGTTGGCCCCAAGTTTGTCCAAGGTCCGTTCGACCTGCGAAGGCTCCGACACGCTTCCCATGCCCTTGACGGCGGCGATAATGCCGGACAACTCGTCCGCGGTTAAAATGCTTTTGTCAAGTTTGTACCCTTCCGCAATGGAAATACCGCCGCCAGATCCCTGAAAGGTGATGACGGGGATTCCTGCCTCACAAAGCGTGTCGATGTCCCGCGCGATTGTTCGGCGGGTTACCTCAAACTTGTCCGCCAAATGGGGCGCGGTTACGCGGTCGTTTTGCAGTAAGACGATGAGTATGCCAAGAAGGCGGTAGAGTTTCATGCCTGTGTTCAGGTTAGCATGGTTTTGGCCGAGGGGGAACCCTGTTGGATTCCCCCTTGTGGTTTGGCGGAAACATGGCTATAATGTGTGTATAGGGCTCTTCACGATCGTTGGGTTCGTTTGCCCCTGTTTTAGCTGTTATGAAAATTTTTACGAAAATAACATTTGCAATATTTTCGCTCGCCCTAATCCTGACGGCCTGCACCCCAGACGGGGAAAACGACAATACCCTTGTAATCAGCGATACATTTTTCCGCACCCAGGTTACCGATGTTTTCATAAACGCTCGGGAACATATGGGTCGAACAATTCAATTCGAGGGCCTTTTCCGAACGGTCGACTGGTTCCAGACACCCCATGACAGCTTTGTCGTACACCGATACATAATGGGCTGCTGCACTCGGGATCCAATCGGTTTCGAGGTATTCCTGCAGGATGGTTTGGCACCATTTACGGATCAGACCTGGGTGGAGGTAATCGGCGTGTTGGAAGAAAGTCATGGGCTCCCGGCGGTAAGGGCCACGTCCATAATCGAAAAGACGAACCAGGGGCGTGTTTTCGTTTGGCGTTGAGCCGTGTCACCTTTTACGCCTTTTGGGGACGATCCGGAATCTTCCGGATGGGGATTCCTGCGTCGCCCCTGTCACCGTCGCGTTGCCGACTTGACAATGTGTAACTATATGTGTATTATGTAATCACGACAAATGACAAGCTCCGAATTGATCAAGAAAATCGAGGCCGACGGGTGGTTTTTTGTTGGCGCGAATGGCAGCCATCACAACTTCAGGCACCCCGAAAAATCGGGGCGGGTTACGGTTCCACATCCTAAAAAAGATTTGCCAAAGGGAACCATAAACAGCGCCCTTAGGCAGGCAGGGTTAAGGTGAAGGGGGAAACCATGGAAAAATACATCGCGTTGTTTGAAAGCAATGGGAAAGGCGGATACGGCGTTGTGGTTCCCGATTTCCCAGGTTTTATATCCGCGGGGGATGATTTTGACGACGCCCTCCGCATGGCGCACGAGGGCTTGGAATTCCATGTCTCCGGGCTAAAGGAAGACGGCCTGGATATACCCGCTCCACGTACCTTGGAGCGGATAAAAAAAGAATGGGAGGAATGGGAGGAATGGGAAAAGGAATACGATTTTATCGTGGGGCATGTTTCCTATATTCCTAACCGGGATTCGCCGCGCCGAATAAACATAGTGCTGCCTAAAAGCCTTGTCTCCGAAATAGACTCCGTCGCACGCAACAGAAGCGCTTTTCTGGCATCAGCGGCCGAGGCAATGTTGCGGGGCAAGGACAGTTGCCTTCAAAAAGTCCAATAGACCTCTTGCGAAAATAGCAAGCAAAAACGAAAATAGGAGACATGAAGCACGAAAGGCTCAAGGAGTATCCCGACGACAGGTTCCGCCGCATAACCGGGGTCAAGCGCAAAACGTTTGAAAAGATGTGTGCAATACTGAAAACCGCCTACGACCTGAAGCACCAGCGGCGCGGCAGAAAACCAAAGCTAACCCTGAAGGATATGCTGCTTGCGACGCTTGAGTACCTTCGCGAATACCGCACGTACGCCCACATAGCGGCGAGCTACGGCATAGCCGAGAGCAACATGGTCCGCTCCATAAGGTGGGTCAGGGAGCCGTCCTCGCGGATCGCCATCGTGTGATTACCGCCCGCGGATACCATGCCGCGCCGCGAGGCGGGCGGCTGCCAGCCGGGGCGCGTGCCCGGCCGCCTTTCCGCTTCGAATGCCAGTTTAGCGACCGCAAGCGCCGCGAACGTGTCGGCGATCTCGTCCTGCGTCGCGTCGTCGTCGTCGCGAACCTCCCGCGCCACTTCGACCGCGGCGGCGAAGGGCTTGCGTACCTGCTCCGTCGTCCAGTATGCGGTGGTCGGCACGTTGCTCCCATTCACTGATTCCCTTGTCGCGGCGAGCAGCGCTTCGGCCACGCCTATCGCGGCGCCGAGCACGGCCCTGTCCACCAAGGTTCCGGCGACCCGCGCGCTATTGAAGGCGGCATGCGCGGTTCTGTCCACCGTCGGCACATAGTCTTCTACCGTGGTGGGGCAAGCCGTCACGCCGAATCCGGTTAGCGCGATTATGGCGGCGACTCCTATCGCCCGCCATATCGTCCGTTTGTTTTTCATACAAAACTCCTTTGTTGCGACACCGCCGCCTGTCTGCGGGCAATCGCTTTTGATTTACCCGCCCCTAGGGCGATCCCTCGACGAGGGAACATATATATACAGGCCGAAACCCGGCCGTGTATCCGAGAAATGGGTATAATATGGCCCCGAAGCCGTCCGGCATGGTTATGGCCCAAGTTCATGGCAAAATCATACGCAAAACGATTCAGGGAAACATCCAGGTTTCACTCCTGTTTTTTTCGGGAGTTTACTCCTGGTTGACCCGCTTTTAAGCCGCCCGGCATGGATTTCTCGTGACGAAGCCGTACCCCGCTTATGGTTTGGCAAGGATATGGCGATAATGTATGCACAGGCTAACTTTGTCGTTGGGTTTGTTTGCCTGATTTTTTGCAGTTGTGAGGGATTTCATGAGGATTTTTTCTGCCGTATTTGCTACACTGGCCGTAGCCCTGTCGTTAATTTTCACCGGATGCGAGCGTTCCGTCCGCACCGAAGAAGGCCCGTTGCGGGTGGTCGCAACAATTTTCCCCCAGTTTGATTTTGTCCGCCAGGTTGCCGGGGATCGGGTTGAACTTACAATGTTGCTGTCACCCGGCGCGGAAAGCCATGGATTCGATCCCTCGCCAAGGGATATTATTACCATCAACAATGCGGATCTGCTTATCTATGTTGGCGGCCATGGCGATGAATGGGTCGCGCCCATTCTGGTGTCATTGGGTCGCGAGGATATGCGGACCGTGGCCCTTTTGGATCTGGTGGAAGTGGGGCACGATCACCACGGCGATTTCTGCGAGGAATGCGAAGAGTATCACAACGGCCATCATCATGCGCACACGCACCACCACCATTTCTGCTACGAATGCGAGGAGTATCACAACGGCCATCACCACCACCACGCACATGGACACGCGCACCATCATCACCATGAGCACGATCATTACGACGAGCATGTCTGGACTTGCCCCAGGAACGCCGCCCTGATCGTGCGGGCGCTTACGGAAATACTGTCCGAGCTTGATCCCGACAACGCCTACTTTTTCCGCGCGAACGCTGCGGCCTACATCGCCGAACTGGAGGAACTCGACAGGGCTTTCGCCGATGTCGTCGCCAACGCGGCGCGGACTACCGTCGTATTCGGCGACAGGTTTCCTTTCCTCTATTTGACGCGCTCTTACGGACTAACGCATTTTGCGGCCTTCAGTGGATGCTGCGTGCAAACGCAGGCCAGCCCCGCCACCATCGCCTTCCTCATTGAAACAGTCCAACAGGAAAACATTCCGGTGGTTTTCCACATCGAGTTTTCCAACAGGCTTATCGCAAACGTTATCGCAGAGGCCACGGGTGCGCGCCTTCTGGAATTGCACTCGCTGCACAACGTAAGCCACTCGGATTTTACCGCAGGGGTGACTTATCTGGATTTGATGCGGCGCAACGTGGAAATGCTGCGGGAGGCGTTGAACTGATGGCCCCAGGTTTGACTCCGCTTATCTCCTGCCGGAACGCGGCCTTCGCCTATGACGGAAAGACCGTCGTCGAGGGCCTTGACTTCGAGGTAAACGAGGGCGATTACCTTTGCATCGTCGGGGAAAACGGTTCCGGCAAGACGACTTTGATGAAGGGCATTCTGGGTCTCGCCCGCCTGAAAGTCGGAAGCATCGAGATGGGAGGGGGACTCAAGCCCACGCAGATCGGCTACCTTCCACAGCAGACGCCGGCGCAGAAGGATTTCCCCGCGAACGTTTACGAGGTCGTGCTGTCGGGGCGGCTCGGCAGTCGGGGGCTTCTGCCGTTCTATTCAAGACGGGATCGGCGGATAGCGTATGCCAACATGGAAAAGCTGGGGATTTCCTCGATTGCGAAAAAGAGCTTCCGCGAGCTTTCCGGGGGGCAGCAGCAGAGGGCGCTTCTGGGTCGGGCTTTGTGCGCAACGGAAAAGGCGCTGCTTCTGGACGAACCGGTCGCCGGGCTGGATCCGCTCGTCACCGCGGAACTTTACAAAACCATTCAATCCCTTTCGCGCGAGGGCATAACCGTTATCATGATTTCGCACGACATACATGCGGCGGTGGAATACGCAAGCCACGTTCTACATTTGCAGAATCGCCAGGTCTTTTTTGGCCCCACGGAAAATTACAAACTGACCGAGGAAGGCAGGCGTTTTTTAGGAGGGGGCGCAAATGGCGTTGATTGAAATGTTGACGGAAATATTTTCCTTCGCCTTTATGGTTCGGGCAATCGTGGTCGGGCTACTGGTCTCGCTGTGTGCGGCGCTTCTGGGAGTCAATCTGGTTCTTAAGCGTTACGCAATGATCGGCACTGGGCTTAGCCACGTCGGTTTTGCCGCAATGGCCATAGCCGGCGTTTTCGATCTCGCTCCCCTAACCGTGTCCATGCCCGTAGTCGTGGCGGCCGCGTTCCTGTTGCTGCGGCTGAACGAAAGCAGCAAGATTCGCGGGGACAGCGCGGTGGCTCTGGTCTCGACGAGCAGTCTGGCCATTGGCGTAATCGTGGTGTCCATGACCACGGGCCTTACCCTGCACGTCTGCAGCGTGATGTTCGGCAGCATTTTCGCCATGGCCCGTGCGGACATGTACATAAGCGTGGCTTTAAGCGTTGCCGTGCTGAGCCTGTTCGTGCTATTCTACAAACAGTTATTTGCCGTGACCTACGATGAAAGTTTTGCCAAGGCTACGGGAACGAAGGTGGAGGTTTACAAGAGCCTTCTTGCCATTTTGACCGCTGTTACCGTGGTGCTGGGCATGAGGATGATGGGTGCGTTGCTGATTGCCAGCCTGACCCTGTTCCCCGCACTTAGCGCAATGCGCCTGTGCAAACGCTTTCTGTCAGTGGTGATCACGGCGGCGATCATCGGAGTTGTGTGTTTCTTTATCGGAATGCTTTTTTCGTTCGGGCTGGATTTACCGCCTGGGGCCAGCGTCGTGGGGGTCAATCTGGTGGTCTTTGCGGTCTTTAGCGTTATTGCAATTATTAGGCGCGGCGGGATAAGGTCGTGAGAAAAATTGCCGTGCTTCTTGCGTTCGCCCTGATTGCGGTTTGGCGCATAGGTGCGGATGTCAATGTTGTTGTCATAGGCGACAGTTTTTTTGACGCACAGGTTCGCAGAATTGAAATGAACCGCCAGAACTATTTGGGGCGGACAATCCGATATGTGGGCATTCTGCGAATAGACCACTGGCCGCCATCGGGGCAGGATTATCATTTCGTGGTTCGGTACACCCTTAGCCCATGTTGCGGGGAACAGCAGGTAGGCTTCGAGATATTCTTTCCGCGCGGCGCGACACCGTTTCGGGACGGCGACTGGGTGGAGATAACCGGCGTGTTGGAGGAATACGGCCCACACGGGGACTTCCTGCGGATAAGGGCCACGTCCCTAATTGCGGCAACGGAACGGGACACAGGCTCCGTCGAGCGTGCGCCATGGCAAATGCGTTTTTGAGTTTTCCTGAAAGCAATGATTGTGCAAGCAGGAAAATGTGGGGGATAATGTAATGAGAAAAATTATCGGGGTGCTTGCACTCGCTTTTGTCTTTGCGGGCTGTGTAAATGACGGCGATATCCTTGTAATCGGCGACCGTTTTTTTGTCACCCAGATTCAGGATATTTTCATGAATCGACAGGACTATCTGGGGCGGACAATCCAGTACGAGGGCGTTTTCCGAACGATCAACTGGTTCGAGACGGGCAACGACTATCATATAGTGGTTCGGTATACCTTTACCTGCTGCTCCTTCGAGCCAATCGGCCTTGAGGTGCTGCTTCCTGATGGGATGGAACCGTTCCCTGATGATGCATGGGTGGAGGTAACTGGCGTGCTGGAGGAACACGGGGAGCAGGGAAGGTTTCTTAGGCTAAGGGCCTCGTCCCTAATCGAGATGGCGGAACGTGGGCTCGAATTTGTCGAGTGGAGTTTTTGAGCTTCATCTGAATTTTACGCCGACACGCCACATTGACACGCGGGGCCTTTTCATCATAGACTTACCAATCGAAGAGGCGAGAGTGGTGGAATGGCAGACACGCCAGATTTAGGTTCTGGTGCCTTTGGTGTAGGGGTTCAAGTCCCCTCTCTCGCAAAAACAGAATGTTTTGAAAAAAAAGTGTGTTCAAATGAAAGTCAATTTGGGGATGGATGCGACCGAGGCAGCCCGTGCCGGCTCATATAGATATTCCCACCCAAACGGGGTATACTGGATAAATCAAAAAACCAAGGAGGACGCATTAGTATGAAAAAAATCGCATTGTGCTTGCTGTTGCCGTTGTTTGCACAGGTGCTTGTCGCGGAAGACATGGGGAACGAAGGTGCCACCAGTGTCATAGAATCTTCCCCTGGTGTTTTTCTGCAAGTGACATACCCGCTGGCAGCAAGATTTGGCTTTAACTGGCGTTTTAGAATACCCTTTCTGCAGGGGGACAGCCCCCTGACCCAGGGCAACAACATTACCATCACCCCTGGCGTGGAGATTACCCCTGTCGATATCCACCTTACCGCCAACGCGGTCTGGACACCCATCGCCTTTGTCGAGCTTGTCGCGGGCGGAAGAATCGGATCCGGGTGGAGCATCAACCTTTTCGACGGCTATATTCATGGGATGGGGCTTAACAGCGTGGGATACAACGACTCGCCTGTGCATGACGGGAGCGCCTTTGACGGCCTTCTTTGGCAGGCGCGTATGGGGGCGGCGCTGCAGGGGGATTTGGCGGTGTTTTTCCCGGGGGAATGGAACCATGTGATTTTCCGGAGCTTTCACGAAATCAGTTACGCGGCCTACACGCGGGCAAGACCTAACGAGTTTTGGTTCTTCGAAAACGACGACGGGGAAAACCGTAATGGGTTCAACTACCGCGGTAATCTGCTAATCGGGTATCAGATGCCCATTTTCCTGAACATGGTGGCGTTGATGGCCGAGGCGGAACGGTTCCTGCAGGGCCCAGTGGATCGGGAACGATGGGGGGACGACAGGCTGCGTTGGACTTTCTCTGGTGTGCTTAATTTTACCGTAACCGAACGTTTTGGGATTGCGTTTATTACCCAGCTTCGGACACGGCGGAACTTCGTGGGTGATGACTGGGAAGATATACACATCACTAGGCGCACCCTAGACGGGAACAATCCGTTGCGCCTGGAATTCCGCCGTGTCATCGCGGCGTTCACCTACAGGTTTTAGGTCGCCTTTAGGGGAATCATGCCACCACTTGGGAAAAAATTTTTCGCCAAACCCACCGTGGATCTGGCAAAGGCGTTACTGGGCAAGCATCTGGCATACGGTGATCTGAAAGGACGCATCGTGGAAACCGAGGCGTACCTTTACAGGGACGATCCCGCCTGTCACGCCAGTCGCAAGCGCACCGCCCGCAACGAACCCATGTTCGGGCCGGCGGGGAACATCTACGTCTACCTGATTTACGGTATGTACCACTGCATGAACATAGTCAGCGGTAAAACCGACGAGGGCGAGGCCGTGCTGATCCGCGCCCTCGAACCGATCCAAGGTATAGACCTTATGCGGGAAAGGCGGGGAACCGCAAAGGTCGAAAACCTGTGCAACGGACCCGGCAAGCTGGCCCAGGCTTTCGGCATTACAAAAGAGCACAACAATCTTAGCCTATTGGACGGCGGGGAACTGCAACTTCACGACAGCGGGGAAAAACCGGAAATACAGGTCTCCGGCAGGATCGGGCTTACCGTGGGCAGGGAATTGCAGTTAAGGTTCTTCATAAAGGGGGACAGGTTCGTGTCGAAGGCCTCCCCCCTCCCCCATCACAAACGAAGGTTAAACCCGAGCCCGATTTGCCACTGATCCCCATTCCCAGTTATCGTGTTGGAAAAATTCCACGAAGCCCAAACATTCGGCTCGAAGAAAGCCGGAATAATCTGGTGTATCTGATGAAAGGTAAAGACCATGCCCAGCCTGAACACCAGCGACTGGGCGATGCGGATGTCCTCGTCGCCCGACCACAAACCGGAAATCACCATTCCCCTGGCATTCGGGTGGCCCTGGCCATCGAAGAACGCGTTTCTTACAGCAAGGGTACCAAAAATACGGTTGAAATAAATGTGAGAAACATTGTTCTGGATTTCCAGCGAGAACAACCCAATGGCAGCCTCGACACCGGCAAGCCAGTTTAGGTTAAGGCCCCTCGGGTGGCGGTATTCCAAGGGGGCGAACTGGGAAAACACGGGGTTGCCGTAAGTGCGGGACACACCCTGCAGATTCATCGTCCCAGTCGAATCATAGGCACCGAAAAGGGCTAGCCTTACGGGAAACCTGGCCTCCCTACTTGCCTGGAACATCGCGGCGACATAAGGCTCGAAGCCGGTCGCAAGGGTTGCCCCAACCAAACTAAAGGCCATGCCCGTACCGAACAGTTCGTGCCTTTGCCGTCGGATGTTCGAAAGACCAATGCCCGCGGAAAGCATAAAAAAACTACCAGTTTTCCTCCAGCTATATGCACTAGCCACGCCTTCTTCATAATCGGCTATTCGGACATAGCTACCACCCAGAGAAAACCCAATGGCCCCCCTGCCCAGGTTCCGGTTAAAATTGCCGACAAGACCGATACGGGTATCACGATAAATATCCTCGTCCTCGAAATGATTCACCATGTCGGAAAAATTAAGCGTCAAGGGAAAACCCAAGATGGTGTTCTGCCATGAAAACATTTCTATCATGGCCATCTGATAGCGAATGTCCGCATAGGCGATAAATTGCACCAAGTTTCTACGGGTTGGATCGATCATCATCGAAAACAGACCGCCACCGTCCAGGGTAACCTCGTCATTCTCATGAAACCTGAACAACAACATGGGAAACCAAAATCGGAAAGGGTTCATGTAACGAAGGGCAAAATATCTGGACGTTCCAAAGACCGGCGTTTCATGGCCCGCCGTTTCCCAGGCAAACGGCTCGCTTGCGACTTGGGCTTGTGTTTGGACAATTTCGAGCGTTTCTCCGATGTCAAATTCATTGTCATCAAATTCACCGTAAAAGTCGTTTTCATCAAGCTTATCCAGTTCCGGCATAGCAACCGCCTCAAAACTTTGCCTGTCCAGCCTTACGAGTTTCAGATCGCGTTGTATTCCCGAAAGAGAACCAACGGTTTCCGGAAAACGCAGCAACCTGTCCCTCGAAGAAAAAGCCCCACGGTAATAGATAACACCGTTCACGGAAACGGGGTTGAAAACGCCACCAGAAAAATCCCGCCCGCTGAACACCGCCTGCATCGTTTCAAGATCCACGGCGGCAAGTTTGAACATTCTATCGTCGGCGTTGTGGCTGAAAAAAAGCCTTCCGTCCGACACGCCAAGGCCCCTCATGTGCGACCAGTACTCGTTGTGGCCGTCGGCACTTTCGACACGGGAAAGATCGCCACCGGCAAAGTCGTAAAGCCATAGTTCCCGCACGCCACCCCGCACCGCTACAAATGCAATCCTGTCGTTGTCCACGACCTGCGGCCCGGAAAACAAAAGGGAAGAACTTCCGCGGAAAAGAACCTGCCTGTTGCCGCCGGAATCCTCGAACACGATAAACGGACTGTGCTGTTCCGAGCGGCCACCTATAACGCCGTCCCGAAAGTAGCGGGCCCTGAACAAGCCCCTAAAGGTCCTGCCAGTCCTTCGCCCCGTGGCCGTTCTGTATTCCACCACGATCGCCTCGTTCCTGCCGTTTACGGAATTGAAACCCGACACAAGCATGGTGGTACCGTCGGCGCTAATGTCGATATCATAGGCACCCATAACGCCGACATTGAAACGGCGGGTTCTACTGGTAAGGGTATCGTAGACATACACCCTAGCGTTCCTGCCGTCAAGTATGAAAACATCGTTTCCCCAAACCGCCAAGCGATCGATAAAATTGTTTCTTTCGGTAAAAAAACGGTACCGCCTTGGCAACGGCTCGTCGGTGTTTTCCTCCAGATTGTCCAGCGCAAACGAATCGCGAAAGGCCACCCACGCATCCAGAAAGTTCATGTTGTAAACACTGCTAAAAATATGAAAGAAACACGAATGGTACACAGAAAACGAAAATCTGGCGCCACGTCCCATCTCATGCCATAATCTGACGTATTTTTCCATTCCGTAATTTTGCAAAAGCCATTCGGAAAAAAGCCCGCCGTATTCGTGAAAGAATATGCGCACGGGAAGATCGTAGGCACCCGCCACCTGAATGGGCCTAAGGAACCTTTCCTCGTGAACGGCCTGCCTTAGATGCTGCCTGGTCAGGGGATCGTTGTTCCTGCCGAAACCGGAAAGGCTCTCCAGACTTACGGCAATGCCTTCTATCATGAACAGCGGCGCATTGGCCCAGACCATGGGAAAAGCCACGCCACCAAAAATGCGATGGAAAAACCAGCCGATGGACTGCCTTTGGTTCAGGGAGATAGCATGGGCAAGTTCGTGGACAAAAAGATATTTAAGCGTATCGGGAAAGGCCAGCCATTCCATATCCATTGGCGTGTCGAAAAGCACGATATGGGGATTTGGGAAACCGGCGTAGAACCCATTGAAAATATCCGTGTGGGGATTTATAACCACGGGAATACGAAAGCGAACCTCTATACCCAACATAGAACTCATCTGTTCGTAAATCCGATCCGCATACGATGCCAGCATACGCGCCGACGCCTCGGATTCCCTTGGAAAGATTATGTCAAAATGTTCGGTGCGAATAACCCGAAAGGACGTGAATGGACGGAAAAGCGACATCTGGGCCTCGGCGTAAACCGAGACCAAGACAAGCAATGCAAGGAATGTACCAAATCGTATCTGCTTCATTAAAACCCCCAAAGTCAACCACAAACCAGACAAACAGTAACATGGTTTCATGGGGAAATTCCAGCCCGCGAATTTAATCCTATCCTGAAAACACTATTTTCTCGCGATTATCTCAAAGCCGACATAGGGTACAAGGGCCTTGGGTATCCGCACCGAACCGTCCGCCTGTTGGAAATTTTCAAGAATGGCGATTATGGCACGCGAGACAGCGATAGCCGTACCGTTAAGCATATGGACGAATTTGTTTTTTCCATCGTCATCTTTGTAGCGCACGTTGAGTCGCCGGGCCTGATAATCGGTGCAGTTGGAAGTCGATGTCACCTCGCCCCAGTCACCGTCCCCCCTTCCCGGCATCCACGCCTCAAGATCCCATTTGCGGTATGCGGGAGCGCCAAGATCGCCAGTGCAGGTATCGACAACGCGAAAAGGTATTTCCAAGCCAGTAAAAATCTCTTCCTCTATGTCGCGAAGCTCCCCGTGAAAGCGCCCAGATTCCTCCGGCAGACAGTACACGAACATTTCCAGTTTGGTAAACTGATGCACCCGGTACAGCCCCTTGGAAAACTGGCCCGCCGCGCCAGCCTCGCGCCGGAAGCAGTGGGAAAGGCCGGCCATACGCAGTGGCAGTTTTTCCTTTGCGAGAATCGAGTCGGAATGATAACCGCCAAGGGTGATCTCTGCGGTTCCCACAAGGCAGGAATCCTCGCCGTCCAGCAGGTACACGTTGGATTCGGCACCACGCGGGTTGAAGCCAATACCCTCCAGAATTTCCGTGCGGGCAATGTCCGGGGTGATAAACGGGGTAAAACCTTTTTTGTGCAGAATGTCCAGGGCATAGCGGACAAGCCCAAGTTCCAGGAACACGCCCTCGTTTTTCAGATAGTAAAATTTGGTGCCTGAAACCTTTGTACCGGCATCGAAGTCCACGATGTCCAGATCCTGCCCCAGCTTGACATGATCGGCCGGCTCAAAGTCGAAGCTGGGGATCTCCCCCACCCGCTTTACCTCAAGGTTGTCCTTGTCCTCCCTGCCGACCGGCGCGTCCGGGTGGGCCATGTTGGGAACCTCCCGCGCCCTCGCGTCAAGCTCCTTTTCCACGGCGGCAAGCTCCGCCTCCGCCCCGGCAATCTCCTCTTTGAGTTTTTTCCCTTCCTCAATGAGTGCGTTGCGCTGTTCCTGTTCCATTTTGCCCTTCATCGCCACGGCGTTGGCGTTCCGCTTTTGTTGAAGGGCCTGCAGGCCCGTGGAAAGCCCGGTTCGCTTGGCGTAAAACCACACCACGGCGTCGGCATCGGCGGTCATATGGCGGCTGGCGATGTTGCGCTTTACCGCGTCAAGGTTTTCGGCAATGAATTTGTAATCAAGCATGGATCCAGTTTAACGGGTTAGGGGCCATAGGACAAGGTGTCGCGAAACGGCCACTAATCAGACTCCCAGCTTCGCCGCCGCCTCTGCCATCCGCCGCGCGTCTTCCTTTACCTGCCCGGTGATCTCGTTCACCTGCGAGATCGTCTGCATTATCCGCGCGCTTCCTGCGCTTTGCTCCTCCATGGCACCCAAGATAGCGCCCTCCTGCTGCGCAACGGTCTTTACCCCGCCGTCTATCGCCTCGAACTTTTCAAGAACGCCGTCGGTCGAACGTGTTATCTTGTCGATTGAGCCTTTGATCTTCTTTAGCACCATGCCAATCGTCTTGGACTGCTCGCCAGCGGACTCCGCCAATTTGCGGATTTCGTTGGCGACCACCGCGAAGCCCCTGCCCGAATCCCCAGCGTGCGCCGCCTCGATCGCCGCGTTCATCGACAGAAGGTTGGTTTGGCTCGCGATGTTCTTCATTACGGAGTTGATCTCCAAAAGCGACTCGGACTCGCGGGATATTTCCTTTATGTCCGCAGCCACTTCGCTAAGCCCCGAGTGTCCGTCGGTGGATGCGTTCTGTAACGCCTTTACGCTTTCGGCATTCTTCGCCAGCGTGCTTCCGACCGATCTCGCGCCGGCGATCATCTCTTCGATCGCCGAGGAGGACTCGGCGATGGCCACGGACTGGGACTCAAGCTGGCCGTTAAGCTTCTCCATCATCGTATTCACCTTTTCCTGCGCGTGCGCTTCCGCATCCCTTCCCGCGCGCTCCCCGCGCAAATCGCGACCGTATGCGATGACAATGCTTTTGTCGCCGACCGTTATGCGACGCATGGTCTCCTCGACCGGAAGCGGTGTCCCGTCCCGGCGCCGGTACATCCATTCGAAAGAATTGCTTCCCTCCCTGAAAGCCTTCCCAAGCGCCTCCGCTCTTTTCCGTATCGAATTCGAGCCGTCCGGCTGGAGCGACGGGAGAAAATCGCCATACCTTTTGACAAAATCATTCCTGTCGGACACGCCGAACATGCTTTCCGCGACCTTGTTCGCGTCAAGAATGCCACCGTCCTCGTCAATGAGCATACAGAGCGATGGCGAGGAATCCAGCACGGCCTGCGTCCTCTCCTTTGCCATGCCGTCGCTTTTTTGCTTTGCTATGGAGTCACGCATGTCCTTCAGAAACCCCACGACATGCTGCTCGCCGTTATACATGATCAGGGCCGCCGTGACGTCGGTGGGGATATCCTCGCCGTCCGTCGCCTTGCCCCACCACTCGAACGTCGCAACCCCGTGTTTGAAGACGTTTGCAAAAGCCTCTGACACCAAGTCGAGCGATTTCTGGCCGTTGGGCTGGGTTTCGGGGGTCAGCTCGAAAAGCCGCTGGTAGTATTCCTCGCGCGAGGAAAACTTGTACAGCCTCACGGCCTCGTCGTTGCAGTAGACGTACTTGGCCTCCTTCGTCATCATGTAGATCCCCATGGGAACCCTGTCCATGACGGCGCGAAGCCCTTCGCTGTAACTGCCTTTCCTTATCCTTTCCTCGCGACGCCAGCCCGCAAGCGCAACGAAGACGAACACTCCAAGAGCGACCGGTACAAAGATTGTCACAGCCCCCCCCATGCTCGGCGCGAGGCCAATGGCCATGAAGAAAGCGACAAGCGTTAAAGCCACCCCAGCCACGGCGATCATCAATCGCCCCATTACCGATTTCCCTGCCTGTTCGGCCTGCATTGCTACGTCCATTCTAAATGTCCTCCCTGAAAAAGTTGCGTTGCGCAACAACGAAAATTTTAGGCATTATATCTCGAGGGGCCAAGCCCGTCAAGCTGACACGCTCCATCACGAAAAATGTTACCGAAACACTAGAAGAATTCAACGAAACCGCAACAGCCGAATACACGATGCGAAAACGATGGCAAAAATCTTTCCAATGAGCCTTGTACCCTCGGTTATAGCCTAAACCCAATGCCGGCCTTAACCGTAAGTCCGAAATCACCCACGACATAAGTCCTGTCTTCCGGTCGCGACCTTTGCTCACCTGCCCAATCAGTGAAATACCTGCCGGCAAAACGCCAGGCACCCAGCACCGATGTCCTGACAAACGCCCTTTCGGATATGCCAAAGTCACCGCCGGCACCAAACTGTATTCTAAAGTTGCTCAAGTGGGACGGCGATTCGGGATAGCCTTCTCCAATCCTCTGCGACAAAAGCACAAGGTTATACCCGACACCCAGAAGCGGAAAAACGGAAACCCTTCCGCCAACCAGGGCAAACGGGAACCTTCCCAACAGGCTGAAATCCAGCGCGGCGAACGAACCGTGATAGGTGGCTTCCTCGTCGTTTTCCAGATACCATTCCGTGGGCCCCCCCATAAAGCCAACCGAAAGCTCGGCAAACCTGGCATCCAGAAAACCCCAGGCCCCAAACCCGACATGCTCAACGCTTAAAAAGACTGGTGGTGCCCCTGCAGGAACCCTGGTCCTTCCATAGCCGAGATCCGCCATGTCAAACAAAACGCCGCCACCAACGCTAAACGGAGACTGCGCGAAAACCCCTCCTGCCAAAAATACCGTTAAAATCACTGCCAGCAAACCTTTCCTTGCCATCTTTTACCTCATTGGGGTCATAGTATCACAATAGTCATCACCTGTCAAAGATTAGGGGGAGAGGGAACACCGCTGGATTTGCTCCCCCGAAACAACAGCCCGCACCTCGGTTTCGCCCTCCTGTACAACCAGCAGTTCACCGTTCGCCCCTATGCCGACAATGATACCACCAAACACCCGCGCGAGATCGGCGGGCCCTTCCGCAAAGCTGGTTTTCACACCTTTCATGTACAGTCGCGCTTCTATGCGTTCCCGCCATACATCCCCCGCCGTTTCAAGCTCTTCGTGCAACCGTGCAAGTATCCTTTCCAAAAGCGCAAACCGTTGCCCGCTTTCGATTTCCGTGCCCGATGCAATGGCGACACTGGTGGCCTTGTCCCGCAGGCCCGCGGGAAATTCACCCTGCGCCACGTTCACCCCGATACCAATATGCACGTTGCCACCTTCAGCTTCGGTGAGTATACCAACGGCTTTGCGGAAAGCCTGTGCCTCCGTATCACTAACGGCGGGCACGGGGAGCATCACGTCATTGGGCCACTTAATCATAACCCCGCCACCAAGACGTGGGGCAAAGTCCTCGATGGCAAGGGCCACGGCCAAGCCCGTCCGCAAAGTCAGCGCCCTGGGAATGTCCCCAACGCGCGGAAAACGCAGCAGCACCGTAAACATAAGTCCGTCCCGCCTGTCCGTGTTCCAGACACGCCCCTGCACCCTTCCCCTGCCCGCCTCCTGAAAATCGGCGCAGACAACCGTGCCGTGCGGGGCGCCGGACTCCCGGGCAAGGGCTTTCGAAACATCCATGGTACTGCCCACGGTTTCCTCATGGTAAATCGGGGCATTAAAGGGGTTGCAAAAATCAAGCCGCGTCATGGGTATTTATAGCATATCGCGGTGATTTGAGGAATTTCCATTGGCAGCATATACTTGCCTTACACTTCGCCCCCGTGCTAGACTAACCCCATGCGTTTAGTATGCCTTGATCTCGAAGGGGTACTTGTCCCCGAAATATGGATTGCCTTTTCCCAGGCAACAGGAATTCCCGAACTGCAAAGAACGACAAGGGACGAACCGGACTACGACAAACTGATGAAGTTCCGCCTGGACATTCTTGCCGAAAAAGGGCTTAAACTCGCCGACATCCAAAACGTAATCTCCGGCATGGATCCCCTGCCCGGTGCAACCGAATTCGCCGGGATGTTGCGCGCGCGGACCCAGCTTGTGATTCTTTCGGACACCTTCGAACAATTCGCAAAACCGCTCATGGAAAAGCTTTCCTGGCCATGCCTGTTCTGCAACACCCTAGTTACAGGCCCCGGCGGGGAACTAACCGGCTACAGGCTGAGGCAGCAGGACGGCAAGCGCAAGGCGGTAGCCGCGTTCAAGTCGATGGGCCTGGAAGTTTTCGCGGCCGGGGATTCCCACAACGATCTTACAATGATACGGGAGGCGGATTCCGGCTGTCTGTTCCACGCGCCCGAATCGATAAAAAAGGAAAACGCAAACATACCCTGCGCGGATACCTACGACGAACTGCTTTCGCGCGTCGACAAATTCCTGCGCGACTAAAAAGGCAGGCCCGGAACCTAACTTACAGCCCCTGTACGTTCCAGCGCGGCAGGCCTTCGGTAACCGTGGAGTCGTACCTGATTTCGGATCTGAATTCGGTAATGGGTATCCATTCCACCATAAAAGTCACGACATTGCCCATCTCAAACTGAGGGCGCTCACCTGGGGGACGCCGAAGGTGCGGGCTCATTCTCCAGTTCAGCGATGCGGTCCAATCGCCAAAAGAACGTTCCGCCCCTACCGTAAACGATCTGATTTTAAAGCCCGAAGCCCGCCTCAAACTCTCGTCATCAAACCTGAACGAGTTGACCAGATCAAGAAACAAATTGTTTTGGGGGCCATCCGGCAAAGGAATTGGGGCATCGCGGAAACCGGGCCAGTTTCTGAAATACCGGAAGATATCGTTATTGACAGATTCGGCGCCCAAGCGCAGCGAGAGAAACCTGGTCCCCAGCGTGGAAGTTATGTTAAAGGTAAAGTTTGAGTTGGTGAATTCCTGGAGATCGAAAACCGTGCGGGTGCCTACGTCCACATGGAAAGTGTTCAAGATATTGTTTCGCGGGGATCTCTCAAACCTTCCCCTGTGCTGCAACTGAAAATCCCTGGGCCTTATCGTCGGCTCAAGCGGATTCCCGTATTCGTCCTGCCGATTCCTCCATTCACCCCATTCACCCCCGCCCGGATCGGGGACAAATTCGCGGCCCACCATGCGATCGGCCCTGAACGAGGCGGTAAGCCCCCATCTTGTAAGGTTCAGCGTGGAATTAAGTTGGGTAACCTCCCGTTCCTCGGTGTCCATGCGAAAGCCCTGGGTAAAATTGCCAAAATTTCTGACAGTAATCACATGGTTAAAGTTGAACGGATCATGCCTGGGGTCCTCGTCTTCCGGAAACCGTATCCCCCAATTGGCCGTGGTGCGGGTGATCCATATGTTGAACTCCGCGTTCATCGTGTACGCGGGATCCCTGGGGGGAAGATGGGCGGTGGCCGACAGCACCTGGTTCATGTCCATGATTCTTGCGTTTATGCTTCCCACAAGCTGGTGCCTGTCTATCCTCTCCTTGGTCCATTCGCCATAGACCAGTTCCCATTCCGGGTTTTCCCCGTCGCCTATGAATTCCGACCTTACGGCAAGCCCGCCCAGGGTATGCTGCAAACGGGACATGCCAAAAACAGGATGGCGGTGGAAGGGACGGAAATTGGTGTCAATGGCATACGATGTCGTAAAATGCGTCTGCCTGTATTCCTGAAGCCTCCTGGCGGCAATCCTGGCAGGATCGGGCTCCCCGGCGGCCGTGAGGAATTCACTCGCCTCCTCGTTCAGATAGCTGAACTGCCTCCAGTGCCCGCTACCAGTAAACGTGAAAGTGTTCGTTAGGAAATTGTCAAAAAAGCGGAAGTTCAGACCGATACGGCCACTGCCCGCGACGTTGGTTACAACGGATTCCACTTCCCTCCAGTCAACATCATCGAATTCAGTCCATCCTCCAGTATCAAACCTGAGCGTTGAACCGCTGGATGGAGAGAGGGTATAGTCAAGGTTGAAGGTAGTGTTCCCCCACCCAATACTGGGTAAATCGAAACGCTGGTTAAGCACGGGGGGGATAAGGGTATCCGCGGGATCCCTTGGAGGGGGGGGGGGATCGTCTTCCGGGACTTCAAAAGGCGATATGGGGGTACCAATGCCTTCCAAAGGGTTTTCCCGTTCAGGCTGCGCGAGAGCGACTCCCGCAGCCTGGACGCCCCCGCCCCCTAGGCGAATTGGGTTACCCGCTATTGAACCGCTTGCCGAATACAGGGTGGCGGTGCTGGGGGCAAAGAAAAACCTCATGGGCGAATGGGCCCTTATGTCGGTGGATGGTATATTTCTGGTTTCGATTGTCCTAAAGGACAGGCTGCTTCTGATGGGGGCGATTGAAATGCTGGTAATAAACGGCCTCATATCGGGAAACCTGGGCTGAATCTGGCCCGTAAGCTCCCAGACGGGATCGCGCAGATGGTTACGGGTACCGCCCTGTTCCTCCACCGCGGCGGCACCCTGCTGGATCATATTAAGCCAGTCCATTTCCGTGGAGCGGTCCATAAAATCACTGTCCATCAGGGGATCGGAGTAGAGGGGAACCCTCCAGCTAAGGCTGCCATATCTTCCCCTTATCGAACCATCCGTTATAAACCGGTAACGAAACGGAACCCGAAAGAACAAAAGCTGGGAATAGTTCCTGTCGGTTTCCCCGTCGAAATTGGGAAAGAAAGGAGTGTACCCCACCCCGGGCACATTGACCAGCGTCCGCGACAGGCCTATACCCATGCTAAGGTTGGTGGCGCCAAGAATTCCCATTCCGGGAAGGGACAATTCCGTGCCTATGTAGGCGCCCAGGTTGGTATAGAAATCGACCAGCAGGGAAAGGCTTGGGCCGGTTTCGGGTTCCGCCCTTCTTCCGGTACTGCGAAGGAATACCCCCTCCCGGACTCTGTCCATGTCGCCGGCTCCGCCCATAATTCTCATGATGGAGCTTTCGGATCCCCCCTCTGTCCTTGGTCTGCCCAAAATCCATGTAGTAGTGTTGACAAAACTCCCCTCCCTGGTGCGACTCCCTATCACCGGGTGGAAAATCATTTGGTCCGCGGGGAAAAAGAAAAACGGGAAATAGAAAACCGGAATGTGGCCGACACGCAGAACCGCGTTCAAAATCGCGAAGTCCGATCCGGGCAGCAGCCACACGCGCGACGCGGTCAGAGACCACAGCGAGTCCTCGCCTACGCTGGAGATTGTCGCGTCTCTAAGCACCGTCGTTTCCTCCTCGTCGCGGGAAATTACAGTCCCTGCAAAAAGGTAGGTAGTGCCCTCGCCCTCCAGGGCGCGTTCCGAAATACCACCCAGAAACACGCTCGCCCAATTGTCCAGATCTATGGTGATGGAATCGCCGCGAAAGGTCTCGATTGTGTCACCCTGTACCCTCCTGTACTCGACACCTCCGCTTGCGGTAATAATGTTTCTGGTACGGTTAAAGAGAATGTCCCATGCCCGAATCTCGTGAACAGCATCGCCGTCGCGAAGGCTTATAACAACCTCCCCGCTAAGACGGGCGTATTCCTCGTCCACCGCATGGATCGTGAAATACTCGGTGGTACGGGCGGATTCAATCGTTATAACCCTCTGCCCTTCCCGGGCGTTAACCTGCCCCTCAAGGGGAAGCCCGTAATGCTCCCGAAGCCGCCTTGCAAGATCGGCCGAGGTTCCGCCCTCGGGCAGGCCGTTGCGGCGGCTCCATGCGGCAAGCTCGGAAAGGGTCGAAGTTCTGATGTCCATCTCCAGAACGTTCTGGGCGGGACTAAGGCCAGGGGGTTCCTGCGCGTGCGCGGCGAAAACGGTCGCGGCAAAAAGGAAAACAAAAACCGCCAATCGTCTGGCCGACAGGCGAATCCCCGGGAATCGCCTGATGCGCAAAACATTTTTGCCAAAAAGCGGTTTGGCAAATCCCCTTTCCCCCGGCGTTTTTTTCATCCCTTGCCTTGCTTGCCCCGCCGGCCTTTCCCCGCGCGCGCGCCACCGGTGCCGTTTTTGCGATCCAGCATCTCCTTAATGTACTGCCCGGTATACGAGCCCTCGCAGGCCGCGACCTCCTCCGGGGTGCCGGTCACAACGACCTGCCCACCCCGGTCGCCGCCCTCCGGCCCAAGGTCGATTATGTGGTCGGCCTGCAAGAGCACGTCAAGGTTGTGCTCTATCATCAGCAGAGTGTTCCCCTGATCCGCCAGCCGCTGGATCACCTCCATAAGTTGCTTTACGTCGGCAAAGTGCAGCCCGGTCGTCGGCTCGTCCAGAAGGTAGATCGTTTTGCCCGTGGGACGCTTGGAAAGCTCCAACGCCAGCTTTACCCGCTGAGCCTCGCCCCCGGAAAGCGTCAGGGCGGACTGGCCCAGCTTGACGTAGCCCAGCCCCACCGAAAGCAGCGTATGCAGCTTGCGGGAAATGTGCGGAATCGAAACGAAAAAGTCCGCCGCCTCCTCGATGGTCATGTCCAGCACGTCGGCGATGTTCTTTCCCTTAAACCGCACCTCCAGCGTCTCCCGGTTGAAACGCCGACCGTGGCACACGTCGCAGGTAATGTACACGTCCGACAGAAAGTTCATCTCGATTTTTATCGTGCCGTCGCCCTCGCAGTTCTCGCAACGCCCGCCACGGACGTTGAACGAGAAACGCCCGGGCCTGTACCCGCGCATCTTCGATTCGGGAAGGTTGGCGAAGAGATCCCGTATCGAGGTAAAGCCCCCAACGTAGGTGATGGGGTTGGATCGGGGAGTCCTGCCTATGGGGCTCTGGTCGATATCAATAACCTTGTCGATGAACTCCGCTCCCTCCAGTTTTTTGTATTCGCCTTCCGCGCGACGAGCCCCAGCCCTGCCGTAGACCCGGTTCGCCAGAGCCGGGTACAGCACGTCGGAAAGCAGGGTCGATTTGCCCGATCCCGAGACCCCGGTTATGCAGGTGAAAACTCCAAGGGGTATCTCCACGCCGATGTTCTTCAGGTTGTGCTCTTTAACACCGGTAAGGCGTATAAAGTTACCGTTTCCCTGCCGCCGCCGCTCGGGAACGTCGATAGTGAGGGTTCCGGCAAGGTACTGCCCGGTAAGGCTCTCCTTTACCCGCATCACCTCCTCCGGACGGCCCTGCGCCACGACGTTTCCGCCGTGCACGCCCGCACCGGGGCCCAGATCGACAATGTGGTCGGCCGTGCGGAGGGTCTGCTCGTCGTGCTCCACCACGATCAGCGTGTTGCCGAGGTTGCGAAGGTAGATCAGCGTGTCGATAAGCCGCTGGTTGTCCCTCTGGTGCAGGCCGATGGAAGGCTCGTCCAGAATGTACAGAACCCCGACAAGGCTCGAGCCGATCTGGGTAGCCAGCCTGATCCTCTGCGCCTCGCCCCCGGAAAGGGTCGCCGAGGTTCGCTCAAGGCTGATGTAGTCAAGCCCGACGTTTTGCATGAAGCCGAGCCGGGCGGTAATCTCCTTGAGGATCTGGCGGGCGATCATCTCCTCGCTTGCGCCGAGGCTGAGGGATGCGAAGAAGGCGAGGGAGTCCTTGACCGAAAGCCGGGAAAGCTCCCAGATGTTGGTGTCGGCGACCGTTACGGCCAGAACCTCCGGCTTCAGCCTCTTGCCGCCGCAGTCCTCGCAGGGCTTCTGGC
>Ga0209755_10002748_pt1 | contig 23401 bp, 19 predicted proteins | sample TergutCo191P1_FD_187301 | JGI IMG/M metagenome (GOLD analysis project Ga0209755, IMG submission 187301) | Cornitermes sp. P1 segment gut microbial communities from Petit-Saut dam, French Guiana - Co191P1 (SPAdes) (version 2) | ecosystem: Host-associated > Arthropoda: Insects > Digestive system... | reverse complement strand
GGGGGGGGGGGGGGGGGTAAACATTCGCTAAATTTCATCACCAGAGGATTTTTAGGTTTAGCACTGCTTGGCGGTGTATTTTTGTACTTTCAGCCGAACACAGTTAGTGCCGCCGGCACACCCTGCTCCATCACTCCGGTTTTAACAGAAGCAAATTTGGACACCTGCATCGCCGAGGCTCCTACCGACAACAGCGAATTCGCCATCACCATCGGCGCCAGTTTCAGCCTTTCGGCAGTCAAAGCCGTCACGGCTGGCAAAAACATCACCATCAGCTCCAACGTCACCGGCGGCATAGTATTGTCTCTGCAATCCGGCAACACCGCGCAACATTTCAACATGCAAGGCGGCGGCCAACTCACACTCGCGAGCGGCGTCACACTTCAAGGCAACGGCCCCGGCGACCCATGGGATGCTGGTGGCGGCGTCATCGTCTACACCGGCAGCACATTCAACATGACCGGCGGCACTATCACCGGCACCACTTACGGCGTATATGTCACCGGTGCTGCTGGCGCAACCTTCACTATGTCCGGTGGCACCATCAGCCAGAATAAAAAAGCTGCCGGCGGCGGGGTATATATCGAAAACAACAATACATTCAACATGACCGGCGGGTGGATCACAGGCAACACGGCCACAAACATCGGCGGTGGCATTTATGCCGGCGGTGGTGGCACTACTGTCAACATATCTGGCGGCGAAATCAGCGGCAACACGGCTATCACCCACGGCGGCGGGATAGCTAACGGTGCAACCTTAAACATGTCTGGTGGCAAAATCAGCGGCAACACTAGCAGCACTGGCGGCGGCGGCGTGGCCAACTATACCGGTGCAACCTTCACCATGTCCGGCGGCGAAATCAGCGGCAACAACTCACTCGAAAGTAGTGGCGGCATAGCAAACGGCGGCACCTTCAACATGTCCGGCAACGCCATCATCAGCGGCAACACTGCCACGCTCAATGGCGGTGGCATCGCCAACTCCGGCACTATCACCATGACCGGCGGCACGATCAATGGCAATACTACGGGCAACTACGGCGGCGGCATAAACGTTGGCGGCACAGCTTCCGTCACCATCACTGGCGGCCAGATCACCAACAATACCGCTGGCATCAATGGCGGCGGCGTCAATATAGCCTATGACAACTTAGCCAACCTTACCGTCGGTGCAGGCGCAGTGTTTGCGGGCAACTCAGCCTCCGTCGCTACCCGCATGCGCCCAGCCGACCAAGCTTTGTACAACGCCCAAATTGCTACCACCAGCTTTTCTTTGCCTCTACCCTTCAATGGCTACAACAATTACGACATCAGCTATGCGTCAGACCTCCCCACCAACATCTGCCAGCACAACCAATCCCTCTGGGCCGACGACACCAAATGTGTCGCTGCGCCTGGCACTGGTCTATTCAGCGCCCAAATCGGCAGCGCAACAGTATCGACAATTTCCATCATCGTCAGCAGCATAGCCATCACAATCTTGATCATTTCCAAAACCAAAATCAAAATTCACCCTCGGTTTCGGAAATAACCTAGGTTATTTTGCCGAACTTTTCCGCGCCCAAGGCTGCCCTCTCATCTCAGCTATCTCCGCCACCATCGCCTTTACCAAAATCCAAGGCTGCATACTCGCAGATTTCATCCTCATGTCATATCTCGCCAGCAGCTTCACCACCTTGTCAGCTTGTCTTTCGCCAGCCTCCAACCTCCGCATCGCTTGACTCACCATCAACCCCACAAACATAAACGGATCGTTCGTCGTCTCAATCCGCCCCACCATCTCCACCGCCCGCCGCGTCTCTCCTCGCCACGCTGTGTCAAACACCTCAAACACCAACTTTTTCTCCGGCGCCTCAGCCAGCTTAAATTCCCGCACCTCCATCCTTCGTTTTTGCAAACTCTTGTACGTCGCCGTCCGTTTGTCCAGCTTCGACTCCCAAACCACCACTCTGTGCGACGTGTCCAAATATTTCACCAGCTCACCCCAACAAATCGCATTTCCCCCCAAATCTTTCACCAAAATCCGCCGCTCTTCACTAAACAATGATGTCCCCAAAAACAAACTCGGCAAATCCTCCCGCCCCAACGCCTCTCCCTCCACTACCTCGTAGTCATCTCCCAAAACTTTCTCAATCTGCGCTCGCGCCCCCGCCCTATCATCCCCATAAAAAACCCTTATCATTTTTGGCACCCCACACAACAATGCGTCCCTCTCCCTGCCACCCGAATTTTCTCTATCTTCCCACCGCATCGCCCACATTTCTTCCCTCCCCGTCCAAACACCTTCGCAAATTTTTCCAAATAATCCCCCCTTGTCCCATCCGCCCGCACATAATTTTTCATCGTACTACCCCCACTAGCAATCGATTCATCCATCGCCTCGCAAATCCCCATCAGCAACTTTCCCGTTTCCAGCTCCGTCATCGTTCCGACCAACCTACCCGGAAAAATCCTCGCCCTATGCAACCCTTCGTCCGCATAAATATTCCCCACGCCCGCCACCACACCCTGGTCCAAAATCGCCGCCTTCACCGAAGTATTCTTCCGCCGCTGCAACCGCTGAAAAAACTCGTCCGTTTTCATCCCCCACGGCTCCGGCCCTAGCTTCGTCAAAAAAACATCCTTCTCCAGTCCCGCATCGCTCATCACTTTCACAAACCCAAACTTCCGCTGATCATTAAAGTACAAATGACTCCCATCTCCAAACTCAAAAATCACCCGCGTATGCTTGTTCGGCAACTCACCCACAAACCCATCATCCGGATGCCCCCCCGCAAACCGCTCCCCACCCACATAAACCAGCTGCCCCGTCATGCGCAAATGTACCATCAAATTCCAACCACCATCAAGCCCAACGATCAACGCCTTGCCTCGCCGCTTCAGTCCCGCCACTTTCCGCCCCACCACCAAACTTTCGTCCCCCACGAAATTTTTTTCGCACCGCACCTCCACCCCCACAATCCTTTTCCCCACCACCATCTTAGCAAGCCCCCTCCGCACCGTCTCTACCTCTGGCAACTCCGGCATATCACACCTTCAACTCTTCCATGCCCCTATCTTAACACATCGCCAACTCGCCGCAAATTATGCAAACTCACCCTACCAGTTTCGCCACCCCACTCTGCTTGGCAAATTTCCGATCAAACGTCCACACCGGCTCAGCTTCATTCAGCCTAGCATACTCCGCAATGCAACAATCCGCAAAACTCAAACTCGGAAACCTTTCATAGTTATCAAGCGCCGCCCTTAGCATATTCCTATTACAGCTCACATTACTCATATCAAGAACTATCCTCAAATACCCCGCAATAATTTTATAATCATGCTTGTAAACCTTCCACAATACTTCACTAATCTCAACGAACACAACATCAGCTACATGATAAACCACTCCTTTCCTAGCAAGCAACCTCTCGGCTCTCCTTTTCTCGTCTAGTATATCGCCAAGCAAAAATCTCATAAGCACATTTGTATCAAGCGATTCCCTAATCATACAGTCCCGCCATTTCCCTAAGAGCCTTCTTTCCTTCCCTAGTTTCATAATATTCATCCATGGCCTTGTCGTAATCTTTCGCCGGCTTTATTCCTAGCTCTTTCATCCTTTTTCTGGAATACTCTTGCAACTCCGCCAACCTCTCTTCCATAGATTTCTCGCGTTTCATCAGTATCCCTTCTTCCTTCTTTTCGAATCGCAACGCATCCCCATCACGCAGCCCAAACATTTCCCTTAGTGCCACCGGAATAGTTGTCTGCCCCTTACTTGTCAATGTTGATGTATATATCATATCTATATATTCCTTACTTTACCCCCATTCTATCAAACTTCCTTACGTTTGTCAATAGGTAAGAACTATTAGTGACGACTTACGCGCTAAAACATCCCGCTCACAAACAACAAATAAAACGCCAATCCATTTTTCAGCATGTGCAAAATCACCCCACTCCAAATCGTCCCCGTAATCTCTCGCAGCATACACAGCACTATCGACATACAAAATACATTCGCCACCACATTCCACTGCGGCGCATCCACGTTCCAACCCCAATGCAGCAGTCCAAACAACACCGAAACCGCCAAAATCCCCACCCACGCCGGCACCTTCGCCCGGATCTTTCCGTACAACCAACCCCGAAAAATAATCTCTTCCGCTATCGGCGCAATCACCACCAGTGCCAAGAACGCTAATATCTTGTCGCTCACCAAAAATAAGTTCTCAAACCCCACATCTTGCGCTTGCTCCCAATCCACGCCCGGAAAAACTCTCATCAGCAAGATCATCAAAAATATCCCTGCCACGTAATACACCACAAACCCCACCGGCGCCAACCCAATGTCCGTCCACGTCGGCAGCCCGGTCAGCCCCAACTCTTCGCGACTAGTCTTCATCTTCAGCGACACCCACGGCGCCAAAATCGTCACCAGCAAACTCAACGTATACACCACCGCCGCAAACACCGTATTCCAAACCGGCTTCAAAATATTATCCCCCAAAATCCAATGCATCGCATATGCCACTACATATTGGCAGACCACGAAGCTCGCCCCCACCCAAAGCAACAGCCCCAACACCCACCAAACCTTATCCCAACCAAACTCTTGCTTATGTTTTTTCATTAACCCCATTGTATCATTTCCCCCTTGCTTTCCACAACACTTATGTATATCATGAGTATGCGAGGAATTCCTAAACAAAGGTCATAAACAAAAAAGGAGACACCAGCCATGTGGCATTCATTATTTTCTGGGGGGGATAGACATAGGCGCAGTTTAACAACTCTATTTCTCAGCTCAGCACTGCTAGTTAGCAGTATGTTTTTGTTCTTAGAACCAAACGTAGCCAATGCCGCCGGCACTCCATGCTCCATCACGCCAGTGCTAACCGAAACAGACCTAAACACTTGCATCGCCGAAGCCCCCACCGACAATAGCGAATTCACCATCACCCTCGGCTCAGACTTTAATATCACAGCGCAAAAGACCATCCCGGCCGGCAAAAACATCACGCTCACCAGCACCAATCCTGCTAGCCCGGCTACCCTCACCCGCGATCCCGCGTTCACCGGGAGGTTGTTCAGCATCAGCATCGCTTCGCCCAGCGCTGTCACCCTCACTCTCGACAGCGTCATCATCGACGGCAACAACCCAGCAGCAACAACCAACAACCAACTAATCTACACAAGTAGCACCGGCGATGTCACAGTAAATCTCTCTGGCAACACAGTGCTCGAAAACAACAATTCGGCCTCAAACGGCGGAACAGTCTTGATCAACGCCACCAGCCACAAACTAAACATCAGCGGCAACGCGCAAATCACCAACAACACCACAACGGGCAACGGAAACATATCCGTCTTGGGCACGCTCAATATGTCCGGTGGCAAGATCAACAAAAACACAGCCGTTAGCAGCGGCGGCACAACAATTTCTGGCGGCACATTCAACATGACCGGCGGCGAGATTAGCGACAACACCGCAACAAACAACGCTGCTGGCATTTACATCGTCGCCGGCGGCACGCTCAATGTATCTGGTGGCAAAATCAGCGGCAACACAGCCACAAATTACGGCGGCGGCGTTTACGTCACCGCTGGCACATTTAATATAACTAGTGGCGAGATCAGCGGCAATACCGCAACTTACGGTGGCGGCGTATCTTTTTCGCCTAGCACTACTGGCACTATGTCCGGCGGCATCATCAGCGGCAACACAGCAACAGACAACGGCGGCGGTTTTTATATCAACAACAGCACATTTACTATGTCCGGCGGCGAGATTAGCGACAATACAACAGTGCGCAATGGCGGCGGAATATATGCCAGCAATGGCAGCACATTCAATATGTCCGGCGGCGAGATCAGCGGCAATACAGCAAACATCAACGGAGGCGGCGTGGTCATCAGCAACAGTACATTTGCTATGTCCGGCGGCGAGATCAGCGGCAATACAGCGATAAACGCCGGGGGTGGTGCGCGAGTTGTCAGCGGCGGCACAATGTCTATGACTGGCGGCGAAATCAGCGGCAATACCGCACTTGGCCAAATCAGTGCCATCGGTTATGGCGGTGGCGGTGGCGGAGTAATAATCTATGACGGCGATTTCACCATGCCCGCCGGCAGCACGGGCAAAATCAGCAACAACACCACAAGCGGTGGCGATTGTGGTGGCGGCGTATCGGTTTTTATTGGCGATTTTCTCATGAATGACGGCGAGATTAGCGGCAATACAACCACAGAGAACGGCGGTGGCATATGCGTAGGCAACGATGCAACTGCCAATGTAGCAGGTGGCAGCATCATCAACAACACAGCAACCACCGACGGTGGCGGCGTGTTTACGCCAGACTACAACCTATTGTTTGTCGGAGCTGGTACAATATTTTCCGGCAACCGCGCCGCCACTTCCAGCCCCCGCCGAGATCCAGCCTATGACGCGGTGTATGCGACGAACGTCTTGAGTACCAATTGGACCACACCTTTCACCCAGGGCTACAACAACTATGACATCAACCACAACTACGTACCCAACGTTCCCGGCACCGGCCTATTTGGCGCCCAAATCAACAGCGCAACAATGTCAGCCCTTTCCCTCATCGCCAGTGGCACGTTGATCGCAATAATATTCGCGAGGTTGGCTCTATCTAAAAAATCTCGTAATATCTAGCACGGTAATAATCACGATCAGCCCCATCAGCACCATAAACGCCCGCCCCACCACTCTCTCCTCAATCTCCGTAGTTAGCTCACGGCGCCGCAGGCGAAAAATCACTATCAACAGCCACCGCCCGCCATCCAGCGCCGGTATCGGCAGCAAATTCATCACCGCCAGCGAAACCGAAATGATGGCCGCCAGATACGCCAAATTCGTCGGCCCAGTCGACGCAAACGCCGGGAAAATATACCCCACAATCCCCACCGGCCCGCTAACCGAATCGCCCACTTGCTCCAAATTCGCCGCCCCCTCCTCGCGCACGCTCGAATTAACATTCACCTGCATCACCACCCCACTCACCAAATTCCACAACAACAACCCCACGCCCTTAAACGTCTCGCCCGTCAGCTGCACCGTAGTCACCACCCCCACCACCGGCGCACTCCACGTCGAACGATACAACGGCATCCCATCCTGACTCATCGTCACTCCCAGCAGATACTCGCTCCCCTTCTCGTTCAATTGCACCTCCACCTTCTGATTCTCCCCATCCCGTACATACGACAGCTCTACCAGCTGCCCCGCACGTCTCGCATTGAACTCGGTCACATCCATCGGCGACCGTATTTCGACCGAGTCATGCACGACCATATTTGCTTCGCACTTTTCGTACTTGCAAGTATCAAGATGCATACGGACAATCTCATCCCCCGCCATCAGCCCCGCCGCTTCCGCCGGACTCCCCTCTATCACGCTCTCTATCACCACCGGATTCGCCTCCACCCTCGTGTCGCTCTCCACACTAAATTGCCCCGGCACAAAATGCGGCATCCCCGTCCACGCCAAAACCGTAAACACCGCCGCCGCCGCTACCAAGTTCGCACTCACCCCCCCGAACAAAATCTTCGTCTTGCCCCACAGACTCGCCGCCCCAAAACTCCCCTTACGCCTGTCCGCATCGCTCTCACCCTTCATCTTGCAAAAACCGCCGATCGGCAGCCAGTTCAGCGACAGCACCAACCCCTCACCCTTCGGCTTGTCCCAGTCCTTCTTCTCTATCTTGCGCCACCGACCTTTCACCTTCTGCCAAGCAATCGCCCGCGGCAAAAACCCAATCGCAAACTCCTCCACTTCCACGCCGCTCCTGCGCGCCGCCACAAAATGCCCCAGCTCATGCACCACCACCAGCAACATCAGCACCAACAAACCAATCACAACCCCAAACAGTATATTCATTAGCTTAGTATATCATAGGCAAGATGAACAAATACTGGCAAATAATTAGATTTACATGTTGGTTTTTGAAAACATGTAAATTTAATTATTTACCAAATCGTCGATTTCGTCGCACATATTCTTTCAGAATATTATCTACATCTTCCTTCGTCATATCCGGCCACTTCTTATCTAGAAACAAAAGCTCACTATACGCCGCCCGCCACAACATAAACCCACTAGTCCTGTGCTCACCACTAGTACGCACAATCATATCTAGGTCCGGCACTTCCGGATGATACACCTGCCCCGCCATCGCTTCCTCCGAAATCTCTTCCCCCCGCTCCGCCAACCGCCGCGCCGCTTGCACAATCTCATCCCTACCACCATAGTTGAAGCACACCCCCATCGTCCCGCCCGTGCAGTCCGCCGTCATCTCTTCCGCCTCGTCTAGCACCGCCAAAACCTCCTCAGCCACCCGCTCTCGACCGCCCAAAATCACCAACTTAACATTCTTCTTCAGCATCTTTTTCGCCAACCGCCGCGTCTCCATCACCGCCATCTTCATCAACCCCCCCACCTCCTCCTCGCTCCGCCCCCAATTCTCCGTAGAAAATATATAAAAAGAAGCGAACTTCACGCCCCGCCCGAAACATTCCTCCGCCACCTCTTCCACCTTAGCGAGCCCCCTCCGATGCCCCTCCAGCGTCGGCAACCCCCGTTCCCGCGCCCACCGCCTATTCCCATCAACAATAAACCCCAAATGCACCGGCAAAACAATTTCATCCATACTGTATATTATACAACAACACCCAGCTCAATCCGCCTAAACTGCTTGATCGTGATATTTTCGCCGGTCTTGGCAATAGCATCCTTCACAAACATCTCTACCGTCTTGCTAGCATCCAATATATATTGCTGCGCCAGCAAATCATCCATATCTTTCGGATCCATACTCGCCACCTGCATCGCCAACTTGTGCGCCAAATCTTTAAACTCATCAGTCTTCGCCACAAACGAAGTCTCACAGTTTACTTCGATGAGCGCCCCAATCCGCCCGTCGTGCACATAAGAGTCTATCCGACCTTCCCGCGTCTCACGGTCGCCACGCTTCTCGGCCTTGGTCAAACCTTTTTTGCGCATCGCCTCCAGCGCCTTGTCAAAGTCGCCTTTCGCTTCCACCAGCGCCACCTTCGCATCTGTCAGCCCCACCCCGGACAGTTCTTTTAGTTTCTTTATGTCTTCAATCTTAATTTCTGCCATCTTTTTTCTCCTTGACTTTTTCTTCGTTTTGTGATACAATGGACTTATCCTGCGAAGGGCCTGTACTCTGCTTGCCCTTCCCCTCTTTGACCGCCTCCACAAAATAGTCCAAAATCAACTTCACCGACTTCACTGCATCATCATTCGCCGGAATCGGATACCTTATCACCGTCGGATCACTATTGGTGTCCACAATCGCAAACACCGGAATCTTCAACACATTCGCTTCCTTTACGGCGTTTTTGTCCGCGATCGTGTCCATCACAATCACCGCCGCCGGCTGCTCACTCATCTCTTTTATCCCACCATAACGCTCATTCAACAGATCAATCTCTTCCTGATACCGCTGCACTTCCAGCTTCGAATAACGATTTTCCAGCTCCCCGCTCGCCATCTTTCGCTCCAAATCTTTCAGTTTCTTTATCTGCCGATTTATCGTCTCCACATTCGTCAAAGTCCCGCCCACCCAACGCACCGTCACATAAGGCATATCCACCGATTCGGCCGCCTCGCGCACCGACTCTTTCATCTGTCGCTTCGTCCCCACAAACAACACCTTCCGACCAGTCGCCACCAACTTCGTCACCTCTGGCAAAGCCGCCTCCAGAGCTTCAACCGTCTTTTCTAGATTGATGATGTGTGCTTCTTGGCGCTTGCTATGGATGTACGGCGCCATCTTCGGATGCCATCGGCTCGTGCGATGCCCAAAATGCACCCCCGCACCCAACAATTCTTTAATATCTACTTTTGCAGGCATAAAACCTTCTCCTTCACCCCTCTCGGGGCTGATTCATTAAATTATTTACTCTCCCATTCTAGCATATTTCTTCAATCCATGCTACACTTTCATGAAATTTGGTTCCTTAGAGAGGAAGAAGAAAAATGGCAAACGCAGCAGAAAACGCAGCAACTATCCAACTAGACAAAATCACAAACTGCCATAGCTTATTGCTCCACGCCGGAGAAATAAGCGGAACCAAAAAGGAAGGTATTCAAAACCTTACGAACAGACTCGTCTTGCTCGTAAACGAATATCTTCGATCATTTGGCGATCTGCCACCAGATTATGAATATCTGTTGGTGTATCGCTACGAACCTTGAAGCTTCAGCCGGATACAACGAAGGGCCGCCACTAGGCCCTTCTTACAATTCCCCCCAATTCTTCCCCGTTGTCACCTCCACTAGCAGTTTCACCGGCAGCTCCGGCGCCACCCCCTCCATCGCCCACTTCAACAACTTCGCAACCTCATTCGCATCCTTTTCCTCACATTCAACTATCAATGAATCGTGTATTTGCAGCAATATATCAAATTCAATTCGAGAGTCGGGATTCACTCCTGACTCTCGAATCATGCTCTTTTCTTTTTCAGAAAGTTCTTTTTCTTTTTTAAAAGAAAAAGAACTTATGCGAAGCATCGCCAGTTTCATCAGATCCGCCTCTGTCCCCTGCACCGGCATATTCATCGCCGCCCGTTCCGCCGCCGCCCGCACCACAAAATTGCGCACCTTCACGTCTGGCGTCGGCCGCCGCCGCCCCAGATATGTCTCCACGTAACCTTGAGTTCGCGCCTGCTCCAAAGTATCGTCCAGATACTCTCGTATTGGCTTCCTCAGCGCAAAATATTTGTCTATAAATTCCTTCGCTCCCCCCATCGTCATCCCCGCCGCATCGCTCAGCCCCTTCACGCTCATCCCATACAGCACCCCAAAGTTGATCACCTTCGCCACTCGCCGCTGGTCTTTCGTCACCTCATCCATCGGCACCCGAAAAGTATCACTCGCCGTCTTTGTATGAATGTCCACTCCACTGTTAAAGTCGCTTATCAACCTTTCGTCGCCCGCCAGCGCCGCAGCCAACCTCAGCTCAAACTGCGCATAGTCCGCCGACACAAAAACCTTGCCCGGCCCCGCCACAAACCCTTCCCGTATCCTTCGCCCCTCCTCCGTCCGCACCGGAATGTTTTGCAAATTTGGGCTCACACTCGACAGCCTCCCCGTAGCCGTCACGTTTTGCGTATACGTCGTGTGCACTCGCCCATCTTCATCCGCCAAGTTCGGTAACGGCTCCACATAAGTACCCAAAAGCTTCGTCACCTCGCGCATCCGCTCAATCAATCCAATGATAGGATGCAGCTCCCTCAGCTTGTCCAGCTCTTTCTGGCCCGTCGAATAAAACCTTTGCTTCTTTTTCACCCCCGTGGTTGGCAACTCCAGCTCGCCATACAGCACCTCCGCCAGCTGCATCGGCGAGTTCACGTTAAATTCGTGCCCCGCCACTGTATAAATTTTTTGTTCAATCTTTTTCGCCTCTTTCGCAAACTCCGTTTTCATCGCCGCAAACTTCTTGGCATCTATCTTTACCCCCATTTTCTCCATTTTGTACAGCACCGGCACCAGCGGCATGTCCAAATTTTCCGCCACCCACTTCAGCTTCGGCAGCTCCTCAAACTCTTCCATCTGCCTGTCGTATTCCTTCTTGAGCACATCGCCCGTGTCCAGCCCCACCTGATCATCCACCTTCGCCAGCGGATTCAGCAAAAAACTTCCCTGCCCCAAGTCCCAAAACTCCTCACCCGCCAGCACCCGACCCGCCACCCCCTCATCCTCATGCATCGCCCCCTTCACGTCCCAGCTTAGAAGCAGGCCTGTTGTAGACGCTTGAGAAACTGAGAACTGACCAGCCTGATTCTGGGCGATCGGCTTTCCAGGCGTAAATTCAGATTTTCTCTGGCTGATTCCAGAAAAATCTGAATTTACCCTAGAAAGACGTTCGGTTTGGCGGGCAGAATCAGGCTGGTCAGCCCTCAGTTTCTCAAAACGTCTTATCAACGACCGAAACTCCAACTTTCGAAACACTTCCAGCACTTTCTCAGGCTCCAACTTCGACACATCCATCTCTTCCGGCTCAAAACTCACCGGCGCGTCAAACATGATCGCCGCGAGCTCTTTCGACATATAAGCAAATTTCTTCCCCGCCCTCAGCTTCTCGCCAACTTTCCCGCCAATCTCTTCTATGTGGTCATAAATATCATCCAAACTCTCCCATCTTTGCAGCAGCGCCACCGCCCCCTTCTCGCCAACCCCTGGCACTCCCGGAATATTATCACTGCTGTCCCCCTTCAGCGCCTTCAAGTCCAAAAATTGCTCTTTTTTCAGCCCATATCGCCTCTCCACCGCCGCAATATTAAACTTCTCCACATCCGAAAATCCCCTCTTCAGCCGATACATATCAATCCCATCCCCCACAATCTGCAACATATCCAGATCACTCGAAATCAAATCCACCTGCATATCCGGCACCTCCGCCACCGCCTTCCGCGCCAGCGCCCCCATAATGTCATCCGCCTCAAAATCATCACACTCGTACAACGGTATGTGAAAAGCCTCCAACAGCTCCATCAAATACGGTATTTGCGCATAAAAATCCTCCGGTGCTTTCTTGCGCGTCGACTTATACCCCTCGTAAATCTCCCGCCGCCGCCGAATGTTCGTTTTTGACTTGTCCCACGCCACCGCCACATAGTCCGGCTTCAGCTTCGCCAAAATCTCCAGCAGCATCGCCGCAAACCCATACACGCCCCCCGTTGGCGTCCCGTCACTCGCCGACAAATTCCCCATCGCATAATACCCCCGATACAGCACACTTTTGCCATCAATAATCACCAGCCGCTTCATGTCCCCAAAAACCCGATCTCACCCAGCACCCCCATCACCTTCTCGTGCAACTCACCCACCGTCCCCGAATTATCTATATAATAATCCGCATTAGCAATCGGCCCACCCTTCTCTTTCGTTTCGATCTCGCTGTAATCCAACTCATTCATTTCTTTCGCATCCAGCGCCCGCTCCAACCGCTTCGCCACCCGCTCATGCCTCAGTTTCCTCGGCGACACCGTCGCCACCACCTTCACTTTCCCCGGAAACTCTTTTTTCAACAGCTTATATTCTGTCCAACTACGCGGTCCGTCCAGCACTATCCGCCTCTGTCCAGCATCAATCAAACGCCGAATCTCATCTATCGCCCCCTCACTCGCAGAATCCTCCACCTTCGGAATCCCCTTCCCCGTCAAATATTCCACCACCGCAGACTTCCCGCTCCCGCTCATCCCCACCACCGCCAATATCTTTGCGTCTTCCATTCCTACCAGTATACCTTAGGTGAGCCCATCAAGCCAAATTTTATCTGGCTACACATCGTATACTCATATTGTAGGTCTTGCCACGGTTATCGGAGCCGGTGGTGGTCTGATTGTAAGCGAACCACAGGTTATAGTTATAAGTACTACTATACGCAGTAGACGTCATATACATCCCATTCTGGCTCTGACCAGACCCTGCAAGCCCAACATAGAGACCCCGCCAAGCCGAATTGACTACAACGTCTCCCCTCAGGGTAGTGGGATTCGCCCAGTTCAAAGCAGTTATAAGGGAAGTGTAGGATCTGTCGTTTGCTGCTGTTGCTGGACCAGGTGGCAACATCCAGTTTTTGGGACAAATAGAGTTAGGAGCATTGCCCGAAGCCAGAGTACTACCAGTAGTAGCTGAGTTCCATTGATACGTCAACCCGCATCCATATCTGTAAGGCACACCTCTGTTGTCCACCACTACGCCATCACGTCTGTCTGTGCAATAACCAGAAGTATTCGGATTACCCACATTCGCAGCTAATAAATTATATGTGCCACTAGTCATGTCGCTAGTAGTGCTATTCAAGGTTATGGGGGCTTGCAGAGCTAAGTTATCCACCATCCAGCACCAACCAGGACCCCCCTGCATGAATGTTCTATCATTTGGAAGTCTCCGTATCTTGTAAACCTTACCATCCCTAATGTCCATCAGGTCCACTTCGCTATTTGCTGGAGGACTACCTTCTGGATAGTAATTGCGCATAGCCGTGCACTTAGCTGTACTGAAAGCTTGCATAGTGTCAACTACCGTCACCATCACATCCGCATTGCTAGCCCCTCCGCTCGTGGTAACAACTACAGGATAAACACCTACGGTGCGGGCAGGCGTAACGCATGTCAAAGAGGTGTCACTTACAACATTAAAGCTAGTGCAAGCAGTCCCGCCTACGGTTACGCTAGTTACTGCGCTACTAGTTTCTCCTCCATAGAAACCAGTTCCAGTTACAGTAACGGCAGTATTGCTAGCCGACGCTACGAAGTTTGGATCTACACTGGTAACTGTGGGTTCGAGTACTGGGGGTGTATCATTACCGACCACCGTAAACACCAACGTATTGGAATAGATCCCTGGCAGAATGTTAACATCTGCCTTAGCGCCCACCGTCACGATCGTAATGTCATTGTTAGCTGGAGCTACGGCAGTAGCAAGCGTATCCGGCGTAGAGAGCGGCGGGATCCTAAGGAAAGTAGTTGCACCAGCTCCTTTGTTGTAACCCCAGTCATTGACTGGCAACACAGCAGGCGTAAGGCTGGGAGTACTGGGCATAGTGTTTATCGTATTGGTATGCGTCAACGCAGTAGTGTCGGAGATGGCACTCATGGTCAAAATATAGCCAGTGAGGTTATTGGTGCTAACATTTGCCGTAATTTCTTCTGTGACTTCAAAGCCCATGGGAGCAGGAGTAATGTCTAGGAGTAAAGTTGGTTGGGGACTAACGGTGAGGGCCAAAGCCGACTCGATGATGACACCGACCTCAACATCGGCACTATCTGCGCTAGAATCTCTAGAAGTGAAGGTCAGAGAACCAACTACAAAAGCTAAAGCAAAGCAAGAGGCGAAGATAACGCTTAGCTTTAGATGCTCCATCATTTTCCTCTCTCTCAAACAGCACAATGACATCATGTCGAAAACCTCATTTAGGCTACGCTTATTTTAACACAGTTCAAACAAACCTCAAGCTCTATTATTCCAGTCCTCTCCAATTCCCCACTTGACCATTCCACCCAGCTTATGCTATTCTTCAGGAAGATAAAAGGTCATAAAAACAAAAGGAGACAAAACTATGCAACATTCATTTTCTAGGGGGGGGGGGGGGTAGACATTCACTAAATTTTATCTTTCGAGGATTTTTAGGTTTCACACTGCTTGGCGGTGTATTTTTATTGTCCGGGCCAACCCCCGTTAGTGCCGCTGGCACTCCCTGTTCCATCACCCCAGTCCTCACCGAAACAGACTTGAACACCTGCATCACCGAAGCACCGACCGACAATAGCGAGTTCTCCATTATCCTCGGAGCAAACTTCAGCCTCACGGCAGTCAAAATTATTACCACCGGCAAAAACATCGTACTAGGTTCCAGCATCACCGGCGGCGCAACATTATCCTTGCAGGCTGGCAACACCGCGCGACATTTTACCGTGCAAAATAGCGGTCAACTCACCCTCGCAAGTGGCGTTACTCTGCAGGGCTACGGCGACGGCACGACCATTGGCGGCGGTGTATTTATCGATTCTAGCGGGACATTTACCATGCAATCCGGCGCGACCATCAGTGGCAACACAGCAACGTCAAATGCTGGTGGCGTATTTGTCGCCGGCGGCACATTCGTCATGCAAACTGGTGCAACCATCAACAGTAATGTATCTCTCAATTCCGGCGGTGGCGTCGCTATTAGCGCAGGCGGCACATTCATCATAAACGGTGGCACTATCAGTAGCAACAAAACAACGGGCACTGGCGGTGGTGGTGGCGTATTCGCCAGCAACGGCACGTTCACCATGAACGGTGGCACTATCAGCAACAACCAGGCCTATTACGGTGGCGGCGCTTTTGACACCTATGGCAGTACATTCACCATGAACGGTGGCACTATCAGCGACAACAGCACAAGCGCAGGCTCCGGTGGTGGCGTAACAGTCAACAACAGCGCGTTCACTATGAACTCCAGCGCTACTATCAGCAACAATTTTTCGCCCGACTATGGTGGCGGCATAAGCGTCACCAATGCTGGCACATTCGTCATGAGCGGCGGTGAAATCAGCGGCAACAAAACGGACGTCGGCGGGGGCGGCATAAGTATCGGCAGCGGAGCCTCCGCCACTATTGCCAGCGGTCGACTCGTCAATAATATTGCCAATACCAACGGCGGAACCATCTGGACACTCGCAGAAAATCTACCCAATCTGACAGTTGGAATAGGCGTAATATTCTCCGGCAACTCTGCCGCCACCTACGCACGCATGGATCCGGCGGATCAAGCCCTGTACAACGCACAAATCTTCGCCACTAATTTTTCTTTGCCATTACCCTTCAACGGCTACAATAATTACGACATCCGCTACACTTCAGATTTGCCGACCGACATTTGTCAGTTCAACTCGTCTTTGTGGGCAGATGACGCTAGATGTGTCGCTGCCCCAGAAACCGGTTTGTTTAGCGGTCAGATTAGTGGAGCGACAGCATCGGTATTTTCTTTTGTGCTTGGTAGCATAGTCATCGTAGCAATCTGGGCAAGTCACAAGCTAATCTCAAAAATAGTTTAGTTGTTTTCTTTATGCTTGTGGTATAATCAATACGACTGCGAGACAAATTACTAATGCCAAAGAAAAAAAGGAGGCAACAACATGAACGCGTCAGAAATTAGGGGGGGGGGGGGTAGACATTCACTAAATTTCATCATCCGAGGATTCTTAGGTTTAGCACTGCTCGGCAGTGTATTTTTGTACGCAGAACCAAGCTCCGTTCATGCCGCCGGCACACCCTGTTCCATCACTCCAGTCATGAACGAGACAGACTTAAATACCTGTATCGCCGAAGCACCGACGGACAATAGCGAATTCTCCATCACCCTGGGCGCCAGCTTCAATCTTACGACAACCAAGTCCATTGCCGCTGGCAACAACATCACCCTCGCCAGCACCAACCCCAACACCCCCGCCACCCTCACTCGCGACCCCAGCCTCACTGGACGCTTCTTCCTCATCGACATCGCTGCGGGAAATACCGCCGCCCTTACCATAGATAGCGTCATTCTCGACGGCGGCAACCAGCCAGCCGCAGCAGACAACCAACTAATCTACACCGTCAAAACCGGCACCGGCGACATTACGGTAAACCTCACAGGCAACACCATACTCAGGAATAACAATTCAACCTCAAACGGCGGAACAATCTTGATGGACTTTGACACCCACCAACTAAACATCAGCGACAACGTACAAATCATCAACAACACAACCACAGCCAACGGAACCTTGTCTGTTCTGGGCATATTCAACATGTCTGGCGGCAAAATCAGCGGCAACACCGCGGTAAACAGTGGTGGCGTAACCATCTCCAACAGTGCATTCAATATGACCGGCGGCGAGATTAGCAACAACATAGTAACAGGTGCCGCTGGCGGCGTTAGTGTCATTGGCACCGGCCCAGTCACCATCAGCGGCAACGCAGCCGTCAAAAACAACCGATCGTACGGCCACAGCGGCGGCATAGCCTTGAGCGCCACAGGCACACTCATCCTAGCCGGCGGCACCATCAGTGGCAACGTATCAAGCATCGGCAGTGGTGGTGGTGTATTTATGAATAGCGGCGCTTCTTTCATTATGACCAGTGGCTCCGTTAGCAGCAACAATGCGCAAAGTGGTGGTGGCGTACGAGTCAGTAGCGGCGGCACATTCATCATGCAAGGTGGCACCATTAGCGACAACACGGTCGTGACCGCCGGAGGCGCCGTGCTAGTCGACGGCTTATTCAGCATGTCTGGTGGCGAACTCAGCGGCAACACCGCAGACACTGGTGCCGGCGTCCATATCAACGCAGGCGGCACCTTCAATATGGCAGACGGAAAAATCACCGCCAACACAGCCGAAAACAACGGCGGCGGTATCTATGCAGCGTATGAAAACTTAGCCAATCTAACCGTCGGCGCCAACGTGGTGTTCTTTGGCAACAGCGCCATCACCTACGCCCGCATGAACCCAGCCGACCAAGCTTTGTACGACGCCCAGATTTTCACCACTAACTTTTCCCTTCCCCTACCCTTCAACGGCTACAACAATTACGACATCAGCTACACGTCAGACCTCCCCACCAACATCTGCCAGCACAACCAATCCCTCTGGGCAGATGACGTCAATTGTGTCGCCGCTCCCAGCACCGGCCTATTTGGCAACCAAATCGGCGGCGCGGCGATATCAGCACTCTCCTTCGCACTCGGCACCGTAGCAATCACAGTTCTGATCATTTTCAAAATCAGAATTCACTTCCGATCTCGGAAGTAAACCATCTAAATGCTCCCCAACACCCTCCCCCACAACTCATTCACCACCGCTTTCTCCATATTCCCCACCACCGCCAATCCCGAAACCCCACTCTGCATAAACTCTCGCGCCAAACTCACAATCGCCCCCTTGTTTATTCCCTCAATCATCTCCGGCGCTTTTTCCAGCGGCTCAATATGCCCCATCGAAAAATACTCCCGACCATAATAATCGGCAATCTGGTCGGTCGTTTGCGCCAACATCATGTGCCGCCCCAGCGCATAACTTTTCGCCGCCGCAATGTCGTCTTCCCGCACCTCGCCATTTATCACCCGCATCAGCTCCACCGCAATCAAATCAAACAGCTCATCCGCACTCTCCACATTCACCTCACCGTCAAAATCCCACGTCGACGACCAAACCCCCGAATTATGCCCCGAACCAACCCCATACACCAGTCCCCGCTTCCGCGCTTGCCCAAAAATCTTGCTCGTCATCGTACCATTCAAAATATGGTTCAAGCACCCCATCGCATACTGCTCCGCCGGATCCAACTTTCGCCGCGCCACAAACGAAAAACCAAACGTCATATTGCTCGCATCTTTGCGCCGAATCAACACCGGCTCCGTCCCCACATATTCGTCCATCGGCGCCTCCAAAATCTCACCCTTCTTCAGATCCCACCCCTCCAACATCCGCACTATCTTGCGCTTCCGCTTCTTCAAATCCCCCGCAATGATAAATCTCATATTCTCCGCCGTATGCGTCCGCCGATGATGCTCGCGAACATCCTTCAGTTCAATATCCGCAATCGTTTTCAACCTTTCTGCAAAAGTCAAAACCTTCTCGCCCAACTCCTGCTGCAATTTCGGCCAAATCAACCGCGAATAATCATTCTGATACCCCGTCAGCTCCGTCCGCACATTACCCTTCTCGGAATTCAGAGTCTCTTCGTTAAACCTCGGCTGCGCCACCGCCAGCTCCTGCAGCTCCAAAATCCTATCCCACTCAAAGTCCGCACATTCACTCTCGTAACGAATCAACGTATCGCTCGTCGAAGCATTGCTATACGCCCCATTCTTCGTAAACTCCGCCTCATATTCCTGTTCGTCCTTGAACCTCGCGTTCGCCCCAAACGCCATATGTTCCATCAAATGCGCCGTCTCATAAATCTCCGGTCGCTTCACAAATTTATTCCCCGCTCGAAAACACACCCGACTACTCATCACCGTCGCCCCCGGCACATCAATTAGCAGCCCCCTCGCCCCACTTTGCAGTTTCACTTCTTCAGTCGTATGTTTCATATTGCTTTTTTATCACGTTTATGCTATAATGGAGGCATTCCGTAAAGCCGGGCCGGTGTTTCTGCTGCCTACCTGCGGCCTTTTTTCTTGTTTTGCCTCTGTTTTTTCTTCTGTTTGCGCGCTTGATTGCGTTTCGCGTTCTTGTTCGTATTTTTGCTGGACGAACCCTTATCTTCGCCAAACTCTTTGTCCATATTTTTCTCGCCCGCGCTCACTTCATTCACACCCTTTTCCGTCGCCCGCTCCGCCAACTTCGTCAACTCCGTGTCGTACTCGTCATCACTCAACGGCACCACCTCTTGCCGCCGCAAATTTAGCAACACTTTCAACACTTCCTCTCTCAAAGTCCGCTGCAGGCCATCAAACAACTTCTGCGACTCGCTGCGATACTCCACCAATGGATCCCTCTGCCCCACGCTACGCCAATGAATCCCTTCGCGCAAATGTTGCATATTCTCCAAATGTTGCATCCACAGGGTGTCCAGCACCTGCAAATACACCTCACGCTCCACCTTGCGCATCGCTTCCTCGCCAAACTCCGACTCTTTGCTCGAGTACATTTCTTCCACTGCAGAGAGCGCCAACTTTTTGCGTTCCTTTTCTTTGCGCATCAATCCCAGCTCATCCACCAAGTCCTCATCCAGTTTGAACATCGCCAAAAACTCTTCCTTAAATTTCTTGTTCACCCGGCTACTAAACGTCGCGAGGTCATCCACCGCTTCGCGCATCAGTCTGCTAATCTCCGGACGAATATTGTCCCCCTCCAAAATCTTCCGCCGCATCATATACACCACCTTGCGGTGACGATTGATCACGTTATCGTACTGCACAACATTTTTACGACTGTCGAAGTTAAATCCCTCCACCCGCTTCTGCGCCGCCTCCAAAGTTTTGCTCACTGTCTTGTTCTGAATGGGCAAATCTTCTGCCACACCCATCCGCTGCATCAGCCCCGCAATCCTATCACCCTGAAAAATCCGCATCAAATCGTCCTCGCAACTCACGAAAAACTGCGTCGTCCCCGGGTCGCCCTGACGCCCACCGCGACCGCGCAACTGATTGTCCACCCGCCGCGAATCATGCCGCTCCGAACCAATCACCACCAGCCCACCCAGCTCCACCACCCCCGGCGCCAGCTTGATGTCCGTACCACGACCAGCCATGTTCGTCGCTAGTGTCACCGCGCCCTTTTCCCCCGCCTTGGCAATGATAGCCGCCTCACGCTCGTTGTTCTTGGCGTTCAAAATCTCATACGGCACCTTTTCTTGGTCCAAATATTGCGCTATCAGCTCATTTTTCACGATCGAAGCACTCCCCACTAGCACCGGCTGACCCTTCTTGTGATACTTGCGAATCTCATCCGCCACCGCCTTCAACTTCGCCCCCTCTGTCCGATAAATCAAATCGTCCTTGTCTATGCGCACCACCGGTTTGTTCGACGGAATCTGGATCACGTCCAGCGAATAAATCTGTTGAAATTCTTCCGCCTCCGTAAACGCCGTACCCGTCATACCCGACAATTTGTTGTACAACCTAAAGAAATTCTGGAAAGAGATCGTCGCCAGTGTCATACTCTCTTCCTTCACCGCCACACCTTCCTTCGCCTCTATTGCCTGGTGCAGCCCCTCGTTGTAGCGCCGCCCTTGCATCAAGCGCCCCGTATGCTCATCCACAATCATCACGTCACCACTACTCGTCACCACATAATCTTTGTCTCGCTTGAACAATATTTGTGCGCGCAAAGATTGCTCTGTATGGTACACCAAGCGCGTGTTCCCCACACTATAGAGCGGTGCCACCCCCAGCATCTTTTGCACCTTGTCCATCCCACCATCAGTCAGCGTCACCGTACGCCGTTTTTCGTCCACCAAATAATCCTCATCAGAAAGCTTCGCCATAATCTTCGCAAACTGATAATAACTTTCCGGATTGTCCCCCGCCGGCGCCGAGATAATCAGCGGCGTCCGCGCCTCGTCAATCAAAATCGAGTCCACTTCGTCCACTATCGCAAAATTCAGCTCCCGCTGCCGCAGATATTCCACCTCTTTCACCATGTTGTCACGCAAATAATCAAACCCAAACTCGTTGTTCGTACCATACACCACATCACAAGCGTACGCCTCTTTGCGCGTCGCCGGTTTCAGATGCTTCAGGCGCTCGTCGCTGTGCGTCTCGTTCTCGTACTCGCGATCGTACACAAACGAAGCATCATTGATGATCACCCCTACCTTCAGACCCAAAAAGTCATACACTCCGCCCATCCACCCCGCATCGCGTTGCGCCAAATAATCATTCACCGTCACCACGTGCGCGCCCTTGCCAGTCAAAGCATTCAGATACACCGGCAGCACCGCCACCAAAGTTTTGCCCTCACCCGTTTTCATCTCTGCCACATTACCCTCGTGCAACACTATCCCGCCCACCAATTGCACGTCAAACGGCCGCATCTTTAGCACCCTGTCCGACGCTTCCCGCACCAGCGCAAACGCCTCCGGCAACACTTCATCTAGCGCCTTTTGCTCGCCCCCAACCTTCTCCTTCTTCTCTTTTTTGGGCTTCTTGGCCTTCTTGCCTTTAGCGTCGACTTCTTCTTTGGCCTTCGCCCGCACCTCCACTGCTTCCTCGGCTCGCAACTTCTTGCGCAGTCCCTCGCGCAACACTTCCGTCTGCGCCGCCAGCTCCTTGTCGGTCATCTCTTCATATTTCGGTGCCAACTTATTGACGTCCTGTACTCGTCTGTAAATCCGCCGCAAAGTTTTCTTTTGCGCATCACCAAAAATACTCTGCAAAAACTTCGTCAGCGCAGTCCTGTCCGCCAACTTATCGGTCGGCCCCTTTTCCTTCACCTTGCGCACCCGCAACTTTTTATCCGCCACCCGCTTGAGTTTACTTACCTCTTTTTTCATCTTTACAGTCTACCACAGCCCTCATCTTTTGAGTAGCTTTTTCAGTATCCCCTTCTTCTCGTGATTAATTTTTTCCGCCTTCAACTTCTGCACCTGACCGCGCAACTTCGCCTCCAAAATATCCACCCCCGCAAATACATTGCCCGCCTCATCCTTCGCCGTCAGTACCTTGCCGGCCGGCACGTCCATCGCCACCGAAAGCTCATATTTATTCCCGTGCGGCCTATCCACTCTCCGCACCACCACCCGCATCACCACATCTTTGCGATTTTTTCTCGGCAAAAACCTATCCAAACTCCCCAGTCGCTTGGTCGCGTACCTTCGAAACGGTTCATCAATCTCATATTTCGCCCCGCTAATCTTGATATTTTCTATCATTTTTTACAAAACCTCCCTCCCACCCAAATATTTCTTCAGCACCTCCGGCACCCGCACCTGCCCCTCCGCCGTCTGGTAATTTTCTATTATCGCCACCATCGCTCGCCCCAGCGCAAACGCCGTCGCATCATTCGTGTGTACAAACTCCATTTTGTCCCCGCGTTTGCACCGCGTATTCAGCCGCCGCGCCTGATAATCCGTCATATAATCCGCCGTGTGCGTCTCGCGATATTTACCCTGCCCCGGCAACCACGCCTCAATATCAATCCCTCGCGCGTTCGGCTTGCCAATGTCCCAAGTACACTTCGCAAGCACCCTATACGGCAGTTCCAGCTTGTCCATCAGCCACCTCTGAATCGCCACAAAGAACAAATGCTCACTCAAGCCGTCCTCGCCAGCCGTAAAGCTCTCCATCTCCAACTTATCAAACTGATGCAGACGAATGATCCCCTCCATATCTTTGCCATAAGTCCCTGCCTCCTGCCGAAAACTCGTCGCATATCCCAAGAGATCGGAA
>Ga0209755_10002747_pt1 | contig 23408 bp, 23 predicted proteins | sample TergutCo191P1_FD_187301 | JGI IMG/M metagenome (GOLD analysis project Ga0209755, IMG submission 187301) | Cornitermes sp. P1 segment gut microbial communities from Petit-Saut dam, French Guiana - Co191P1 (SPAdes) (version 2) | ecosystem: Host-associated > Arthropoda: Insects > Digestive system... | reverse complement strand
CCCCCCCCAATTAATATAATTGTATTCTTATTAATTAAATTCAATTTGAATAAATATTTTTTTATTAATATTATTAATTTTGGTTGTTCCAAACTTGGTTAGTTTTGTTATAACCTCAAAAAAGCAGACATCGAATCTTTGAGTATCCATATATTATTGATTAAATACACAATCATTATACCTACATGTAATAAAGATCTTGTAGAGAGATGTCTTTTTTATATTTCACAATTAAATATTCCAAAATTTAATTACGAAGTGCTTGTAGTTCATAATGTAACAAAAGATGATATAAAAAGCGTTATTGATAATTATTTAATTAAAATACCAAATTTAAGATATATATATGAAGAAAAATACGGCCAGATGTCATCACGCCATAGAGGCGCAATAGAAGCGCGTGGTGATATACTCTGTTTTCTTGATGATGATAGCTTTGTAAATAAAAATTGGTTAATTGAAATTGAAAAAACATTTTCTAACAATAATGTGGTGTTATCAGGCGGTAATAATTTACCTTTATTTGAATCACCCCCGCCAAAATGGCTAAAATATTTTTGGATAAAGGATGAATATGGCAAATGGATGGGCGAACTAAGCCTAATTAATTTTAGGAATAGGAAATTAATGCTTCCAGCATGGTTTGCATTTGGTTGCAACATTATTATTAAGAAGGAGATATTTTTCAAACTTGGAGGTACTAACCCTGATGTAGTACCAAAAGATAAACAACGCTTTCAAGGTGATGGCGAAACAGGATTATCTCTTAAATTAAATGAAAAAGGTTTTTATTTGAATTTTAATTCAAAGATTAAAATATATCATTTTGTTTCAACATCAAGAATGACACTGGATTATTTTAAGAAAAGAGCATTTTATCAGGGTGTATGTGATTCATTCTCAAAAATCAGAAAAGAAAATGGATTTAACTATTATAATATTGGGTCAATAATTAATAAAAAAAGTAATTTTTTAATTAGTAAAATAAATAATATATTAATGCGATATTATAATAAAATGAATAATATTATTAAAAAATATAATCCATATTATATAGAATATTTAAATGTTAAATCTGAATATAACAAATCATATAATGAAGGTTTTGAATTTCATCAAAATGAAGTAAAAAACGATCCTGAACTTTTTAAATGGGTATTAAAAGAAAATTATCTTGAAATATAAAAAGAAAATCATATTTAATAAATTAATAGTAATTATATGAAAAGCATTCAATTTTTTATGCTTGTAACAAACAGAGACGCATATATAGCTTCATATGCAATAAAAAGTTATAATTTAGTAGTTTCAGTTCTAAAAAATTATGATTGGAAATTAACAGTTTATTTAAATTGTATAAAACAAAATTTTAAAGATACAATAGTTAATGATTGGAGAAAATATAATTATGTTGAAATAATTGATAATGAAATGTTTGTCAATAAAAATAATTTTATTCCTGGAACAAGTTATTCAAAAGATGGAGGTTATGTATATATTACAGCAAATGCTGAACCATATGATGAGATATGGACAAGAGAATTTAGAAATTTTAAAACTGATTATTGGGTAACAGTTGATGCAGATTTTGAAATATTAAAACCTGATTTTATAGTTAGTGCATTTAAAATGCTTGAAAATGATAATAATTTAGCTGTAATATCATCTGATTTTAGTGAGAATACTTATACATTTGATAGTTATAGTAAAGAATATATATTAGCTATGAAAAGGTATCATACGTGGTTTTGTATCTATAAGAATATTAGTAAAATATGTAATACACCTCATTATTATTATAAAGAAGAATATTATGGAGTCAGACTTTCTTTTGATTCTGCATGTAAATTTCAATATGATTTAAGAGATAAATACGGATATTCTATGAAAGCAGTTGATAAAAAATATTACAGCTCTTATATTCATTATGGTCAATTTTCAAATAATAGTTCATTAGATACTTTAAAAAAAATTAATAGATATAGAAAAACAGCAATTTTAGCATATAAAGGTATATTTGGAAATAATTGGATAATAGATAAAATTATTAAAAAAATATTTTTATACATACATAATTATTTATATAAGAACTTTAAAAAAGAACTTGGTAAGTATAATTATAACTCTGAACTTGATAAATAAAATAAAAATTATTTTTTATAACATCAAGTTTACTTTTATATAATATAATGCAAGAACAGGTAACTCATAATAACCAAATCCTAGCAATAATAATAAAAAACAATTACTCAAACAATGGCATCACTTTTTTTACCCCTGATGATTTTTCCCAACAGCTTGCGTACATGAATCATTCAAAAGGAAAAGTAATTCAACCTCATGTTCATAATATTGTTAAACGCGAAGTACTTTACACAAAAGAAGTATTATATATTAAAAAAGGGAAAATAAAAACAGACTTTTATACAGACGAGAAAGAATATATATGTTCTAAAATACTGGAAAGCGGTGATATAATATTACTTGCATCCGGCGGACATGGTTTTGAAATACTGGAAGATACAGAAATGTTTGAAATTAAACAGGGACCTTATGCGGGAGAAAATGACAAAACAAGGTTTGAAGGAACTAAAAATGCCTTCTGATTTTATCCCTGTATGTTCTCCTCTACTTGCTGGTAGTGAAATTGAATATATAACAGACGCTGTTTCAACAGGCTGGATATCATCATCAGGAACTTATCTGGAAAAATTTGAAAAAGTGTTTTCTGAATATTGCGGAACAAATTACGGAGTCGGAGTTTGTAACGGAACTGTAGCTTTACATTTAGGGCTTAGAACATTGGGAATAGGTGAGGGTGATGAAGTAATAATACCTAATTTTACAATGATTGCGTCAGCATTCGCGGTTTGTTATACAGGTGCAAAACCTGTTTTTATAGATGCTGATAAAGAAACATGGAATATTAATATAACAAAGATTGAAGAAAAAATAACACCAAAAACCAAAGCAATTATGCCTGTACATATTTTTGGAAATATGTGTAATATGGAAAAAATTTGTGATATAACCAAAATTTATAATTTATATATTGTAGAAGACGCCGCCCAGGCTCATGGAGCTGAATATAATGGTAAGAAATCAGGAAGTTTTTCCGACATTGCGGCTTTCAGCTTTTATGCCAACAAGAATCTGACAACAGGTGAAGGCGGCATGGTAGTTACAGATAATGAAATAATATATAAAAAAGCCAAGTATTTTAAAAATTTATGCTTTCCTGTTGAAGGTCCCAGAAATTATTTGCATGATGAAATCGGCTTTAATTACCGTATGAGTAATCTTCACGCCGCAATTGGACTTGCGCAGGTTGAAAAAGCCGATTATTACAGGAATTTACGTATTAAAAATAATAAATTTTATAAAAAGTATCTTAAAGATTGTACAGGAATAATTTTCCAAAAAGATGAAGAAAACAGTTTAAACTGTAATTGGATGAATGCAATTATGATTCAACCTGAAATATACGGAAAAACCCGTGATGATCTTATGTTGCACTTAAAAAATAATAATATAGAAACCCGGTTGGCATTTAATGGTATGCATAATCAGAAAGCGCTTGAAAAATACGGCTGTGATTGTAATGGAGAATATCCTGTAACTGAACAATTATCAAAAAACGCTTTTTATTTACCATCCGGCAGCGGATTAACTGAAAATGAAATTAAAAGAATTTGTGATCTTATAATATATTTTAAAACATAGAAAATGCCTGTTTTTGGCGATACATATTCTAAATATTATAATCTCTTATATAAGGATAAAAATTATCAGGAAGAATATGACTATATTCGTAAAATAATTAATAAACACGGAGCAAGAAAAAAAAATATTTTAGATATAGGCTGCGGAACAGGAAAACATTTAAAATATTTTAAAGATGACGGTTTTACTGTAGCAGGTGTTGATGCATCGGAAAATATGCTTTCTGAAGCAAAATTATATTTGAATCAAAATAATGATTTAATATGCGCAAAGGCATCAGAATTTAAATTTAGTAAAAAGTTTGACATAATAATTTCTTTATTTCATGTAATGAGTTATCAAACAAGTAATAATGAACTTGAGAAAGTATTTATGAATGTATCCGAACATTTAAATAAAGACGGTTTATTTATCTTCGATTTCTGGTATGGGCCTGCTGTTTTAACTGATCCACCCTCTGTGCGTATTAAACGGCTTGAGGATAATGAAATAAAGATAACCAGAATAACAGAACCGCAGATGAGATACAATGAAAATATCGTAGATGTTAATTATGAAATAATGATAGAAGAAAAAAAAACTAATTTAATAAAAAACATCAAAGAAAAACATGAGATGAGATATTTGTTTTTACAAGAGATATTATCTTTTGCTGAAAAAGCATATCTATTATATGATTCCACATACAGTTGGTTAAACTTTACTTGTTTAACTGAGAAAAGCTGGTATGGGGTGGTAGTTTTAGAGAAATGAGAATTGGTTTTTTATCAAATGAATTAAATCCTTATTCAGGAGGTGGATATACTTTTGTTAATAAAATAATAAATGAAATATTTTTATATAATACTAATAAATATGAATTTTGTATGTTTTTTTATGAAAAATTAGGTCCAAAATATATAAAAAAAAATAATATTTTATACATTAATAAATATATAAAATATAATGTATTTATTAAGATAAAAAGAAAAATATTATATTTAATTAAAAAAATAATATACAATGATTTTGATACACTTTTAAAAAATGAAAATATTGAATTATTATGTTTATTAGTACCTATAAATATAGATGTATCAGTTCCATATATATTTATAGTTTGGGATTTAGGACATAGAGTATTAAGATATTTTCCAGAAGTATTTAATAATAATGAATGGAGTTATAGAGAAGAGTTATATAATAATATGTTATTTAGAGCTGCATATATTGTTACTGGAAATGAAACTGGAAAGATAGAAATTTTAGATAATTATTCAGTTAATCCTGATAAAATACGAACAATTCCATTTCCTGTTTCAGAATTTTGTTTGGATAAAAATTTAGTAGAAAAAGAAATAAAAAATATAAAAAAACCATTTATATTTTATCCTGCACAATTTTGGGCTCATAAAAATCATATATCTATTATTGAAGCAATAGCTATATTAAGAGATAATAATATCACTATATATTGCTATTTTACAGGGAAAGATTATGGTAATTTAGAATATATTTCTGAACAAATTAAGAAATATAAATTAGAAAATCAAATCTTTATTTTAGGGTTTATAGAAACATCTGAACTATTATTTCTTTATAAAAATGCTCTTGCTATGGTATATTTATCATTATTAGGACCTAATAATTTACCGCCATTGGAAGCTGCTGTCTTAGGCTGTCCGCTAATATATTCTAATATAAAAGGACATCTTGAACAAATGGAAAATATAGGTATAGTAGTAAATGCAACTGATCCCAATGAAGTAAGTAATGCGATTAGCTCTTTATATTTAAATAATGAACTAAAGGATAAAATAATTATTGATGAAATACAATTTTCAAAAAAATATATTAAATATTCATATTTAGAGCAACTAGTAAAAATATTTGATGATTTCATTAAATACAGTAAAACATGGAAAAAAAATAAATAATATTAAAAATTGAATGCCAAAACTATCAATCATTACAGTAAATTTAAATAATAAATCAGGTTTATATGATACAGCTAATAGCATTATAACTCAAACTTGGACAGATTATGAATGGATAATTATTGATGGCGGCTCAACAGACGGAAGCGTAGATATTATTAAAGAATATTCTGAAATAACAGATAAACTTACTTTTTGGTGCAGCGAGCCTGATAATGGTATTTATCATGGAATGAATAAGGGAATATATAAAGCAAGTGGTGAATATTGTTTGTTTTTAAACAGCGGTGACTGGATAATATCATCTGAAACATTAAAAAATGTATTTTTTGAAATTAATGGAAGAATATCTGATATTTTTTATAGTGATATGATGGATTCAAATAATGTAATTTATAAACTACCAATTAATTTAACCATTGATTTTTTAATAAAAAGTCCGATAAATCATCAAAATTCATTAATTAAGCGTTCTTTATTTATTGAGCATAGTTTTTATAATGAAAATTTAAAATTAGTCTCTGATTGGGAATTTTGGTTAAAAGAGTATTGGAAATATAAAAGTATTTTTTCTCATATAGATACAAAAATATCTGTTTATAATTTTAACGGAATTAGTTCTGTAAAATCACGTTATTATAACGAAAGTTTAATAATTATTAGTAATGTTTTTAATGAATTATCAAATATAATTTTTGAATATATTGAATATCAAAAATTTAAAGAAGATATATATTATAACATTATTAAATTCCATGGAAATACAAAAATACTGATAATTTTATTAAGAATATACAGAAAAATAATTAATATATATAAAAAAGTTATAAATTTTAAATATGATAAATAATATTCTGGTATCAATAATTATTCCATGTTATAATAAAGATAAGTATATAGAACGCTGTTTATGTTCTGTAGAAATGCAAAATTATAATAATATTGAATGTATTATTATAGATGATTGTTCAAATGATAATTCACTTCAAATAATTGAAAGTTATATTAGTAATTATAAGGGAAATATTACATTTTACTTAATTAGACATAAAGAAAACACAGGACCAGGACCTTCAATAGCAAAAAATAATGCAATAAATATTTCAACTGGTAAATATTTATTTTTTTTAGATGCTGATGATGAAATTACTGACAACTGTATATTTTCACTTGTTGAACTAGCTGAAAAATATCCTGGAGTTGATATGATTCAAGGAGGTATATTACAGAAAAAAGATAAGTATGAAGTATTTTTTCAAAAAGATAAAAAACCGGAAATTTTATATGGAAATGATGAAATAAGAAAATTATATAATATTCATGGCAGTATACCAGTTACAACTTGGAATAAACTTGTTAGAAAAGATTTTATAATTAATAATAATTTATATTTTAAAAAAGGCCTTGTACATGAAGATATACATTGGAATTTTTTTTGGTTAAAAAAAATTGAAAGTTTAGCTGTTTGTGAAAAAATAACATATATTTATAATATCGTCTCAGATAGTATTACAACAAATTCCAATTTATTTCACTCAATTTCAACTTATTTAATTATTGTTGAAGACATACTTAGTAATATAGATATTAATTATTTTGAACAAGAATTAGAAAAAGCTATTTTATTTTTAAATATGCAGAATGATATAATATTATCAGATGAAAAATATTCTTCTTTAATTCCTAAATATAAATATTTATTAAATAGAATACCAGGAATTAAATATTATTTATTCTTTATAATTAAGTTATTAAACTGTAAAATTAAAAAATATATTAATAAAATTAGAAATTAAATATAAAATATTACATTGAACAAATATTTAATTACTGGAATAAGCGGTTTTGTTGCATATCATATGCTTGAATATTTAAATACATTAAATATTAAAATTAATGTTTTAGGTATTGATCTTAATATTCCAAAACATGTTAAAGAATACTCCTTTGAGAATATAAATTTATCATTCCTGAAAATTAATCTATTAGAATATAAGTCATTGGAAATAGCCGTCATTTCTTTTAATCCAAATTTTATAGTTCATTTAGCCAGTTTTTCAAGTGTCGGTAAGAGTTGGGAAAAACCTATGGAATGTTTCCTTAATAATACTAATATATTTTTAAATATTGCAGAAATAGTCAGGCATAATAAAATAAAGTGTAGAATACTTTCTGTAGGTTCCAGTGAGGAATATGGAAAAATTAATAAGAATGATTTACCTTTAAAAGAATATACTAATTTAAACCCAGATAATCCTTATGCAGTAGCAAGAGTCAGTCAGGAAATGTTAAGTCAATTTTATGTAAAAGCTTTTAAATTGGATATTATCTTAACACGTTCTTTTAATCATATAGGTACAGGCCAACGCTTGGATTTTGCAATACCAAGTTTTATAAAACAAATATCAGATGGGTTAAAAAAAGGACTTAAAAGTATTACTCTTTTAACCGGAGATATTGCGATTATTAGGGACTTTATTGATGTTCGTGATGTTGTTAGAGCTTATTATTATTTATTAGAGAAGGGAAATACCGGAGAATTATATAATATATGCAGCGGAAAAGGCTATTCATTAAAAGAAATAATTGAAATACTTGCTATATTATATAAAATAGATATTATAACGATTATAGATAAAGATAAAATTAGACCTGTTGATAATAATATTATTATTGGTTGTTTTGATAAATTAAAGTTACAAACAGGATGGGAACCTAAATATAATATTGATGAAAGTCTGACTGAAATTAAAAATAATTTAAATGTCAAAGAATAAAAAAAGTATTTTATTTGATTTTATTTCTTTACAGGATGAATTTCTGAATGGAGGCATGCTTTATACTCAAAAAATATTTAATGAAATAATCAAGAAAGATGTTATTATTTATGGTTTATATGACGGAAATATACAAATAAATAGTAGAATAAAAAATATATTAAACCAAGAAAATATTGAATTAATTAATATTCGTGAAAATAATATTTTTGTGATGATTAATAGTTTAAATATAAATACTTTATTTATTGGTATTGCTCAACGCTTTAATCAATTTAATTTATGTAATTTAAAATGTAAAATAATAATTGTGTGCCATGATTTATTTGATTTATCATTAAATTACTTTAAAATTAATAAATCAAAATCAATAGAAAAATATTCATATAATAATAAAAAAAATATAAAAAGAAAAAAAATAAATATTATATATATAATAAAACTAATAATAAAGATATTATTTTATCCATGTGTATTGCTTAGACGTTATTTGATAAATAAGAATAATGTTAACAAATCAGATAATTACCAAAATTTTATGGAATTAATAAAACAAGATAATGTTTTTATTATTACTGATTCAGAATATTCAAAATATAGTATATTATATTTTTTTAATAGTCCAAAAAATATTATTAAAATATTTTATGCGCCTGCTATATATAATATGAATAATAAAATAGAAACTTATGATACTAAGATAACTGAAATACTAAATAATATCAAATATTTTCTTTTAATTTCTGTTGACAGACATACAAAAAATGCAGTAATTTTTCTTGAACAATGGGAAAAATTCTGTTTAATAACCAATTATACTTATCATTGTGTATTAATAGGAAAAAATATTAATATTAATCTTAAAAACTGTATAATATTTAACGAAGTTAACTCTGAAGAATTAGCTTATTTATATAAAAATGCATTTGCATTCGTATATGCAAGTTTTATAGAAGGATTTGGATATCCGCCTATAGAAGCCGCCATGTACGGTACGCCGAGTATATGCGCCAATGTTACATCAATACCGGAAATTTGCGGTGATATGCCTATTTATTTTTCACCATTTTATCCTGAAGATTTATTCAAAGCTATGATAAAAATGACAGAAAACAGGGAACATTATATAAAAAAAACAAAAAATAGATATTTAGAAATAAATCAAAGACAGGAAAATGATTTAAATGAATTAATAGATTTTATTTCTGAATAAAAATATAATAATCTTAAATATTAATATAATTTATAACTAAAAAAATGCAAAAAGACATTCAAAATAAACCTAAAATACTCGCGTATTTTTTACCTCAATTTCATACAATACCTGAAAATGACGAATGGTGGGGAAAAGGTTTTACAGAATGGACTAACATAAAAAGAGTAAATAAAGTATCGGCAAATTTACAGCCATTAAATAATAATTACTATAATCTTTTAGACGAAGAAACGGTAAAGTGGCAAACAGATTTAGCAGAAAAATACGGAGTTTTTGGATTTGTTTATTATCATTATTATTTTTGCGGTAAAAAATTATTAGAAAAACCTGCAGAGAATTTATTAAAAAACACATATATAAATCAAAGGTTTTGTTTTTGCTGGGCTAATCATGATTGGAACAGAACTAGAGAAGATACTACAAAATTATTAGTAAAACAAGAATATGGAAATGAAGAAGATTGGAGTAGACATTTTAATTATTTATTACCTTTCTTTAATGATAATAGATATATAAAAATTGAAAACAAACCTATTTTTATTATTTATTCAGATTTTATGGAAAAGGATGAATTGTGTAAATACTTTAACCATAATGCAAAAAAAAATGGACTAAACGGCGTTTTTTTTATTCAATCGATAAGTGAAATAAAAATATCAGTTTTAAGAAATTTATCCAGGACTGTAGATGCACTTGTGTTAAGAGAACCAAGTGTTTCTTTTAATACAACTAATAAATATATAAATATTATTATAAATAAAATAAATATATTACTAGTTTTATTAAAATTTAAGTCCAAACAATTTATAAATTTAAAAACATTTGATAGCTGTATAATTACAAAAAAAACTATATATTGCGCAAAATTATTTTGCAATAGAATGCGAATATTAAAAAAAAAATATTATTTTGGAGCTTATTCCGGTTGGAATACTACACCTCGTCATAATATAAAAGGATCAATTATGTCTAATATATCTGATGAAAATTATATATGGTATTTAAAAAAATTAAAAAATATTGCCATTAAAAAAAGTGTAGAGTTTATTTTCTTTAATGCATGGAACGAATGGTCAGAATTTATGATTTTAGAACCAGATACAATTAACAAATATAGATTTTTAGAGGGAATCAAAAAAGTATATAAAGAGTAATTATGAATTATTCAAATATTGTTTCAGTAGTAAAAAAACAAATTTCGATAAAACTAAGACAGAGATTGTCCATGAATACAACTTCTCTTGTTGCTAATATAAATATGGATATGACCAATAAACAACCTCGTGTTTTAATTTCTTATAATTCAGCTCCACTTATAAATGTTAATCAAAAGAATAAATTACATACTAATTTTTATGAAACATTACAGATTATTAATATTTTTATTAAAAAAAATTTTATTATTGATATTGTTGATTGTAATGATTTAGCTGTTTTACCTAAAATAGAAAATATAAAATATGAATTAATATTCGGTTTAGGTGAAGTATTTTATTATATGACAAAAAATTATCCATATATAAACAATTGCATTTATGTAACAGAAAATTCTCCTGATTTTTCAAAAGAAAAAGAAACTGAAAGAATTAAATATTTTTATGAAAGAAATAAAATTAGAATTTTATATTCAAGAACCGATGAATTTTTCAGGAACGAGCATTTTGAACATGCAAAAAACGCAGTTGTTATGGGCATAGAATCACAATTTAGAAAATATAAATTTAAAAAATTAATTACAATTAATCCTACAGGCCATCATAACGAGAACTTCACATCACATTATTTATTTACAGATAAAATTAAAAAATCATTTTTATGGTTTGGTTCAAATGGAGCTGTGCATAAAGGGCTAGATGTTTTAATTGATATTGCCCAAAGAAACAAAGATTTTGATTTACATATTTGTGGTTTATCTTCAAAAGAAGAATATTTATTTCGTAAATCAATATTAAAAAGCAAAAATATTTATAATCACGGAATTGTGGATGTAAACAGTCAAATGTTTATTACAATTATTAATTCTGTTTCATTTATGGTATTCCCATCTTGTAGTGAAGGTATGAGTACTGCTGTTTTAACTATTGCTAGACACGGTGTACTATTACTGCTACAACGTAATAGTGGAATGGACAGATTAGGCGATTATGCGTTTTGGCTTGATGATTTTAAGGTAGAGTACATAGAAAAAAGAATGCGTGAAGTATCAGAATTAGATAATAATTTCCTTACAAAAAAAAGTCAAGAATTACAAGAATATGCAAATATTGAATTTTGTTTAGACAAATTTAGTGAAAACTTTAATAAGTGCATAGAGGAAATCCTATAATAAATAAATATTTAAAAGTTTTACATGTAAGTACCTCTTTCGGAAAATCATCAGCTGGGTATCGTTTACATGAGGCTCTTCTTCAAGAAAAAGAAATTGATAGTTTTTGCTTTGTAGAAAATACTTCTTTAGATGATATACGAATTATTAAATATTATGAAAATATTATAACAAGAATAAAAAAAACCTTTTTTATAAAAGTAGAAAATATTATAATTAATAAATTATACAAAAATCGTATAAATTTACCATTTAGTTTAGCATTATTTTCTTCCAAAAAATTAGTTAGACAAATAAATAATATAAATCCCGATATTGTACATTTACATTGGATTTGCGGCGGTTTTATGAAAATAGATGATATTTCAAAGATAAAATCGCCTATAGTTTTATCTCTTCATGACCAATGGGGATACACTGGTGGATGTCATATTGTCGCTGAATTAGTTCCAAAATTTAATAGTGAATGTTGTTATAATGTAGATGAAATGTGCAATAAATATACTGAAAATTGTGGTACTTGTGGAGTGTTAAGAAGCAAAAAAAAGAAAGATTTAAGCTTTTATATATTACAAAAAAAAAAGAAAATATTTTCCAGAATAAAATCCATGACAATAGTAGGAGTTAGTAAATGGATGACAGATTGTGCCGGAGAAAGTACTGTTTTTAAAGGAAAAAAAATATTTTTTTTACCTAATCCTATAAATACTAATGTTTTTAAACGAATTGATAAAATACAATCTCGTATTTTATGGAATTTACCGGTAAATAAAAAATTAATACTATTTGGAGCAAAAAATGCTACTTCTACTCCTTATAAAGGCTATAAATTACTAATGGAAGCATTAAATAAAATTTCTTCAGAAAATATTGAATGTGTTGTTTTTGGTTCAAATAAACCAAAAAATATAAAAAAAAATCCATATGAAATACACTATATAGGTTATTTAAATGATGTAGAAAGTTTAGTTACTTTATACAATGCTTGTGATGTAATGGTTCATCCAAGTATGCGCGAGGCATTTGGATTAACTGCAGCAGAATCTTTATCTTGCGGAACACCTGTTATTGCATTTGGACATAGTGGGTTATTGGACATTATCGACCATAAAAAAAATGGTTATTTAGCAGAGCCATTTGATACGACTGATCTTGCAAATGGCATTGATTGGGTATTAAATAATGAAAATTACGATGAATTATCAAAAAACGCACGAGAAAAAGTAGTTCGTGAATTTGATTATGACATTGTAGCAAAAAAGTACATTACTCTTTATCAGACGATTTTTCAATATCAAGATGAACAACAATAAGATGTTTTTCTTATTATTGAAGAAATTATGCTAAATAATGATGTTGATGTAATTTTTTCTGACTCATCAATTCTTTTATCCTATTTAAAATTTGATAAGATAAAAAAAATAGAAGAAGATGTAATAAATAATTGCGATCTTGTTTTATATGCTTCTGATTGGGCTGCCAATGGAGCAAAAAAGAACTACAAAATTAATAATATAAGTAAGATTAAAGTTGTTCCTTTTGGATATTGTTGGAATAAAAAATTGTCTTGTTGAATTACCTGATTATTAAAAAACCACATGTATAAATAAATTATGATTTCTGGCGGGTTAAGAAAATCTTCTATTTTTAAGCAATCTCAAGAAAATAAACCTCTTATAACAGTTGTGACAGTGGTACGAAACGGTGAAAAAACTTTAGAAGAAACAATTCAAAGTGTAATTAATCAAACTTATAAGAATATAGAGTATATTATAATAGATGGAGGAAGTACCGATAGTACGCTTGATATTATAAAAAAATATGAAAAAAAAATAGACTATTGGATAAGTGAACCAGATAAAGGTATCTACGATGCAATGAATAAAGGTATTTCAATTGCATCTGGTGATTATATTTCTTTATTAAATAGTGATGATTATTATGAGTTAAATACATGTGAAATAATTGTAAATAATATTAATAAAACAAATGCAGATATATATTATGGAATGATGCGTATAATTGATCATTATAATAAAGTTATTTATATATATGGTTGGACAGTAAATATGTTACATCAATATATGATAGCACATCAAACATGTTTTATTAAAAAAGACATATATAAGGTATTTAAATATAGTACTAATTATATATCTTCAGGTGATTATGAGTATATGTTACGATTAAACAAAAATAAAAGAAAATTTTATTTTATAGAGTCAATATTGGCAAATTATAGAACAGGTGGTAGATCAGATTCTAAAATAGGAAAAATTGAAACAATAAATATTAAAAAAAAATACCATTTAATTAATACATTTAAATATTTATTAAAATTAATATATCTTTATATTTTTAATTAAATACATAATAATGAAAAATAAATCATTAGTTTTATATGATCATCAAATATTTTCATACCAATCCTTTGGTGGTGTTTCTCGTTATTTTATAGAATTATTAAAACATATAGATCCATTATTATGGGATATTAGTTTACTTTTTTCAAATAACAAATATCTTAATGAAATTAATTCAAATATATTCTATATAAAATTATTTAATAATCTTTCTTTTTATAAAAAAGAAAGATTAATCTTAGAGATGGGTAAACCTTATAGTATATATAAAATTATAAATAATAATTATAAAATACTTCATTTAACACATTATGAAAGTTATGCTAACAATTTTACAAAAAATCCAATTGTTATAACATACCATGATAAGTTATTTTCATCTTACTGTTTTAATAAACGAACAATTCGAGAACAAAAAAAATGTTTTAAGCGTGCTGATAAAATAATATCAATAAGTAATAATACAAGAAAAGATTTAATTTCACTTTTTGATATTGATGAAAAAAAAATAGAAGTAATTTATTTTGGAATAAATAAAAATATAATTAGAACAGTAAAAAGAATAATTGATGAAAAATATATACTATATGTTGGTGCAAGAAAAGGATATAAAAATTTTTTCCGGCTTTTAGAAGCATTTACAAAAATAATACAAAATGATTTATCTGAATTAAAATTAGTATGTACTGGAAATCCATTTAATAAAGATGAATTAAATAAAATAAAAAAACTTGGTATTAAACAGAGTCAAATAAGTTCAAAATTTTATTCAGAAACAGAATTAATGAATTTATATCAAAATGCAGAATTATTTATTTTTCCTTCAATATACGAAGGATTTGGATTTCCTTTACTTGAAGCTATGATAAACAATTGTCCAGTATTGTGTTCAAATTCAAGTTGTTTTCCTGAAATTGCAAAAAATGCGGCTGAATATTTTTCTCCTCTAGAAATTGATGATATATATTTTAAATTAAGAAAAGTATTATTTTCAGATGATATTAGGAAAAAACTTAAAATTAATGGATTAAAACGGTGTGAAGATTTTTCCTGGATTAAATCCGCTCAAAAACATGTTGAATTATATAATTCTTTAATATAATTATTTTTATAAATTGATTTCATTAAATATATTTCCATATATAATTTTTTTTTTATGTAATTTATTATTATTTTTCCCATTAAATAATGGGAATAAAATAATTATTTATGATAAATATAAATTTATATTTTTTTCAATAATTATTATTTATTTTATTGGATTTAGAGGTTTTATATATTCAGATTGGATATCTTATTATAATGCATATATAGATACTCCAACATTATTTGATAAAAGTAAAATTAATAAATATTTTGATAGTTATAATTGGGAAAAAGGATTCCTTATATACCAAATTATCATTAAAACTTTTACAAATAATTATTTTTTATTTCAATCTATCTCATTTATTATTGATTACTTAATATTATATATCTTTTTTAAAAGATATATACCTGATTATATATTATTAGGATTTATATTTTATATTATATTTAGTGGATTAGGGTTATCAATTAATTTACTGCGAAATTCTAAAAGCATTATGTTATTTTTATTATCTATAAAATATTGTTATAATAAAAATATTCTTAAATATATGATAATAAATATAATTGGTGTATTTTTTCATATTTCATCATTATTATATATTCCATTATATTTTATTTTAAATATACGTATATCAAAATATTTAATATTTATATTATATGTAATTGGAAATATGATATTTTTATTGCAATTAAATTGGATGAAAAATATATTATTTTTTATTGTATCAAAAATTAATATACAACGGCTCACTTTAATAACTAATATATATCTAAATTCAAAAGAATATTCAGCTGGTTTTGGAATTACAATTGGATATTTAGAGAGACAGTTTACATTTTTACTTGTTTATATATTTGTATATAAAAATATTATTAATCAAAAAAGATTTAATATTTTTATTAATTTATTTTATATTTATAGTTTTATCTATTTATATTTTTCTGAAATTACAATTGTATTACAAAGATTACCTGCTTTATTTATATGTTCATATTGGATTTTGTATCCAAATATATATAAAAATATTTCAAAAAATAATAAATATTTATTTTTATTATTTTTAATTATTTACTCTTTCTTAAGATTAAATGCTGATTCAAACAATCCATTAGCTTATTATGATAATTTTTTAACTGGATATAAAACATATGAAGAAAGAGTTTTAATATTTAACCAATTTAAAAATAATTAATAATGATATCTGTTTGTATTTCAACTTATAATGGAGAAAAATATATAAAAGAACAAGTAATTTCAATTTTAAATCAATTAAATATTGATGATGAAATAATTATTTCTGATGATAATTCTTCTGATAATACGATAAATATAATTAATAATATTAAAGATAATAGAATAAAAATATTTAAAAACAAAATTAACTTGGGTTATACTGCGAATTTTGAAAAATCAATAAAATATTCATCTGGTGATTATATATTTTTATCAGATCAGGATGATATTTGGCATAAAGATAAAGTAAAAATATTTTTAGAATATTTTAATAATTATGATCTAATTGTATCAGATGCAAAAATCATAAATAAAAATGGAGATATTATAATTAATTCATATTTTGAAATAAGGAAAACAAAAAAAGATATTATAAGTAATATAATTAAATTTGGTTGTCTTGGATGTTGTTTAGCATTTAAAAAAAAAATACTGATAAAGGCTTTGCCGTTTCCAAAAAATAAAATATTATGCACACATGACAATTGGCTTTTTTTAATAGGTTGTATTTATTATAAATATATAATTCTAGATGATAAATTAGTATTTTACAGAAGACATAATGAGAACTATTCTACAGGCGGATTATTAAAATCAACTACTTTTTATTTTAAAGTATATTACAGAATATACTTATTAATTAATATACTACTTAGAATATTTTGAAGATATCAATAATAACAGTATGTTACAACAATATATCAACAATTAAAAACACACTTGATTCAATACTAAATCAAATGTATCAAGATATCGAGTATATAGTAATAGACGGCAATTCAACAGATGATACTGTTTCAATAATTAAAGAATATGAGAAAAAATTTAATTTCAGGTTACGATGGATTAGTGAACCTGACAATGGAATATATGATGCCATGAATAAAGGAATAAAAATGGCTAAAGGAGAAGTCATAGGTATATTAAATGCTGATGATTTCTATGCATCAGAAAAAGTTTTAGAAAATGTATATAATACTATATATAAATATAATGTGGATTCATGTTATGGAAATTTATTATATATAAAAAATAAAAGACCATATCGTTATTGGATAGCTGGAGATCAAAAATCATTTAAATACGGATGGATGCCGCCTCATCCGTGTTTTTTTGTTAAAAGATCGGTATATGAAAAATATGGTTATTTCAGACTTGATTGCGGGACTGCAGCGGATTATGAATTAATGCTGAGATTCCTGGAAAAAGAAAAAATTTCTACCAAATGGATAAATAAATTGTTTGTAAATATGAGTATTGGCGGCATTAGTAATAATTCTATTTCTTCAAGATTAAAGGCAATGGTTAATGATAAAAAAGGATGGAATGATAACAATTTAAAACCATACTTCTTTACACTATTTTTAAAAAAATTATTAAAAACGCCGCAGTATTTTCAGGCTTTAAAAGTATAAAAAAAGGTAACCCCATGAAAAAATCCCTAATCACCGGCATAACAGGTCAGGACGGCGCGTACTTATCCGAGTTCCTCCTTAAAAAAGGCTACGAAGTCCACGGTATAAAACGCCGCTCGTCAAGTTTTAACACGCAGAGAATAGACCACCTCTACCAGGATCCTCATGTGGAGAATAAAAACTTCATTCTCCACTACGGCGACCTTACAGACACTTCAAACCTTATCAGGATAATCCAGCAGGTGCAGCCCGATGAAATTTATAACCTTGGAGCGCAAAGCCATGTACAGGTTTCCTTTGAAGTGCCTGAGTACACTGCGGACACTGATGGAGTTGGAACACTGCGCTTACTCGAGGCAATCCGTATACTTGGTATGGAAAAGAAAACGCGTATCTATCAGGCTTCCACTTCAGAACTTTACGGTAAGGTACAGGAAATTCCTCAAAAAGAAACTACGCCGTTTTACCCGCGCAGTCCTTACGCCGCGGCTAAACTTTATGCTTACTGGATAACGGTTAATTACCGGGAAAGTTATGGCATGTACGCATGTAACGGAATACTTTTTAACCACGAAAGCCCCCTGCGTGGAGAGACATTTGTTACGCGCAAAGTAACAAGAGCAGCGGCTCGCATCAGTCTTGGTTTACAGGATAAACTTTACATGGGAAACATTAACGCCAAACGCGACTGGGGATACGCCGGCGATTATGTGGAACTTATGTGGCTCATGCTTCAACAGAATGAACCTGATGATTATGTAATGGCGACAGGTATTACCACCACTGTCAGGGATTTTATAACAATGTCATTTAAAGAAGCAGGAATCAATCTTAAATGGGAAGGTAAAGACATAGAAGAAAAAGGCATTAATCAGGCTGATGGAAAAATCCTTGTAGAAATAGATCCCCGCTATTTCCGTCCAGCGGAAGTAGAATTGCTTATAGGCGATCCTTCAAAAGCAAAGGCAAAACTTGGCTGGGAACCGAAAGTAAAGCTTCCTGAGCTTGTAAAAATGATGACAGAACATGATATAGAGCTGGCTAAACGGGAACTTCATCTTAAAGAAGGCGGATATAAAACGGAAAATTATTATGAATAAAGATGCTAAAATATATATAGCAGGACACACAGGATTGGTAGGCGGTGCGATTACCCGTTACCTGAAAAGATCAGGTTACACAAATCTGATTACAAGGGAACTGGATGAGCTAGACTTAACAAATCAAAGAGATACAAATAATTTCTTTGAAAAAGAAAAACCTGAATATGTATTTCTCGCCGCCGCGAAAGTGGGAGGAATTGGAGCAAACTCAACATATCCTGCTGATTTCATCTATATCAATACAATGATAGGTTTTAATGTAATTAATGCCGCGTATAAAAGCGGAGTAAAGAAACTCATCAATCTTGGATCATCATGTATTTATCCCAAACTCGCGCCTCAGCCTATGAAAGAAGAATACCTTTTATCAGATTATCTTGAGCCGACCAATGAGGCTTATGCGATAGCTAAAATAAGCGTGATAAAACTATGCTCGTACTACAACCGGCAATACGGGACAGATTTTCTCTCTGTAATGCCTACCAACCTTTACGGTCCAGGGGATAATTATGATCCTGAAGGCTCCCATGTACTGCCTGCGCTTATCCGTAAATTCCATGAGGCGAAAGAAACGGGCAAGGATCGTGTAACGCTATGGGGTGATGGCTCTCCAAGGCGTGAGTTTTTGTACAGCGAGGATCTTGCAAGAGCATTGGTTATGCTGATGCAGAATACGGACTGTAAAGATTTATCAAACCCCGCAGGCGATTTTGTCAACATAGGAAGCGGCAAGGATCAGACAATCAGGGAACTGGCGGAAAAAATACGGGATATCGTTTACGAAGATGTTCCCGGCAGAACATGCGTCATTGAATGGGATGCATCCAAACCCAACGGCACGCCGCAGAAGCTGCTTGATATTTCTCGAATTACAGCTTTGGGATTTACTCCTGAGATTGAATTATCCGAAGGGATTAAACTCAGCTATAATGATTATTTAAAAAATATTCCTGACTTCATTCCCATCTAATCTCTCCCACCTTCAAGTCTATAACTTTTCTCTCAAAAAAAATACCTATTCTTATTTACAAATTTCTTACTTCTAATTGTTTAATTTATTTCATTATTAAATTCAAACAATCAATCTTTACCTTGAATTAATAAATGTTATAATGGAAAAGAAACTGGTAATTAAAGAAAGAAAAGTAGTCACGACAGGACCGTATTGATTAAAATAATAAAGAAAGTGATTTGTTATTGCAGTTATTGTAGTTTCAGGAGTTATTATATCGGTTTTATTTAATCGTTTCCCGTTCATGTCAACTATTTCTATTCTATTTGCCGCATTACGGCTTGGGACAAATCCGCCGGCAAGGCCGATATAATATTCCCAGTCGCGATCGGGAATATAAGGATAACGGCCGGGACTTAAAACTGCTCCGGCAACTGAAACAAAGTACTGCCTGAACGGAATTATAAGAGTGTCGTTTTCCTGCACAAGCACATTACCGCTGTAAAATGCATCGTAAAGAATAAGATTTAAATCAATAGGTATGCGTTCATTTTTACGGATGATATATGCGTTTTTTATATCTGAAACTTCAGAAAACCAGCTCTCATTTCTGCGGACAAGGGATGAGTATGTTTCCCCATCATTAAAACGCATAATAATCCGGCTGGAAGATGAAGCGGAACTTGCCGCGGTTCTGCCTACCGCGCCTTCTACAAACATAACAGGTTGCAGTAATAATATTTCCGGAACATAAACCGAATCAAAGTGCTCCAGAGGGTAATTATTAATAAAATCAATTTCATTCAAAAATATTTTATCACCTGAAATTCCCCTGGTGTTAATATATCGTACAATTTCAATTTTTGCGCTGTCTGCAAAAGCAGTATAGCCGTTGCCGTAAAAATCAATTAGTTCATTTATATTTTCTCCGTCCAGCAGTTGATATATCCCTGGCCGTTTTACTTCTCCTTCAATTGTTACGATACGTTTGGCTTTATTAAACGTTATTGTATCTCCCGGACGCAGGTACGGATCCTGAGTTTGGTCGCCTAACCGCTGTGCCTTAAAAAGATCGTATACTCTTGTTTGTCCGTTGGAAGCCCTTATTGATACATCGCGGATTGACGCGAAATCAGTTAAATTTGTTACGATTAACGATGAAAGTCTGCTTAATCCCCATGCGTCAATATCTCCCGCGAGGTTTACCTCGCCGTTAATGGAAACCCTGAAGATAGCCGGTTGAGTCAGTACCAATTGCACTCCGCTTAATGGGTAATTGTTGGAAATAATGTTTTCGACTTCAGTCTTTAAATTTATAAAAGTTCTTCCGGCTCCGTTAATAACCCCAAGATTAGAAACGCGGATTCTGTACGATGAATCTACAGTAATTACATAGTTTACCTGCGAGGTGCCGGCGGCATAAGATAAAGTATATACATCTCCCGGAGTCACCCTGTAATCGGAGCTTGAGCGGGCAAGCATTAAAATCCGACCCGTATCAATTGAAGGCATTGTTATTGTATTTACAGGAGGTCTAACGGTTGTAGTTGCTTGTGTGGCCGAACCAGGATTAGTATTTGATGTTGTCCTGTCCTGGGCGAAGGAGGATAATATAATGAAAAATAACAGGATAAATATGCAGACTAATTTATTCTTCATTAATTCCTCTTAGTTTTGCCATAGCCTTCGGATCTTTTCTGATATTTACAATAGCGTTAATGACAAATGCCAAAAAAACAGAAACGAAAAATCCCGCAAGAGTAACAATGATGCATAACATTTCCCTGTTAGGTTTTGATTCTTTGTCCGGTATTTCCGCCATTTCCAGGATTTGAAAAATGGGCGTTTCGCTTGCCATGCTTATTTTTAATAGTTCGTACTGTACTCTAAGCTGAGTGTAGATCTGCCGCTTGGCTGTTAACTCTAGAGTGATTCTGTTTATATCTGATGTAATTGCAGGAAGCCTTCCATAGGGAGATGCGGTAGCGACTGTCAGTTCCAGGCTCCGGCTTTCTTCTTCAAGCTGTATAATTTCCTGAAAGGTATTATCAATGTTAAATTCCAGATTATCCCTTTCAATTAAATTTTTATCCAGACCAAGTTCAATAAAACGTCTTTCAAGGTATGTTGTGCAAAAATTAACAATATCTCTTGCAAAAACCGGATCTCTATGGGTAAAACCTATGCTGAGTACGCCGCTTTTTTGATCATACGAAGGCGTAAGCGGCCCTCTGATTATATTTCTGCTTGTTGTTTTTGGGGATTTACTTAAATTATATTTTTTTATCAAATCAAACTGATCTACAACTGAGTCAAGAAATGAATTGGTATTTATAAGGTATAACGCAAGTTCGCTGAAACTTGAGCCTGATGACATGCTTATTCCGGCAAGAGATGCCAATCCGCCCAACGCTGACGATATGCTTCCGCCTGATGATCTGTTTTCAATAAGCATCAATGCCTGTGGAGTATAAAGATTTGGGTAAAACGACTTTTCAGGCGGCATATTGTCAGAAACATATGAGAAAATATTTACCCCAATACCCGCAAGTACGGTAACTACCAGTATCATGATTTTATACCGCCAAACAACGGCAAAAAGGTCTATTAAACTGATTTCATCATCAGATTCATTTTCTTTCTTTTCAATTTCTTCGTTCATATACTCCACATTTGTTACTGTTATGCATTAAATTTTCGGCTATATACTAAATATAGTGAATTTTATTAAATTTGTCCATAATAGGGAAGAATTTTAGCCGCAATCATCTCCCATTCGCGATTTTTTTCCTCAATGGCCGTTATGCACATATCAATTTTTTCTTTTACCGCCCTTGCTTTTTCTCCGTTTGAGTAAATTTCCTGCCGCGACAGTTCCGCTTCATAATGTTTTTTCTCCCTGTTAAGTTCTTCCAAAACTGCAAGAATCTCCTTCTCCTGCCTTTCCAGCCTGCGAATCACTGTCTGCTTCTGCTTTTCAGCTAAACGCCTCTCTTCACTGTTAATTCCTGCCTGTTTTTCTACCGTAAATCTCTCTTCACAGCTCATTTCAAGTTTCTCATTTTTGATTCCAATTTTATCCAGGTAGTACGCATAATTCCCATAATATAGTTTCACGGCGGCGGGTTCTGCTGCTGTTGCGGGGCGTAACTCAAGAGTTTTTGTGGAGAGGGTTTCCATGAACGCGCGGTCATGGGAGACAAAAATAATAGTGCCTGTAAATTTTTTAAGCGCGTCCAGCAGAATGTCCTTTGAAGAGAGATCGAGGTGATTTGTAGGTTCATCCAATAC